>Ga0315540_10000061_pt1 | contig 51410 bp, 54 predicted proteins | sample SalMarSW160110MG_FD_203677 | JGI IMG/M metagenome (GOLD analysis project Ga0315540, IMG submission 203677) | Salt marsh sediment microbial communities from the Plum Island Ecosystem LTER, Massachusetts, United States - Salt Marsh Sediment SW1601-10 ...
GGGCTGCGATTGCTACATTGGCTGCTTACTTTGTAATGGCACTGAGTTTATATATTGTGACACAAAAAATCTATAAAATCGACTATGAGTATAAAAAGATGTCTAAAATATTTTCATTTATACTTTTAATAGGCATTTTATACTATTCACTTTTATACAGCGGGTATTTATTGTTCATTTATAAAATTATAATGCTGGTAATATTTACGGTTTGGATGATTTTCTTTGTAATTGATAAGGACGAAATGAATTTTATTAAAAGCAGGCTTTTAAACATCAAAAAGTAAAAATTAATGACTGATTCAATTGAGATAAAAATTAAAAGACTGTCTGAAGATTTTAAGGAAGTTCCTTTACCTTCATATGCAACAGAAGGCAGTTCAGGAATGGATGTTAGAGCAGCTGTAAAAGAAGATGTAACTGTTCCTGCAGGAAAAATTATTCTTATTCCTACAGATTTTTCAATTGAAATTCCCAGAGGTTATGAAATACAGGTCAGGCCGAGGAGCGGTCTTGCAGCTAAGCATAATATTGGTATTTTAAATTCTCCCGGAACAATCGATTCAGATTACCGCGGGGAAGTAAAGGTAATTTTAATGAATTTTGGTGAGGAAGATTTTAAAATTTCACGCGGGGAAAGGATTGCTCAATTAGTTGTTTCCAAAGTTTACAGAGCTTCTTTGGTCGAAAGTGATAATCTTGAAGATAGTAAAAGAGGGAAAGGTGGTTTTGGTCACACGGGGAAAAAATAAATTTTTAGTTGTACGAAATTAATTTATTAATTACTAACTGTATTTTCTGAAAATTATTGATTAATATAGCCGCATAAAAATCTTCATATTTTTCCTTCTGAATTTCTTATAAATTATGTCTGATTTTATTCATTTACACAATCACACACACTATAGTCTTCAGGACGGCGCTTGTACCGTTGAGGATTTGGTTTTGGCTGCAAAGCGGCATAATATGCACGCAGTTGCCTTAACGGATCACGGTGTAATGTACGGTATAGCTGAATTTTACAAAAAGGCCAAAAGAGAAGGAATAAAACCAATTGTTGGAATGGAAGCCTATGTGGTTTCTGAGGGAAGCAGATTTGATAAAGGTAAAGAAAATTCAAATGGAAGAAGGAGAGTTAAACATTACAATCATTTAATACTTCTGGCAAAAAATAAAACTGGTTACAAAAATCTTTCAAAATTATCTACTCTTGGACATACAGAAGGATTTTATTACAAACCAAGAATAGATCTTGAGCTTTTACAAAAATATAATGAAGGAATAATCTGTTCATCTGCTTGCGCTGGAGGCGTAGTTTCAGTTCATTTACGAAATGGTGACTATCAAAAGGCAAAAGAAACAGCAATAACATATAAAGAAATTTTCGGTGATGATTTCTATCTCGAAGTTCAGGATCACAATATGGATGTTGAAAAACCGATACTTGAAGGAATGCCGAAGCTTTCAAAGGAACTCGGAATAAAGCTTGTTGCTACTAATGACTGCCACTATATAGAACCAGATCACGCAATAGCACATAATATTTTATTACTTCTTGCCGATAAAACTGGTCAGGATTACAGAAATCTTAGATATGGAACTGATCAGGTTTATTTTAAATCGCAGGAAGAGATGATAAAACTCTTTAAAGATTATAAAGGAGCAATTGAAAATACTCTTGAAATTGAATCAAAGGTAAATCTTAATCTTGATTTCGAAGGACATCACTTCCCGGCATTTCCAATCCCTAAGGATTCGCCTGCAAAAACTCCTGATGATTATTTTGAACTTCTGGCAAATGAAGGACTTCACAAAAAATTTGATAAAATTACACCTGAAATCCGTGAAAGATTTGAATTTGAAATTCAGACAATTAAAGAAATGGGATTTTCAGGATACTTTTTGATAGTACAGGATTTTATCAATTCCTCAAGAAAAATGGATATACCGGTGGGACCAGGCAGAGGAAGTGTTGCAGGTAGTCTGGTTGCCTATACACTTGGGATCACAAATATAAATCCACTCCGATATAATTTACTTTTTGAAAGGTTTCTTAATCCTGCACGAAAATCAATGCCAGACATTGATGTTGATTTCGCAGATGATAAGCGGGGGGATGTGATCGAATATGTTCGGGAAAAGTATGGAAATAATTGCGTTAGTCAGATAATTACCTTTAATAGATTATCTTCAAAGGCAGTTATACGAGATGTTGCAAGAGTATTAAGAATTCCAATTCCCACAGTAAATAAAATCACAAAGTTTATTCCATCAAAATTTGGTAAGGTATTTACAATTGATCAGGCTTTGAAAACAGTTCCTGAGCTAAAATGGGTAAGGGATTCAAAAGACCCTGATATTCAAAACCTGATAAAGTATGCAAAAGTTTTGGAGGGAATGAACAGAAACGCCTCTAAACACGCCGCAGGAGTTGTGATTACACCAGGAGATGTGAGTGATTATGTCCCTCTGGCAAATGCTGTTTCTCAGACCGACATAGTCACTCAGTTTAATATGAAAGAAATTGAGAATTTCGGACTATTAAAAATGGATTTTCTCGGTCTCAGAACTTTGACTATCATACGTGATACGATAGACTTGGTTAAAAAAAATCACAATGTTGAAATTAATATTGATGATATTCCGTTTGATGATGAAAAAACATTCCAGTTATTTTCAAAAGGACAAACCACCGGCATATTTCAATTTGAATCTGGCCCGATGAGGGAATATTTGAAAAAACTGAAGCCCTCAAGTATTAATGATCTTGCCGCAATGAATGCTCTTTATAGACCAGGCCCGATGGAATTTATTAACGATTTCATCGATAGAAAATATGGCAATAAAGAAGTTACCTATCTTCATCCAATTCTTGAATCTATTCTTGAAGAGACTTATGGAATTATAGTTTATCAGGAGCAGGTAATTCAAATAGCCAATAAGGCAGGTGGAATGAGTTTAGCAGAAGCAGATATTCTGCGACGTGCCATGGGGAAAAAAGATCTTAAGGCAATGAAAGAGCAAAGAGAAAAGTTTATTGAAGGTGCGGTGAAAAATAATATTCCTAAGAAAGCTGCAGGCGAAATTTTTGAAGCGATTGACAAGTTTGCAAATTATGGCTTTAATAAAAGCCACGCAGTTGCTTATAGTCTTGTTGCATATCAAACAGCATTTTTAAAAGCTCATTACACATCGGAGTTTCTTGCTGCCAACCTAAAAAATGAATTTGGAAATTCAGATAAAGTTAGAAATTTTCTTGAAGATTGTCGTAAACTAAAAATAGAAGTTCTCCCTCCCGATGTAAATTTCCCTTCTGTATATTTTGACGTTGATAACGGAAAGATCAGGTTTGGTATGTCAGCGATTAAAAATGTTGGCATTTCAGCAGTTGAAGAAATTATAAAAAAGCGCGAAAAGCTGGACAGGAATTTTAAAAGCATCTATGACTTTTGTGTAAATGTAGATACAAGGCTAGTAAACAAACGATCTCTTGAAGGGCTTGTACTAGCTGGTGCCTTTGATTCAATTGATGATCGTCGATCTACATTGTTTGCTGCTGTTGAAGAAGCATTAGACTTTGGTCATAAAGCTCAAAATTCTAAATTAAATTCTGAGAATAGTTTGTTCGGAGATTCAGAAGAAGTAAAAATAACTGAACCTGAATTGCCAAATGTTCCTCTATGGAGTCAGAAAGAAAAACTAGCAAGAGAACGGGAAGTTATCGGTTTTTATGTTACTGGGCATCCGCTCAGAAAATATGAATTAGAATATAATTCATTTACAACAATTCGATTTGGTGAAACAGAAACACTTGAGGAAGTAGATAGTGTTAGAGTTTGTGGTGTAATTACTGCTCTAAAAACAAAGATTGACAAATCTGGCAGAACAATGGCGTTTTTTACTCTGGATGATTTTAATGGTTCCTGTGAATGTTTAATGTTTGCTAAAGTTTATGAAAAATACAGACAATTTTTGAAAGAGGAGGAATGTATTTTTATTAATGGAAAACCTGAAAGCAGCGGAGACGCAATAAAAATTCACATTGACGAAATTGTGCCTCTTTCCAATGCAAGAGAAAAATTCGCACAAAGTGTTCAGATAAAAGTTGATAAGCAAAAAAACACTCCGGAAAATTTTATTGAGTTGAGAAATATACTTTCCCAAAACAAGGGAAAAATTCCATTGTATATACACCTCGCAAATAACGGTTCAAAAGAAAGACTTTTCTTTCTTAAGGATTTTAAAGTCCAATTAACCGATGCCTTTATTGATTCGGTAAATAAACTATTTGGCGAAAATTCGCTATTTCTTACAAAAAAATAATCATTTCAAATCTCACCTTATTTCAAATGTGGAAAATTATATATCTCATTAATGTTGAATAACAAACATCTATTTTGTATTATTTAAGTCTAGTTTTAAAACCAACATAAACTTATAACAACTAGCTTTATGAGAAACGATGATAACAAAAATTATTGGGCTCTTATTTTAGGGGCTTCTTCAGGCTTTGGAGAAGCGACGGCAATTAAATTAGCAGAAGACGGATTTAATATTATAGGGATACACCTTGATAGGCAAGCAACAATGCCTCATGTAGAGGAAATTACTGCGAAGATAAGTTCGTCCGGTTCAAAACACTTGTTCTATAATGTTAATGCTGCTGACGATAGTAAGAGAGAGGAAATTACTGCTGAATTAAAACAAAAGTTTAGCGGCAAAGCAGTTGTTAAAGTTTTAATGCATTCTTTGGCTTTTGGAAGTTTGAAACCGTTCATTTCCAAAGACGGTGAACAATCTATAACTAAAGCACAAATGGAAATGACCCTTGACGTTATGGCACATTCATTGGTTTACTGGACACAAGAAGTAGTAAAGAATGGATTGCTTGCTAAGAAAGCTAGGATTTTTGCAATGACCAGCTCCGGTGGGCATACAGTAATTCCGACTTATGGTGCAGTCTCTGCAGCAAAAGCAGCCCTTGAATCACACATTCGTCAATTAGCTGAAGAACTTGGTTATCTTGAAGTTGGAGTAAATTCAATAATGGCAGGGGTAACGGATACTCCTGCATTGAGAAAAATTCCAGGCAACATTCCTATGATGGATGTAGCTAGAAGGAAAAATCCTCGCAATAGGTTAACAACTACTCAGGATGTTGCAAGAGTAATTTCATTACTTTGCATGAATGGAGGAGAATGGATGTCCGGTGGAATTATACACGCGGATGGTGGAGAAGACATTGTAAATTTTGTTGGACAGGGAAAACAAACAGAAGACTATTAAATCAAAACTCAAAACAGGAAATTTATGAAACCAATGACCTTTTCAGATGATAATTTTGAAAATGAAGTATTAAAATCGGATAAGCCGGTTTTGATTGATTTCTGGGCTACATGGTGCGGACCGTGTCGAACGATAGCACCAATTGTAGAAGAAATAGCTTCAGAATATAATGGCAAAATAAAAGTGGGCAAACTTGATGTTGATAATAATCAGCAGACAGCAATTAAATATGGCGTAAGAAGCATACCAACGTTACTAGTATTCAAGAACGGAGAAGTAAAAGAAACTATTATTGGAGCAGTTCCAAAAGGGCAAATTGTTCAGAAGTTGAATTCTGTTATGTAAAATCAAGCTAATTCTATCGAGAAATATTACTATTACTTCTTTAAAGTGGTAGTGCTTTTTAATATTGCTTGCTTTCCAATTTTCCCCTTATAAATTTTATGAAGAAGTTTTAATATCAAACTCTCTCCATCAAAAATGTGAAGAGGCAACTTCAGTAATCAATATTGACAACCTGATCGATAAAGATACTTTACATAAGATTTTAGGGGTAGAAGATATTGTTATTGTATTTATTATAAGGGCTTAGGTCACTTATTATGTGAAAAATTTGTTATGCTATATTTAATACTGTGGAATTTTAAAAATCAATATTTTATATTCACAAATAATTAAGCAGCTAAATAATTCAGAACAATTATTTTTTAATATTTTTTGGATAGTTATGAAAAAAATAGTTTTATTAATTGCATTTTTGCCATTTGTATTTAGTTCCGCACAAAGCAATTTTAATTTTAGCATAGATTATGCGAGCTTTAAATATGATTCTTCATCAAACTATGTAGAATTCTATTATTCTTTTCCATCCTCTCAGTTGAAAGTAGTAAGTATGAACAACAAGTCTCTGGTTGAAGGGTTATTCCGATTAGAGTTAAAAAACGATTCAACAGGTGAGGACGTTGTTAATAAAGAATGGAAAATTCCATACTACGTTAAAGATACATCTGCCGTTTCAATGCCCAACAATCTGGTAGGCATAGTAAGGTTCGTTGTCCCTAAGGGCAAATATACGTGTAATGCCGAGGGATCTGATTTTAATAATGTGGACCTTAAGAAATCGTTTAAATTTCTTATTGGTGAAAAACCATTTGGAACGGAAAATATGACTCTTAGTGGTGTGCAATTGGCGTCCAACATTAAGCAAGCTGGCGCAGATAAGAGCTCAATATTCTATAAAAGTACTTTGGAAGTAACTCCAATGCCTTCAGGTATTTTCGGAGAAAACTCTCCTGTGTTATTTTATTATGGAGAACTTTACAACTTAGATAAAGTTTCGGATCTATCAGCTGTAAAATTTGAGTCTTCAGTTTATGATTCTAGAGGAAAACGGATTTATTCACATGCAAAAACTTCATTGAAACCGATTTCAGCAACTGTTGAAGTGGGGGTAATTAATGTATCAAAATATATTAGTGGTAAATATTATCTCCTATTATCATTAAATGATAGTTTGAAAAATGTATCTGTTGTTTCAAGAAAAGAATTTTTCGTTTATAACCCCTCTATTAATGATACCACTGCTAATAATGTTTCTTCAAATACAACAAATGTTTTACACAGTCAATTTGCATTTTTATCCAGTGAAGAATGTGATGATGTTTTTGCAAAGTCAGAATATATTGCTTCAAATGATGAAAAAGATGAGTACAAAAACATTAATACAGTAGAAGGTAAAAGAGAATTCTTATATAAGTTCTGGAACCGAAGAGCCAACGAAAGAGATGGAGATAAAAGGTATTCTTATACAGATTATATGAATCGGATAAAAGTAGCTAACAAAAGGTATAGGAATATTGCAAAAAAGGGCTGGGAAAGTGATATGGGAAGGATTTATATTATTTACGGTAAACCAAGTGAAATTGAAAGACACCCAAATGAAAGTAATAGAAAACCTTATGAGATATGGTATTACCATAACATTGAGGGAGGGGTAGAATTTATTTTTGGAGATTTAACCGGATTTAAAAATTATATACTACTTACTTCAACAAAGCGCGGCGAGGCAGTAGATGAATCATGGTTACAGCAACTTACAACGACTGATAACTAGCTGAATTCATCTCAGAGTATTATTTATGCGGCCTTAAATATTATTTAAGGCTGTTTTTATTTTAAATAATAAAATTTTTTACCTTTACTGCAAATTTAATAGCTAATAATTTGGTTATCTTTAGCTATTAAAATTAAAGATATTTTTGGTTGTGAATAATGATGAATCTACAAAATAGACTGGAATATATACTTTTTCTTGGGTTAAGTTATCTTACAAAATTGTTGGGATTGAATTTATCCCGAAGATTAGCTAAGGGCTTGGCGTATGTTTTTTATTTTATTATTCCAATTAGGAAAAAAGTAGCCATAAAAAATCTCAGGATGGCTTTCCCAGATTATTCAGAAAAAAAAATTAGAAAAATTACAATAGAAACCTATAAAAGTTTCTCGATAACGTTAATTGAAACATTGTACATACCCCATATTAGTAAAGAAGAAATGATAAACTCTCTAAAATGTATTAATCTCGACTTGATTGATAGAAAAATAAAAGAAAAAAAGGGGACAATAATTCTTTCGGCACATTTTGGAAACTGGGAGTATCTGGCGTCCTCACTTGCTCTTCAGTTAGATGTGCCTTTAAACATGTTGATTAAAGTTCAACGCAATCCTTATGTAACGGAATTTATGAACAAGGTTCGCACAAAATGGTCAAATGTGGTTATTCCTCTCGGTACTGCAGTGAGACAAATATTCAAAGCTTTAAATGAAAATCAAATTGTTATTATGGCTGCAGACCAGAGAGGTAATGTTGAAGGAATAAGAGTTAAATTTTTGGGAATGATGTCTGCAGTTTATTCTGGACCGGCTGTGTTTGCTTTAAAGACAGGAGTAAGCATCGTTATTGCAATCAGTGTCAGACAGCCGGATTATTCCTATAAAGTTGAATTTACTGAATTATCAGTTAATGATCTTCCTGAAGATTACGATTCCAAAGTTGAGGAAATTTCTAAAAAATATTTGAATTCTCTTGAGAAATTGATTAAACAATATCCTGAACAATGGTTATGGATGCATAAAAGATGGAAATACTAATAAATGAATAAAATACTAGTTATCCAAACGGCGTTTATAGGTGATGTGATTTTAACGCTCCCCATGGTCCAGAAGTTAAAAGAGATTTTTAATAATGTTGAGCTTCACGTTCTATGTATTCCATCTACAAGAGAAATATTCTCAGCTTCTGAATATATCAATAAAGTTATTGTATATGATAAAAGAGGAAAAGATAAAAGCCTGATTTCTTTATTAAGATTAATTTTAAAGCTCAGAGCAGAAAAATATACTAGAATTTACTCGCCGCACAGGTCTTTTCGGACATCGCTGTTAGTGAAATTTACAGGAGTAAAACTTACCTTTGGTTTTAATAATAGCAGCTTACGAACTGTTTATAAATACCTTATAAAGTATGACCAACCAAAACACGAAGTTCAAAGGAACCTTGATTTAATTGGATATTCTTATAACTCAGAAAGCTGGAAGATTAAACCTGAAGTAAATTTTCCAGGTAATGAAACCATTCCTTTAAGTAAAATATTTGTAAATTACAGTGCTAAATCAAAATATGTTGTGGTAGCGCCGGGGAGTGTTTGGAATACAAAAGAATATCCTGCTGAAGGTTATCTTGACATTATTAAATATTTAGTTAGCAAAAAATATTTTGTTCTGCTTATTGGTGGAGAGAAAGACGCTGATCTATGTGAGAAACTTGAAGCTGAGCTGAACGAAAGAGTTAAATCTGTTGCTGGTAAATGTTCATTAATTGAATCAGTTTCACTTTTGAGTAGTGCTGAAATGTTAATCTCAAATGACAGTGCACCCACACATTTGGGAATGTGTGCTGATATTCCGGTTCTTACAATTTACTGTTCAACTATTCCGGATTTTGGATTCTATCCATATAATCCCTCAAGCGACTACATAAGCTATAATGATTTGAGCTGCAAACCTTGTGGAATACACGGTCATAAAAAATGCCCGATCGGCACTTTTGAATGCGCATATAAATTAAAGCCAGAGATCATAATTTCGAAGATTGAGGAAATGCTAAATGACAGAAACTAAAAATTGTGAAATAATAAATATCGATAATGAATTTGATAATGCGATTAAACTTGCAAAGAAACTATATCTTGAAGGATCAGTATTTATTTATCCTACGGATACAATTTATGGAATAGGAGCTAACCCATTTAATCACGAAGCTGTAGAAAAAATTAATAAAATTAAACGTAGAGATCTTGGAAAGAGACATATTTTATTAATTGACAGTATAGAAAACTTACTTAAATATGTTGAAATTAAATCAGAAAGACATCTAGACTTTTTACTTTCAATTTGGCCGAATCCTGTGTCTGTTGTTTTGCCTTTAAACTCAAACACCAAAAAACTTCTGGGAATTCAAACTGCTTCCTTCAGGATACCAAACCACCGGTTTTGTCTAAAATTACTTTCGGAACTAAATATGCCTCTTATATCTACAAGTGTAAATTACTCTGGGCAAGAGCCTTTAATTGAGCCAAGTATGATTAAAGAAGAATTTTCATCCTTAACAGATGCCATTTTTTATACAAATAAAAAATTATACATTGAGGCATCGACTTTAATAGATTTGAATGATTCTAAACCAGTTTTGTTACGAGAGGGGAAGTTTAAATTTGAAGATATCTTAAAGAAATTTAAATAGAAATTGCCGTGTTTGATAAATTAAGTTCTAAGTTTAACAGAGTTAAAAAAATTAAAAGTGTTTCTCTCTTAGTTGTTCCTGATCAGTCAGGAATAAAGGCAAAATCTCGTAAACTTTCAATTCAGAAGATCCTCTTTTATCTGGTTTCTTACAGCATTTTTATCTTTTTTATTAGTTACCTGTTGTTAGCTTTTACGCCTATAGGAAGTTTAATGAACGTGTCGGGTGTTCCTTTGAGTAAACAGGATATGCGCGAAGTTAAAACACTTAATGAAAGAATGCTATTTTTAGCTAAGGAAGTGGAAAAGATGAAGTCTACAAACGAAAAATTAAGATACGCAATTTTTTTAGGTGACTCTGCAGCAATAGATTCCTTAACAAAAACAGATTCGACAAAAGATGTTTTGAATAAAGATATTAAATCTAAAATTAAAAATGGTGGAGATATATTCTCTGTTTTCAGAGATCTATTTTTAGTTAAAGAGGACCCGCAAGTTAAAGGCACATTATTCAGCAAACCTGTGAATGGTTTTATCAGTAGGGGATTTGATCCGGACAAGGGACATTTCGGGATTGATTATGTTGTAAGAACAGGAACACCCGTTTATGCAGCCTGTAGTGGTTATGTTGTTTTTGCAGATTATACCGTAAGGGATGGATATATGATAATAATAAACTCTCCAGATGAATATCTGACGGTTTATAAGCATTGCTCTTCTTTAATGATAAAAGCCCGTGATATTGTTACAGAGGGTGAGCTGATTGCTCTTAGTGGAAATACTGGCGAAATAACCACTGGCCCACATTTGCATTTTGAAATATGGAAAAATGGTAAACCAATTAACCCTAAAACATTATTAATAAATTATTAATTGGGAGTAATTTGTGAAGAATAAAAATATAACTCCGGAAAAAGACGAAATTACGATAATAAGCATAGGGGTAAAACTTGAAGGATCGATAACCAGTGACGGTAATGTCAGAGTTGATGGTTTTATAAAAGGGGATGTTTCGGCTAATGGAAATATTACAGTTGGTGATCACGGTGAAATAAAAGGAAATGTAACGGCTGATAATGTAGTGCTCGGAGGAAAAATCTTTGGGACTGTTGTTTCAAAGGAAAAGCTTGTTCTCGAATCTAATTCAACTTTACAGGGAGATCTATCTACAAAAATATTAGTGATAGCTCCTGGAGCGAAGTTTGATGGAAACAGCAAAATGATTTCGGGTCAAACCTGAAGTCACATTTAAGGGGAAATAAAACCCAACATCAGTATGATAAAAAAAATACTTAATCAAAATGATGATGGTTCAAATCAAGACCAAAAATTTAGGGATATCGGGAATTACCTAGGTTTAGGTTTACAATTGGCTGTAACTGTAGGCGTTATGGTTTTTGTTGGTATCTGGCTCGATGATAAGTTTAATACAAACCCCTGGTTAACAATTGTGTGTTCTTTTCTTGGAATATTTGCTGCCCTCTATTCTTTCATCAAAACTGTTTTGAAATCCGGGAAATGAAGTTTATCAAAAACAGTGTGGGCTATGGCCTGATATTTATCTTTGCTGTTTTTTCATATTTATTGAAGATAGACGAAATAAATTCGGATCTATACAATTCATTTCTTTTTGCGGGATTAATAACAACATTCAATTTTATTTTAGGGGTATTATCCATAAAATTAGGCTTTAAAAAGCCAGTGAAAACATTCCTTATTTTTTTCCTAGGTGGGATGATTTTTAGGCTCTTACTAACCCTAATTGCGGTATTTATTTGCTTGAAATTCTTGGAATTAAAGGGGAATACTTTTATATTTTTGGTCTTTATTTTTTATATTTTTTATCTAGTTATTGAAGTGTTTTACGTCATTTATAGGAATAAGTAACTTTATAACCTGATGATTTTTGCAAATACACCAGATACTTTACAAGTCGTTACAGATAGCGTAAAAACCGCCAAAGAAAGCGGAGGCAGTGGATGGATTTTGCATCATGTAATGGATGCAAATTATGTCGATTTTGGCCCATTGGGTAAGTTATATCTCCCTAAAATAGAGCTTTTCGGGATAGATATTTCAATTACCAAAGATGTTTTTTACCTCTGGGTAGTTGCTGTGGTTTTAGTAGTTTTACTTTATTTCTTGTCCAGGGAATATAGAAAATCACTTATACCCAAAGGTTTAACTAATCTTTTTGAAATAATGATAATTTTTGTAAGAGATGAAGTAGTAAAACCTTCAATAGGGAAAGGTTATGAAGTTTTTATGCCATATATGCTATCATTGTTCTTCTTCATACTTTTTGTAAATATGTTTGGACTAATCCCTACTCCAAATTTAGTGGTTCCTACAGGAAACATTGGAGTTACTGCAAGTCTAGCTCTTATTTCTTTTATTGCTATTCAGTTTGGGGGAATAAAAAACCTAGGATTTATTCCTTATTTAAAAAGCTTGGTACCCAAAGGAATGCCCGGATGGATTATAATAATTATGATCCCACTGGAAATCCTTGGTTTGTTTACTAAACCGTTTGCACTTTGCATTCGTCTCTTTGCGAATATGATAGCAGGACATATTGTCATCTTTTCATTGCTTGGCTTAATATTTATTATGCGTTCAATTTATGTTTCACCTATAGCAGTAGGTTTTACTTTATTTATTGAATTACTGGAAATACTTATTGCTTTTATTCAAGCATACATTTTTACAATGCTTACTGCATTGTTTATTGGGATGGCAATGCACCCTGAGCATTAAAAATTACTTTAGAATAAATATATTAATCAAAATCAAACACACTTAGGAGGAGAAAAATGGATTTATCTTGGTTGGGTGCTGGTATAGGTGCCGGAATTGCTGTAATTGGTGCTGGACTCGGCATTGGTAAGCTTGCTGGTTCAGCTTTAGAAGCTATGGGAAGACAGCCTGAAGCAGCTGCTCCAATTAGAACTGCAATGATCATTGCTGCAGCTCTTATTGAAGGTATTGCATTCTTCGCACTTGTTATTTGTATCTTATTAGCAATTAAATCTTAAAATTTTTTTAGGAAACTAATAATGCTTTTAAGTTTTAATATACAAATTGTTTTCCGGTTTCTTGAAGATAAAATAAATCTGATAGAAGTTAATCCAGGATTAATGATTTGGGTGGTCGTAACTTTTATTGTACTTCTTTTTATTTTGAAAAAAGTAGCTTGGAAGCCCATTCTTAATGCTCTTGAAAACAGGGAAGCTGTTATTAGAGAATCTCTGGAGAAAGCAGAAAAAGCAAATGAAGAAGCACAAAAAGTTCTGGAAGAAAATCAAGCTAATCTTCAGAAAGCCGAAGAGGAATCGAAAAAAATAATTAACCAAAGTCGTGATTATGCTGAAAAGTTAAAAGAACAATTGCTACAGGATGGTAAAGAACAGGCTAAAAAAATCATTGATGACGCGACTGCTGAAATTGAAAGAAAAAAAGAAGCTGCTTTTGAGGAATTGAAAACACAGGCTGCTGAACTTGCAATACAGGCAGCTGAGAAAATAATGAACGCAAATCTCAATAAAGAAACACAGAAAAAAATTGCTGATAAATTTATTGGGGAAATTACCAAGAACTAACCATGAATGAATCAAAAGTTTCTACCAGGTATGCAAATTCGTTATTAAGCTCAGCTTCTGATAAGGGAAATCTCGACACAGTTGCTAAAGATATGGAGTTGGTTTACTCAACTATAAAATCGAGCGCAGAGCTAAGCAGAACACTCTTGAGTCCGGTTGTTAAAGCACAGATTAAATTTTCAATACTTGAAGAAATTTTTAAAGAGAAAATATGTAAAGAGACAATGGATTTTATAAAATTCGTTGTTGAAAAGAATAGGGAAGATTTATTTGAAAGCATTGTAAAAAAATTTCTCGAGTTACGAGATCAAAAGCATGGGCTGGTAAATGTAAATGTAAAATCTGCGACTGAATTGACGAAAGACCAAAAGGAAAAACTGAAAGGGAAATTTGAAAAGCTATTAAATAAAAAAGTAAGATTGAATTTTACTATAGAACCTGGTGTTATCGGTGGTATAGTTGCTAAGGTTGGCGATACGGTATACGATGCATCATTAAAGAATCAATTGGAAATCTTAAGGAAGCGATTCCTGAAAGGGGGGGCTTCATTAAATTAAAAATTTAATAAGGGTTAAATTATGGCGGAAGTTAGACCGGATGAAATATCCGCGATACTAAGAAAACAATTATCTGGCTATGAAAGTGAAACAGATATTTATGATGTAGGTACCGTTCTGCAGGTCGGCGACGGTATTGCTCGTGTTTATGGGTTATCCAAAGTTATGATGAGCGAGTTGGTTGAGTTTCCTAACGATGTATTTGGAATGGTGCTTAATCTTGATGAAGATAGTGTGGGATGTGTTTTGTTTGGCGAATCAGCAAAAATTAAAGAAGGAGATACCGTCAAAAGAACTAAAAGAGTGGCATCAATGCCTGTGGGTGATTCAATGCTTGGAAGAGTGATCACACCACTAGGAATTCCCGTTGACGGTAAAGGTGCAATAAATACAGAAAAGTTTTTACCAATTGAAAGAAAAGCCTTGGGGGTAATTCAGAGGCAGCCGGTTAAGGAACCTCTACAAACAGGTATTGCAGCTATTGATGCTATGATACCAATTGGACGTGGACAGAGAGAATTGATAATTGGTGACAGGCAGACTGGCAAAACAGCCGTTGCTGTTGATGCAATTATCAATCAAAAATATACTCATACAGAAGAAGCTAAAGAATTGGGCATTAAACCTGTTTATTGTATTTACGTAGCTGTTGGCCAGAAAAGTTCCACAGTTGCTCGGGTTGTTGCTAAACTTAATGAAGTAGGGGCAATGCAATACACAACTGTTATTGCTGCAACTGCTAATGAACCAACCCCGCTTCAATTTATAGCTCCTTATGCTGGTGCAACGCTTGGTGAATATTTCCGTGATAATGGTAAGCATTCCTTAGTAGTCTATGATGATCTTTCAAAACAGGCTGTGGCTTACCGTGAACTTTCTTTACTTCTTAGAAGACCTCCAGGACGTGAAGCGTATCCTGGTGACGTTTTCTATCTACATTCAAGGTTATTGGAAAGAGCGTCAAAGCTCAGTGAAGATCTTGGAGGGGGAAGTTTAACTGCCCTGCCAATTATTGAAACGCAACAAGGTGACGTTTCCGCATACATTCCGACTAACGTTATTTCAATTACAGATGGTCAGATATATCTTGAATCAAATCTGTTTAATGCTGGGGTAAGACCTGCTATCAACGTTGGTATCTCGGTGTCACGTGTTGGAGGTAATGCACAAATAAAGGCAATGAAAAAAGTTGCCGGAAGTTTGAAGCTTGACCTCGCTCAATATAGAGAACTTGAAGCATTCGCAAAATTTGGTTCTGATCTAGATAAAGCAACACAAAGAACTCTTGCAAAAGGCGCAAGGCTTGTAGAACTTTTAAAACAGGGGCAATATTCTCCTATTCCCGTTGAGAGACAGGTTGTGAGTATTTATCTGGCAACAAATGGTTATCTTGAGAATATCGCTGTTTCAGAAGTTAAAAGATTCGAGAAAGAAGCACTTGAATTTTTTGAAGTAAAAAACAATAAGATTTTTGATATTATAAAAAAAGAAAAACAGTTGAGTGATTCCACTGTTACAGAAATTAAAAAAGTAGCAGATGAATTTTTGACAGTATTTAAGTAATTATTTTTGAGTTAATGGCTAACTTACGTGACATAAAAAACAGGATAAAAGGTGTGCAGAACACTCAGCAGATAACAAACGCCATGAAAATGGTTGCTGCTGCTAAATTAAGACGAGCGCAGGATAATGTTGTAAATGCCAGACCTTATGCTAGGCAAATTTCTGTGTTACTTTCTGATTTGGTTACTGATGACATGATTTCTGAAAATCAGTTTATTACTACCGGACAAGTGGAAAATGTTGCTGTTGTTGTTGTATCTGCTGATAGAGGACTTTGCGGAGCTTTTAATACAAATTTGATTAAGGAAGCTGTTAAGTATATAGATGAAGAGTTAAGTCCTGAAAATATTGGAGCTCAACTTTTTTGTATAGGAAAAAAAGGGTTTGAGTATTTCAATAAAAGAAATTATAGAGTTATTGGAAAATGGATAGGGATATTTTCTACTCTTGAATATAATTCTGTAATGAATATTTATAATGAAGTAATTAAGGGTTATATTGAGAAACAATACGATAAGGTAATCATTATTTATAACGAATTTAAATCAATTATAAACCAAAAGATAGTTGTTGAACAATTCCTTCCTGTACCTATAAATAGTAATAGTGAAGAAAACAAAAAAATGTTCAAAGATTATATATATGAACCAAATCAAAAATATATTTTTAATTATCTGTTGCCAAAACATTTAAAAGCTCAGATCTGGCGAATTTTATTGGAATCTAATGCATCGGAACAAGGCGCAAAAATGACAGCAATGGATAACGCAACAACTAATGCAAAAGAATTGATCCGTACTTTAAGAATTAAATATAATAAAGAGAGGCAAGCTGCAATTACTAAAGAAATACTTGAAATTGTATCAGGTGCTAATGCACTTAAGTCTGAATAATATTTTTGTAATTGTGTTTTCAGGGAAAATAGAAATTAATGTTAGAAGAATTATCTCTTAAACTTGAAACGACCTTAAAGAAAGTTCGTGGTCAGGGTAAATTAACAGAAAAAAACATTTCTGATTCATTAAGGGAGATTCGGCGTGTTCTTTTAGATGCTGATGTAAATTATAAAGTTGTAAAAGAGTTTATTGAAAAAGTTTCCTCAAAAGCTCTTGGACACGAAGTTCTTAATTCAATAACTCCGGGACAATTGATTACCAAGATAATCCACGATGAGCTTGTAACTTTACTTGGTAGTGATCAAAGAGATATAAAGTTAAGTGGCATAGGATTAACGATAATTCTGATTGTTGGACTTCAGGGCTCTGGCAAAACAACTTTTAGTGCGAAGCTTGCAAATAAGTTAAAGCAAAACGGAAGAAAGGTATTGCTTACAGCTGCTGACGTTTATCGTCCGGCTGCTGTTGAACAATTGAAAATACTTGGAAAACAAATAAGCATTCCTGTATACTCTAGTGAAAAAAAAGATGCTAAAAAGGTTGCTGAGGATTCATTAAAGTTTGCAAAAGAGAATAATTACAATACTGTAATTATCGATACGGCCGGTCGTCTTCATGTTGATGAAGAAATGATGAGCGAAGTTGTGGAAATTAAATCGCTTGTCAATCCCAGTGAAATACTCTTTGTTGTTGACTCAATGACAGGACAAGACGCAGTAAACTCGGCAAAAGTGTTTAGTGAAAAGGTAAATTTTGATGGTATTGTTCTTTCAAAATTAGACGGTGATTCAAGAGGAGGTGCGGCTTTATCAATTAGGGCAGTGGTAGGTAAACCGATCAAATTTATTAGTAATGGCGAAAAACTGAATAATCTTGAGGTTTTTCATCCTGATAGGCTTGCTTCAAGGATTCTAGGAAAAGGGGATATTGTAAGTTTTGTTGAAAAAGCACAGCAAAGTTTTGATGAAAATGAGGCAAAAAAGCTCGAAGAGAAATTACGCAGAAATAAATTTGATTTTGATGATTTTCTTAAGCAAATTAAAGCAATTAAGAAAATGGGTTCTTTGTCATCATTATTAGGAATGGTACCCGGGGTGGGGGCTCAGGTAAAAAATGCCAAAATTGATGACAAGGCGCTGCTAAAAGTTGAAGCAATTATAAATTCGATGACGGTTAATGAGAGATCAAAACCAAAGATACTCAATGGAAGTCGTCGAAGTAGAATTGCAAGAGGAAGTGGAACTTCCATTCAGGATGTTAACCGTCTTTTAAAACAATTTGGTGAAATGCAGAAAATGATGAGCAGGCTTAATAAAAAAGGATTTAGCGGCTCGTTAGGAAAGATGCCAGTAGGCAGGTAAAATTTTAGTAAATTTAGAAAGTTATTATTGGAGGTTATTTAATTTGGCTGTTAAGTTAAGATTAAGAAGAATGGGAAAGAAAAAGCAACCTATATATAAGGTAGTTGCTGCTGATTCAAGAGCTCCGCGTGATGGAAAATTTCTGGAATCAATTGGATTGTATAATCCTTTAACTAATCCTCATACTCTTGATATAAATGTAGAACGTGCAATGTACTGGCTTAATGTAGGTGCTCAACCCACAGATACGGTAAAAAGTCTTTTAAGTCAAAAAGGAATTATTCTTAAAAGAGAATTAAAACGTAGGGGACTATCGGATGATAAGGTAAGTGCTGAGTTGGAAAACTGGGAAAAGATGCGTGAAGCTAAAGCAAAAACTGCTGCTACTAAAAAGAAAAAATCTAAGAAAGCAGCAGCCAAAGAAGAAGTGGTCTCGGAAGAGAAAGTTAAAGAGGAAATTAGTGATGATAGTACAGCAGAAGTAAAGGGTGCTGCTTCTGAAGAAAATACTGCTGAAAAAGAATAATCTTTATTCAGTTCTATTTTCTACTGTACTTTGTTTCCAATGCTGCCCTTTTCTTAATATAGGAGGCTTCTTTCTATGAAAGAATTCATTGAATTTATCGCAAAACACCTGGTGGATACTCCTGATAGTGTTGTTGTAGAGGAGAAAACCCCTGAAGACAACAAAATTGTGCTTGCTCTAAAAGTTCAGTCCGATGATGTTGGCAAGGTAATAGGAAAACAAGGCAAAACAGCTCAGGCTATGAGAACACTTTTAACAGCTATTGCTGCCAAAGAGGGAAAAAGAGCTATACTTGAAATTCTGGATTAAGGAATTGAATTACTTTTACAGTGAGTAACTTTTATCTAATTGCAAAAATCGTTTCTCTTTATGGTAAAGATGGATTTGTAAAAATTATTTCTCATTCTGATTTTCCTGATAGATTTTACAAGCTTGATAAAGTTTACATTGATTTTTGGGGCTACAAGAAAGAATTTTTTGTTGAGAAAGTTTTAGAGCAAAAAAAAAACATAACTCTAAAATTTGGAAATTTTGATAGTGACAAAGACGCTCAGATACTCGTTGATAAAGATGTTTTTGTTGATGAAGAAATAGTGATCAAACTTCCTGAAGGGTCCTATTTTATACATGATCTTTTGGGTTGTAAAGTTTACAGAAACGGTAAAGAGTTTGGCAAGTTAAATGATGTTCTTAGGTACCCCGCTAATGATGTATATATAATTGAAGATGTGCTGGGTGAGGAAATACTGATTCCGGCTGTTAAAGATTACATAGAAAGCTTTGATCGGGAGAAAAAAATTCTGGTCATAAAGCCGGGAGATGAAATTTATGAAGATGATGAGAATTGATATTATTTCTGCGGTTCCGGATCTCCTTTTAAGTCCGCTCAATTCCAGCATTATTAAAAGAGCACAGGATAAAAAGAAAGTCTTAATTCATCTGCATAATCTACGTGATTATGCAAATGATAAACATAAGCAGATTGACGACAAACCGTTTGGTGGCGGACCTGGAATGGTGCTTAAGCCAGAACCGTTCTTTGCATGTATAGAAAAATTGATGAGTGAAGTAAATTATGATAACATCATTTTTACTTCTCCTAAAGGTAAAATTTTTGATCAAAGATTTGCTAATAAATTGTCTCTTGCTAAAAATCTTTTAGTTATAGCCGGGCATTATAAAGAGATTGATAATAGAGTAAGAGAAAAATTCGCTACAGATGAAATTTCGATTGGAAATTTTGTCCTTACTGGAGGTGAATTACCAGCGTTGATAATCATTGATGCAGTTGTAAGATTAATTCCCGGTGTACTTAATGATAGTGAATCTGCTCTTAATGATTCATTTCAAGATGGTAATAGAATAGAAGCTCCTTGTTACACTAGGCCTGCTGAATTTAGAGGCTTGAAAGTTCCGGAAGTTCTTTTATCTGGGAATGAAAAAGAAATTAAAAAGTGGAAAGAAGAACAGTCAAAATTATTGACAGAACGCTGGAGAAATTTTAATAATTAGTGGAGAGAAAAATGGTAGACATAAATAAAATATTACCTGATCAGGTACGTACTGATTTTCCCAAGTTTAATGCCGGCGATCGTGTACGTGTACAGGTTAGAGTAGTTGAAGGAGATAAAGAAAGACTTCAAACATTTGAGGGAGATGTGCTGAGCATTCGTGGAGAAGGTTCTAATAAAACTTTTACCGTTAGAAAAATTTCAAGTGGTGTTGGGGTTGAAAGAATATTTCCCATCAATTCACCTAAAATTGCTAAAATTGAAGTATTGAAAGAAGGTAATGTAAGAAGGGCTAAATTATATTATCTTAGAAATCTATCAGGTAAAGCAGCTCGTATTCGTGGCAAAGAAGCCTAATGAGAGGACTTATTTTCTTATAAAAAAGGCGTGTAACACACGCCTTTTTATTTGTAAGCATTATTTCTACAAAACTCTGGAATAGTTTTACGGCTTTTATAAAAAATCTGTTTTCTACAGATATTATTTTTGCTATTTTCGTTCGCAGTAATAGTAGGGTTATAGTGTTTAATTATAGTAGAAAAAAAATCTTTTTGAGAAGTGTTTATATTCTGCTTTTTTGCAATTTTTTGCTGAATTTCAAAGCTTTTCCGCAAAATAAATCAGTTCGTTTTGAAACACTGTCACTTCAGAATGGTGTATCCTTAAATTTGACTTGGGCTATGCTTCAGGATAGTAGAGGATATATTTGGTTTGGCACTATGTACGGACTGGTTAAATATGATGGCAAAAACTATACTACCTATAGAAATAATCCCATGGATTCTACGTCAATATCATTTGATGATATTATAACACTTTTTGAAGATAGCAGGGGAAATATCTGGGTTGGCACATGGGGAGGAGGACTAAATAAATTTAATCCAAACACAGAGAAATTTACAAGATTCCTTTATGAAAAATCATCTGATAAGGGATTATGTGATAATATTGTCTGGGCAATTAATGAAGATGATTCAGGAGATATCTGGATAGGCACACAGAGAGGAGGAATTGATAAATACGATGTAAAAACCAAAAAATTTATTCATTACTGGAATAACGGTGGTGCAAATAATAGTTTGCCCTCAAATACAGTTACAGAAATATATAAAGATAAACAGGGGATTATGTGGATTGGGACTCTTGCCGGATTAGCGAAGTATTTACCGGGTTCTGATTCATTTGAAGTATTCAAGAATTCAATAAAACCGGACAAAAGCAAAGAGGCGAATAAAATTCATTACATTTTTGGGGAAAATGAAAATAAATTATGGATAGGTACCGCTTCAGGTCTTTTTGTATTTAATAAGCTTACAAACAAATTTTCTTTATTTAGTTCTAACAAAAAAAATCTCTTAAATCACTATTACATTTCATCGATCTGTAAGGGCAATTCAAATGATGTTTGGGTAGGAACGGGTGACGGACTTGTTAGGGTAAATAACGAAAACACCGAAAGCGTTGAGGTTTTTCATCATCAGTTTGGCTCCTCCAATTCATTGGCAGGCAATACTATAACAGCACTGATGATGGATAAATCAGGAGTTCTTTGGATAGATGCGTATAGAGCAGGTGTGAGCAAATTAATCAATACTTCCAAAGATTTTATAAACTATACTTATGATCCAAATAATAAAAATAGTCTGGGTACCCCAATCGTCACTTTTTTTGCTCAGGATGATAAAGGTTATATCTGGATTTCGGGCTACAGCAGTATTCTAACAAGGTATCATCCCCGAACAAATTCTTTCAAAAGGTTTCCACTTGTTTTGTTAGGGAAGAAAAGAGATACAAAGTTTTATATTTCGTCGGTAATTAAGAAGGATGATGATAACTTATTGATTGGAACCACTCGGGGTATTTTACTTTTTAATTTGACTACTGAATCACAGAAGAGCCTGCCAAAAGAAATGAGCAAAATTACGGAAATGGTTAATGGAAATATAACTTATCTCCTGATTTCCTCAGATAGAAAACTTTGGGCCGGGGTCAATGAAAGGGGAGTATACTCCTTTGATCTTAAAAATTTTTCGTATAAGCATTTCGTAAATCCAATGACTGATCTGACAAATTATATGAAAAATATAGTTCAGGTTATTTATGAAGACAAAAATAAAAATATCTGGCTTGGCACGTTAGGTGGATTGTTGAAATTAGATAAAGCTACCGGCAAATTTCAAAGCTTCTCTCATAATTTATCAGATCCCGAAAGCTTGAGCAATAATTATGTTTATTATCTCTTTGAAGATTCTAAGAATAATTTCTGGATAGGAACCAGTAATGGTCTGAATAAAATGGATAAGAAAAACAAGACTTTCGAGAGTTATTTTGAAGAAAATGGTCTACCCAATAGTGTGATTATGAGTGTACTTGAAGATGATAACGGCAATCTATGGGTTAGTACTAATAAAGGAATTGCCAGGTTCGATCCGGAAAATAATACTTTTAAGAATTTTGACGTTAACGATGGGTTACTGACTAATATTTTTTATCCTCAGTCGGCTTTTATTGGGAGAAACAGTATGTTCTATTTCGGCGGTAACGGTGGCTTTACTAAATTTGATCCCGATAAAATAAATTTAAATAATTATGTTTCTCCTGTTTATATAACAAAAGTTAAGGCGGGAAAAGATATTGGTGATCTTCATCTGCTTAACCCATCAAACGATAAGTTACAGCTATCATTTAATGAGAATTTCCTTCAGTTAAGCTTTGCTTCTTTAGATTATACCAATCCTGAAAAGAATGTATATAAATATAAGCTTATAGGGATTGATGATGATTGGATTTATTCAGGGAATAATAATGTAGCCAGCTATACAGATCTTTCACCAGGGAGCTATACATTCCAGGTGCTTGGTAGTAATAGTGATGGTATATGGAATGAAAAGCCTGCTTCAATAGAAATTGTAATACTTCCACCTTTCTGGAGAACCTGGTGGTTTACATCCTTAGTAATTATCATCGGGTTTATAACTATATATCTGGTGCACTTAATTTGGGTTCAACATAAAATTAAGCGTGCTCTTGAAATCGAAAAGATTAGAGCAGAAGAAAGTGAGAGAGTGCGTAAGCAAACGGCAATAGACTTCCACGATGAATTAGGACATAGATTAACCAGAATTTCCCTTCTTACAGAAATAGTTAAAAGAAAATTAGGGAATAGTTATAATGATATTCTTCCTTTGCTAAAGAAGATTTCTGAAAACTCTGTACAACTTTATGATGGGACAAAAGATTTTATCTGGGCAATTGATCCGCAAAACGATTCACTTTATGAATTGCTTGTAAGACTTAAAGATTTTGGTGATGAAATTTTTACTGATACAAATGTAGACTTCTTGGTTAAAGGCATTACAACGGAGCTTGAGAAGACATCTTTGTCTACAGATATGAAGAGACACCTTTCTTTAATATTTAAGGAGGGGATGAATAATTCATTAAAACATTCAGGAAGTAGAACAGTCTCACTTGAGTCAAAAATCGTCGGGGATCAAATAGAAATTACTTTGGAAGATGACGGAACCGGATTTAAAATTGAGGAAGATAAGGGGGGAAACGGACTTAAAAATATGATCCGGAGAGCAGAAAAGATACACGGACAACTGCAGATAAATACCGCGCCTGGAAAGGGAACGCGGATATCATTCAAAGGAAAGGTAAGTGCCAAATAACAGCCAGCCGCTCTTGTAGACTTATTTTACATTTTCATTTCAAATCTATATTATACATCTTATATTATTTGACGATTAGAGATTATGCCTGATAAATATCCAATCAAGGTGTTGATTATTGAAGATGACGGTCTTATCCGCAATAGTTTTGTATCACTACTTAGTTCGTCGGAAAAGTTTGAATGTGTAGCAGATTATGATAATTGCGAAGAGGCGATAAAAAATTTGTTGAAGGACGATCCGGATGTAATACTTATGGATATAGAGCTTCCCGGAATATCAGGAATTGAAGGAATTGCTAAGATTAAAAAAATAAAACAGGATATCGATGTAATTACTGTTACGATTCATAATGATGATACTAAGGTTTTTCAGGCTCTTTGTGCCGGTGCTTGCGGGTATCTAACTAAAAATATTTCTCCTGAAAAATTAATGGATTCAATTGAGGAGGCGTATAATGGCGGCGGGCCAATGAGTACAAATATCGCCAGAATGGTGGTGCAGTCATTTCAAAGAAATATTAAATCTCCCCTATCACCTCGTGAAACAGAAGTGTTGCAATTATTAGCAAAGGGTAAAAGCTATACAATGATAGCTGATGAATTGTTTATTGATAAAGAAACTGTTAGATCCCACATAAAAAATATTTACATGAAACTTGAAGTAAATTCTAAGGCACAAGCAATAGAAAAAGCGACAAAAGAAAGGTTGATTTAGAATTTCATCAGTATTATTTACCGTTTATCAATCCAAATCTTAAAATTCACCCAATTTGTAGGATACCGGAATTCTGCGTAATGAATTAAAATACTGCTAGTAAGAAGTCAATCCCTTAACTAGTACAGGAGTAGCCTCATGGAAAATTTACAAAACAAAATTCAGCATCAACCAAAACATAGCAGTAGAATAATCAGCAGGAATTCCCAAATTCGAAGCGATTATCGTGAGCTAAGAGAGCAGGGCTTAAAAAATTGGGAAGTCTTTGTGAAACTATCTGACAAATACTTCCTTTCAGAAAACACCATCGATAAAATAATTTATACCAAATAAATTTTCCCGGCTTATTTGAGGTGCTTTATCAGCTGGCTAATCGTTTGTAAACTATATGTTAATTAAATAAATAACAATAGGCAAACAGCTGGTAAAGCACTTTTTTTATATCTGCTTTTAATCCAACTAATTTTATTTAATTGCACATTTTAGTTAGCTTTACAAAGTAATTATTTACTGTAATAATTGTATCAATACTTTAGCATGAAGATATTTTTTCCTCAAAATATTTTTGCTGAGCTGATTAAAAATTCATTCAATGAAAGGATGGCATCTCAAATCATTTTTTTGCCTTCTTCGTTGATAACAAGTGAAGTTCTTAAGAGCCCGGATTCTATTGGATTAATTCCGACAATGGATTTAATAAAGCATAAAGAGCTTTTTGTCTCTAAGTCTTTCGGGGTTTCATTCGAAGAATCCTTATGTAATTCATACCTGTATTTTCATACTCACGGAAAAAGTATAAAAGAATTGAGTATTGTTGGAGACGTTTCTTCAAATGAAGCGATAGGTGCTAAGCTTATATTAAAAGAATTATATGGTGTTGATGTGCAGGTGAATCTTTTAACAGGTGATCATAATTTAGGTGAAAAAAATATACTTTGTGTAGGTGATGCTAATTTTGACGAAGATAAATTTTTAGCTGGTATAAGCTTCGCAGAGGAAATAATAGAAGTACTTTCGCTTCCCTATGTTAACTTTGTATTGGCTTCAAACAATCGAACAGCGCTGGAAGATTTTCATTGTTCTATAGGAAATATTCAACCGGATATTTATAATCAGGCTGAAGATGAAAATTACGGTAATCAGTTACCTGTAAAAACGAAAGAGAAAATTAAGGCGAATATTTCCTCATTTATTTGCAACCTTGATGAGCAGGATATGGATGGAATAGATCAATTATTGAGACTGGCTTTTTATCATGAGATAATATCTGAAATTATTGAAATTAAGTTTGTATAAAGGAGGCCGGTATTAAGGGACCAGCCTCAAATTTTGACTTATATTGCAACGTGGGAAATACTCAAAACATTCGGATTATCGTTCATTTTTTTCAGCATTTCTGTACTGGCAGGACCCATTAATTTCATAGTGCAGCAGGCAGCAATACCTCCTTCAAAAATTATGTTCTCAATTTCTTCAATATTAATATTTCCTTCTCTGATTACATCAAGAATGCCGGCAAGGACTCCGGGTTTGTCAAAATGCTTAACCACTAGTTGATAGTTTGCGTCGGTAATTTTAGCCCTGTTAACCCAATGAGCGATTAAGCCGCTTGTTGTGAAATCTTTGATTATTCTTATTGTTTCATCGGCAACTGCATTTTGTGCTTGTTCTGTTGAAGCACCGATGTGATGTGTGGCATAAACATTCGGATTAGACTGTAACTTTGATTTTACTTCGCCGGTTTTTCCTTCGGGTTCGTCCTTAAAGACGTCAACTGCAGCTCTAATGTTTTTTTCTTTTATTGCTTCCAGTAAAGCGTCTTCATCTATAACGTCTGGTCTTGATGTATTTATAAGCAGGGCATCGTTTTTCATATAGCTGAACATTTCTTTATTGAATAATCCTTTCGTTTCCGGAGTGGCTGGCAAGTGAATCGTTACTATATCACACATAGAAAGCAGTTGATCCATTTCTGAAAAATCCTTTACCATTTCTCCCTCTATTCTGGAGATATCTTTTGCGTAAACTCTCATATCAAAAGCAATTGCTCTTTTTGCCACTTCTTTACCAATATTTCCATATCCGATTATTCCCAATGTTTTTCCCTTTAATCCTTGTGCCTTTGAATATTCAGCTTTGTTCCATTTGCCATTTTTGAAATCGATCACATTATCAGGAATTCTTCTATCTAGTGAGATCATCAGTCCCATTGCGAGTTCTGCAACGGCTACTGAATTCATACCCGGGCAATTTGCGACATAAATTCCTTTTTTGTTTGCAGCAGGAATGTTGATATTGTTAACTCCTGCACCAGCACGGATAATCAAATCCAGGCTTTTTGCATTTTCAATTGTTTGTTCATTTACTTTTGTTGATCTGACAACAAGAATGTCGTTGCCCTTTATTTCATTCGGGAGATCATTTTCACTCAGTTTTGGTGAATAAGTAACTTCAAGGTCCAGTTCCTGCATTTTTTTTATGTGCTGATCAGGAAATTTATCAGCTACTAAAACTTTTACTTTCATTTTCTAATCCTCATTTATTTTTTCTGATTTTTCAACAAATTCAATTTTTTGTATTACTAAATTACAAACATTCGTAACAAAAATTAAGGCGGGAGAATGCCAAACTAATAGATTTAGATTCGGCGAAGACTATCGGGAAAGATGGTTTGTGTTTATCAAGTAACTCTAATTGTTTTCTTCCTTTCCCAGAAAATATTCTCACAATTCAGACATTTATATTCAACTTCATTAAAAGATTCGGGAGAGGCAGCAATGGCTAAATTGGGACTTTCTTTGTAACGTGTTTTCCCAGTTCTCACTGCATTTTTACTACCGCATTTTATGCAGGTAGGTTTTTCTTTTAGAAAATAAATGAAAACTGATATTATTAGAATTGCGCCGAAAATTATAAAAATAATATTAAACATAATTTCTCCCTCTTTTTGCAGGGAAAGTCTGAGAGATTCCTCCTATTATCTTATTCTTTTAACATTGGTATTTTTACATTAAGTTTTTTAGCATTCTCAATGGCTCTTTCATATCCTGCATCGCTGTGGCGCATAATACCCATTCCTGGGTCGTAAGTGAGAACTCTCTGCAATCTTTCTTCTGCTTCTTTTGTACCATCTGCAACAATTACCATCCCTGCATGGAGTGACTTTCCGATTCCAACTCCGCCACCGTGATGAAATGAAACCCAGCTTGCGCCGCCTATCGTATTCATAAGAATATTAAGGATCGGCCAGTCCGCAATTGCATCACTTCCGTCTTTCATTCCCTCAGTTTCCCGGTTGGGAGAAGCAACCGAACCACAATCCAGATGGTCTCTTCCAATGACTATTGGCGCGGCTACTTTTCCTGATGCTACGAGGTCATTAAATATTTTTCCCATTTTAGCTCTTTCACCGTATCCAAGCCAGCAAATACGCGAAGGCAATCCCTGGAAGTGAACTTTTTTCTGTGCCATATCAATCCATTTGCAAAGAGCTTTATTTTCAGGAAAAGTTTCTTTGATTGCTTTGTCTGTTTCGTAAATGTCTTCGGGTTTTCCTGAAAGAGCAGCCCATCTGAACGGACCTTTCCCATCACAGAAAAGTGGGCGAATAAATTCCGGCACAAATCCTGGAATGTCGAATGCGTTGCTCACACCATTATCTTTTGCTTCGCCACGGATATTATTTCCATAGTCAAATGCTTTTGCACCGCGTTTCTGAAATTCGAGCATTGCCTTAACATGCTCAACAATTGTTTTTTTGGAAAGGGAAATGTACTTATCAGGATCTGTTTTTCTGAGTTTCACTGCTTCCTCAAAACTCATTCCCATCGGGACATAACCGTTTAAGGTATCGTGAGCCGAAGTCTGATCTGTAATAACATCAGGGATAATATTTCTTTTTAATATTTCGGGTAATACTTCTCCTGCGTTTCCAACTAACCCGACCGATAAAGCTTTCGCTTCTTTTTTTGCATCAAGTACTAACTTTAAAGCTTCATCTATATTATCGGTTAATACATCTGTATAACCTGTGTCAATTCTTTTTTGGATTCTCTCTTTATCTACTTCAATACCAAGAAAAGCTGCTTCATTCATAGTTGCAGCAAGAGGCTGAGCGCCGCCCATTCCTCCGAGTCCTGCTGTTAAAATAAATTTTCCTTTAAGTGAACCACTGAAGTATTTTTCGGCACAGGCGGCGAAAGTTTCGTAGGTACCTTGGAGTATTCCCTGCGTACCAATATATATCCAGCTTCCGGCTGTCATTTGCCCGTACATTGTAAGGCCGAGTTTTTCAAGCCTCCTGAATTCATCCCAATTTGCCCAATCTGGAACAAGCATTGCATTTGAAATTATTACTCTCGGTGCGTTAATGTGGGTTTTGAAAATACCAACGGTCTTACCTGATTGTACAAGCATTGTTTCATCGTTTTCAAGATTTTTTAATGTGCTAACAATTGCTTCATAGCACTCCCAATTCCTGGCAGCCTTTCCGCTTCCGCCGTAAACGATTAGTTCGGAAGGATTTTCGCCAACCTCTGCATCAAGATTATTCATTAGCATTCTCATTGCTGCTTCCTGTATCCATCCTTTGCAGCTAAGTGTATTTCCTGTTGGTGCTTTTATTTTAGTTTTTTCTTCCTCGGCTATCATTTTTTAATTCCTGAAATGATTTTCTAAAATACTTTCATACTGGTTTGCCATCGAACGATACATCCATTTTTTGATGAACCAGCTCTTTTTTATCTGTTCATTTAAATATTTAACGTTTTGCTCAAGTTGATGATTCAGTTTTGTCCGTTCTTCTTTTGTGAGTTTTATTACGTCTTCGGAACCTGAAAGTTTTGTTAAAAGAGAATTGAATACCTTTGCCTCAGTAAAGAATCTGTTATCCCCTTCAACCTGTTTTAAGGTTTGTTTGCAGAAAGTGGTAAGTAATTTTTTATCGTTGCTTGTAAATTCAAAATTATAGTTTGTGAATAGTTTCTTCATTATTTCTCATTGATTTCAGTGAAAGGAGTTTTTCCCGCATTGTTTGGAATCCGGGTTTGATGATTTTATAAATAAATTCTAATCTTTTTTTGTAGGGAATAAATGCGGATTTCATAGAATTGATAGTGATTTTCTCAATGTCTTCAAGATTCAAATTAAAGTTGTCTATGGCTGTAATGAATTCTTTTGTCATAGTCGTATCACTCATCAATCTGTCATCTGTATTTATCGTTACCCTAAATTTTTCTTTAAATAAAATTCCAAATGGGTGGTTCTCAATCTTGTCGATTGCACCGGTGTGAACGTTACTCAGCAAACATATTTCTAGGGGAATTCTTTTATCCAATACATACTGTGCAAGATTGCCAAAGCCCGCAATTTTTCCTTTTTCATCAAAAATAAAATCTTCGCGAAGGTGAGTTGCATGGCCGATCCTGTGGGCTCCACACCACTGAATGGCCTGCCAGATTGATTCCTTACCGAAAGCTTCGCCGGCATGAATTGTAATATTGAAGTTTGCTCTTTGAATAAACTGAAAGGCATCAATATGTTTTTTGGGAGGATAACCACCTTCTTCACCGGCAAGATCAAATCCTACCACGCCTTTGTTTCTGAAATTTAATGCAAGCTCGGCAATCTCAAGTGTATTTTTCATGTTCCGCATTCCACAAAGGATCAGACCATAGCCTACACCGAAATTTTTTTTCCCCCTTTCGAGTCCATTTAAGACGGCAGCTACAATATCTTCGTGATAAAGTCCCTTTGATGTGTGAAAAACCGGGGCGAATCTTGTCTCAACATAGCAAACCCCGTCTTTTTTCATATCTTCCATCATTTCGTAAGCAATACGTTCCAGACTTTCCTTAGTTTGCATTACAGCACAGGTATGTTCAAATCCCTGTAAATATTCGACAAGGTTGCCTTTATTGGCTCCGCGATGGAACCATGCACCTAGCTCATCGGGATCTTTTGTGGGTAATTTATTATACTTTAAATCTTGTGCGATTTCAATTATTGTCTGTGGTCGCAAGCCTCCGTCTAAGTGGTCATGTAATAAGACCTTAGGAACAGCTTTTATTATGTCCTCAGTAGTCAACGCAACCTCATTTTTTACACTTCAAAATATTCTTTTTAATTTGTAAAATCAATTTAAATGACATCGATAAGCTTCACTTGTTTTATTTTCAAAAACTATGAAATCAATTACTTACTCAATAAATTATTGCCAAAATGAGCATTTGGAAGTATTAAATTGCGCCGAAATTCTTGACTATAGGAACTTAAAACACTAATTTTCATTTCATTTAATAAGCAAATCATTGGAGTAATAATGCAAAAATCAAAATTATTAATTGCAGGAATTATATTAGTTGGACTTATGTTCACTGGGTTTTCCTGTTCGTCTTCGAGCCTGACTGGAGCAAGGTTATACCTCCAGCAGAAACAATATGATAAGGCTTATGAAGCTTTACAAAAAGAAATAAGTACTAATCCTGCCAGCGATGAGGGATGGTATTTATTGGGGCAACTTTATGGTGATAGGGGACAAATCGATAGTATGCTGGTCTCTTTTAACAAATCACTTTCTATCAGCAAACTATATGAAAAAGATATTGATAACTATAAGAAATACCAGTATGCAAATGAATTTAACAAAGGTGTTGCTGATTTTCAGAAGGCTAGTAGCCATAGTAATGCTGACAGTATAAAAATTTTGTACAACAATTCAATAGATGCCTTTAATAAAGCAATTATGATTGAACCTGATTCTGCAAGCACATATAAGAACGTTGCATTTGTATATATGAATGCTGGAAGATATGATGATGCTATAAGTCCTCTCCAAAAAATCATTGATTTAGAAAATTCCCGAGATGGCTATAAATTTCTTGGTCAAATTTACTATGAAAAAGCACAGAAATTGAAAAACCAGTACGGTATAGCTCACAATGTTCAGGATAGTTTGAGTTATATGGAATATTATAATAAAGCAATTAAAGTTCTTGAAAAGGGAAGAAAGAGCTACCCAAGTGATTCCGATATACTACTTCTTCTTTCGAATTCATATATAGGTGCAGATAAGATTGAAGTTGCAATGGATGCATTTAAATCTGGTGTTGAGATGGATCCGCAAAATAAATTTTATCATTATAACTATGGTGTTCTTCTTTTAGGTTCTGGTGATTATCAGGCGGCTGTTGATCAGTTTAAAAAAGCTATAGAAATTGATCCTAGCTATATAAATGCTCAATACAATCTTGGCGTCGCTTATTTGAAATGGGGCAATGATATGAATAAAAAAGCAGATGAAATGGGAAATAAAAACGAGGCTTATAAAGAAAAAATCGAAATGTCAATTCCTTATCTTAAAAAAGCAGTTCAGTTAGATGCAAGCCAAGCTGATATGTGGGAAACATTAGGAAGAGCGTACACAATTATGGGCAAACAAACAGAAGCCAAAGAAGCTTTTGATAAATCTGATCAATTAAGAAAATAATTATTGAATTTTAGAGTAGTGTAATGAGTAACAATAATCAACAGCAGGGGCAACAGATTAATATAGAATTGGGTGAGAAAGAAGCAGAGGGGATCTATTCTAACCTGGCTATTATCACACATTCACCTGCAGAGTTTATTATCGATTTTACGCGGATAGTACCAGGAGTTCCAAAGGCAAAAGTTCACGCAAGAATAATCACAACTCCCCAACATGCGAAAATGCTTTTAAAGGCTCTCGAAGATAATATTAAAAAGTATGAAGCAAGGTTCGGGATCGTAAATATTGATAATTCTCCGAACCAGCATTTTGGTTTTGTTCCTCCTGTAAAAAAAGATGAAAAAGTAAATTAAAGAGTAATCAGATATGATAAACTAAAAGACCCTTTGAAACGGAAAAAATTTCAAAGGGTTTTTTGGGAACTCTCCTCTGTTTTGATAGTAAAATAAAAACAGGAGGATAGTGAATGACAGGAAAATTTTACTTTTTGATTTTATATGTTTTTGTGATTATTGCTACTCAAAATTTAATTGCTAAAGATTCTGAGAAGGGGGTTTACTCGAAGCCTGATTTAACAGTAATTCAAGCTGCTAATGGGGATTCATCTTATTTTTTTAATAATAATTTATTAAAACAAAACTACCCAAATCCATTTAACCCTACTACAACAATTGAATTTAGTCTACCTGAAAGATCATATGTAGAATTGAACATTTATAATGTGCTCGGTGTAAAAATTACAACTTTAGTCCAAGGTGTAGAAGAGGCGGGTACGTACTCTATTCAATTTAATGCCTCAAAATATCCTTCGGGATTGTATATTTACGAGTTGCAAACAGATAGATTTAAGCAGACTAAAAAGATGATTTACATGAAATAAGAGTGATAATATTGTACTCTAATTATTTTATAAAAAAGGACTTAGGGCAATATTAACCAAATTGCATTTCAGACCCTCAATACTTAACTTTCATATTCATTTTTCCAACGGAGATACGCTTAATAATGAAAAACTTGATCAAAAAAGTTTTTGGTGATAAGAGTACTAAAGATATAAAACTACTATGGCCTATTGTCGAGCAAATAAATGCTGAATATGAAAAAATAAAGGATCTTTCAGACGACCAGCTAAAAGCTAAAAGTGCTGAATTTAAAGAGAAAATTCAAGACCATACTGAAGAGCTAAGGAACAAAATTGCTGAAATAAGGCTACAGCTTCAATCCGATGACGAAGATATTGACAGACATTCACTCTACGATGAATTAGATGAACTTGAAGAGGAATTAAATGAACAGTACGAAGACGTACTTGACGAAATATTACCTGAAGCATTTGCAGTCGTTAAATCTACCTGTGAGAGGTTAGTTGGTAAAAGCTGGACAATTGCTGGAAGTAAGCAAACCTGGAACATGGTTCCATACGATGTACAGCTTATGGGTGGCGTAGTTCTTCACCAAGGTAAAATTGCTGAGATGGCCACAGGTGAAGGAAAAACCCTCGTTGCAACCCTTCCCGTTTATCTTAATGCTCTTACCGGCAGAGGTGTACATCTTGTTACTGTTAATGATTATCTGGCTTTACGTGACAGTGAATGGATGGGGGAAATCTATAAGTTTCATGGTCTTACAGTCGGCTGTATTTTGAATACTATGGATCCAGCCCAACGTAAAGAGATGTATAACCTGGATATCACTTACGGAACTAATAATGAGTTTGGATTTGATTACCTGCGCGATAATATGGCTGCGAATAAAGAGCAACAGGTGCAAAGAAAATTTAATTATGTAATAGTTGATGAAGTCGATTCAGTTTTAATTGATGAAGCGAGAACCCCTTTGATCATTTCGGGCCCAGTTGATGTAGATGATCAGAAATTTGATGAAATGAAACCAAAAGTTGAAAGACTGTATAGGCTTCAAACAGCGTTAGTTACTAAATTCGTGCAGGAAGCTGAGTCATTATTGCAGACTGGAGATAAAGGGAGTATAAGAGAAGCAGGTATTCAGCTTTTGCGCGCTTACAGGGGTTTGCCCAAAAACAAAAGGATCACAAAAGTTTTAAGCGAAGCAAGTAACAAGAAACTGATGCAGGATACTGAAATGGAGTTTCTTCGTGAGCAGGCCAAGCATATGCACGTCATTGATGATGAACTTTACTTTGCTATCGATGAAAAGAATAATACAATTGATTTAACTGATAAGGGTAGAGAAGAACTTTCCAAAGGTTCAGGAATGGAGAGAGACTATTTTATTCTTCCTGATCTCGGTCTGGAAATAAGCCACCTTGAAAATGATCCTTCATTAAGTGAACAGGAAAAGATTAAAAAGAAAGATGCACTTTACGCAAGGTATTCTGAAAGCAGCGATAGAATACATACGATACATCAACTGCTTAAGGCATATACCCTTTTTGAAAAAGATGACGAATATGTAATCACTGAAGACGGTAAGATTGCCATAGTAGATGAATTCACAGGTCGTGTTCTGCCGGGAAGGAGATATTCAGACGGACTTCATCAGGCGATTGAAGCAAAAGAAAATGTTAAGGTAGAAAGAGATACACAAACATTAGCAACAATTACACTTCAAAATTATTTCAGAATGTATAATAAACTTGCCGGAATGACAGGAACTGCTGAAACAGAGGAAGGCGAGTTTTTTGAAATTTACAAACTGGAAGTTGTTGTCGTACCGACTAATAAACCAGTGGTCAGAGATGATCAGGATGACGCAGTTTATAAGACACGCCGTGAAAAGTACAATGCCGTTATAGACCAGATTGAGGAACTGAGAAAACAAGGCAGACCCATTCTAGTTGGAACAACTTCGGTAGAAGTTTCAGAAACAATAAGCAGGATGTTAAAAAGGAGAAATGTTCCTCATAATGTATTGAATGCTAAGCAGCATCAACGCGAAGCTGAAGTTGTTACTCACGCCGGTGAAGTTGGAGCAGTAACGATTGCAACTAATATGGCTGGTCGTGGTACCGATATTAAATTAGGTAAAGGGGTAGTTGAACGAGGCGGATTATTTATTCTTGGTACAGAAAGACATGAATCAAGAAGAATAGATCGTCAGTTGCGAGGACGTTCAGGACGTCAGGGAGATCCCGGAACTTCCAAATTTTATCTTTCTCTTGAAGATGATTTGATGAGACTTTTTGGTAGTGATAGAATATCATCTGTAATGTCCAGAATGGGAATTGAGGAAGGTGAGGTTATTCAACACCCTATGATTACAAAATCTGTTGAAAGAGCTCAGAAAAAAGTTGAAGAGAATAATTTTGCGATAAGAAAAAGACTTCTCGAATATGACGATACTATGAATCAACAGCGTGAGGTAATTTATAAACGTAGAGAAAAGGCGCTCGAAGGGGACAGATTAAAAGGAGAAGTTTTTGATCAGCTCGAAGAGTTTGTTGAAGAAATTGTTGATAGAAATTTTAATGAAGTTCAGGTTGACAATCTTAAAGAAGAAGTGAGACATAATTTTTTAATCGAAGTTAAATTGGAAGCTACTGAATTTGAAGAATTGGGAAAGGATGGTATAATAGAGAGAATATTGAATGAAGCAAAATCATTTTATAAGAAAAAAGAAGAAATGCTAGGCTCAGAGATGATGGCAAGACTTGAAAGATATGCTACCTTGAGTGTTATAGATCACAAATGGAAAGATCATTTAAGGGAAATGGATGACTTGAAAGAAGGAATTGGGTTGAGAGCTTATGGTCAGAAAGACCCGCTTGTTGAATATAAAACAGAAGCATTTCAGTTGTTTTTAAATTTGTTGTCAGAAATTAGAAACGATGTTGTTTCATTCGCATTCAAGTTCTTTCCGCAAGCACCTGAAGAAGTTCAGAGGCAAAAGAAGAAATCTACCGGTAGAATTATGGCTATGAAAGAAAGTACTGATAATATTGGAATGAGCAGCCCAACCAAACAGCATGGTGGAGAACAAGTAGCTGGTAAGCCTCAACCTGTTCAGGTACAGGAAAAAATTGGCAGAAACGATCCCTGTCCTTGTGGGTCAGGTAAAAAGTATAAACATTGTCATGGCCGTTAAAATGACCAGAATAGATTATGAAAAAAATTGAAGCTATTATTCGTCCATTTAAGCTTGACGAGGTTAAGGAAGCTCTCGTAGAAGAAGGGGTGAGGGGACTTACTATTTCAGAGGTCAGGGGTTATGGCAGGCAAAAAGGACATACCGAAACTTACAGGGGAAGCGAATATAGAATAGAATTTATCCCCAAGATAAAAATTGAAGTTGTTGTTGAAGATAATAATGTTGACAAAGTTGTTGACGCTATTTTGAAAACAGCAAAAACAGGTCAGGTTGGAGATGGTAAAATATTTATTTCTTCTGTAAACGAAGTAATCCGAATTCGAACAGATGAATCAGGAAAAGATGCCCTGTAATTTATTTTACCTTTTACTTTTTCAACAACTTTTATACTATTTCTTATGTCTTTAAAAGAACAAGTGAAAAAAAATATTATTTTACTAATACTACCGCTTTTATTTGCGGGTTGTGGTGTGTGGAATAATTTTACTACTTATTTTAATCTCTATTACAATACAGCACATCTTTTTAATGAAGCTGAAGAAGACATTTTAGCTCAGAGGTCAGACCTGTTTTCGAAGACTGTTCCTCCCCTTAATTCATCTACGGTGCAAAAGCTGCAAGACGTAATAAGTAAATGTTCGAATATTCTGCAATTTAAACCAGATTCAAAATATGTTGACGATGCTCTGTTGATGTTAGGTAAGACATTTTATTATCAACAAAATTATTTGAAGGCGGAGCGTGAGCTTAATGAATTATTAGACACACAAGAAGATAGCGACTTAAGACTTGAAGCTCAGCTTTGGATAGGGAAATGCCAAATGAAATTGGAAAATGTTACAGCTGGTCTTAAGACTTTTGAAAATGTGAAAAAAGAAGCTACCGATAAGGGCGAAGATGATATTCTTGAATCAGTTTTAATAGAACAACTTAAATATAAGGTAGCGACTAATAATTATGAAGGTGCAATTCAAGCTTCGAAAGATTTTCTTAAGATTTCGAATGACAATTCGGTATGTGCAAAAGTTGTATTTGAACTAGGTAAGCTTTATGAATTAGTAAATGATGAAGAATCGGCAACCAAAGCATATGCAATAGTTCTGGATTATTCCCCATCATATGATTTGGAATTAGATTCCAGAATTGCATATGGAGCAGCGCTTAGAAATTCGGGACATAAAAATGAGGCGTTTACACTCTTTGATGATATGAGTTCAGAGGACAAGTACAAAGTCGCCTTTGATCAGATAAATTATCAAAAGGGAGTTACTCTGGATTCCCTTGGAAATTTTACCGAAGCTTTGAATGTTTTAATTCAAGTAGACACTACTTATAAAAACACTCAGTATGCCGGGGCTTCTAAGTTTGAAATCGGTAAGTTATATGAATATCATTTCAGTAATTTTGATAGTGCATATGCATACTATCTAGAAGCTAAGTCTACATCAATACCTGCTGAATATATAGAACCCTTAACCAAAAAGGTTGATAAATTTAAGAAATATAATGATCTAAAAGAGAACTTGGATCTCAATAAATCGCAATTAAGATATGCTTTAGATCCTGAGGAATTTGTTAATGATTCCTTAGCATATGTTAATAAACAGGATAGTTTGAAGGAGTTGTTAGAAAATCAAAGTTATTTTAATGAGGCCGAAAACCAATCGTTACAAAATTTAAACGAAGGCAGGAGAGAAAACAACTCTACAAATTTACGTACTCCGCTGCAGACAAGAGCTTTACAGATACTAAAAGTCAAACCTCCGGTTAGACCGAGTATCGGCGTAGACTCCATAAAAAATAAAATAGTTTTTACAGAATACGAATTAGGAAATTTATTTTATACGGATTTTAACATTCCTGATTCTGCTTATTACTATTACTCAGATATTCTTCAGAATTATCCTGAATCAGATTATAAAGTAAAAACTCTTTTTGTGGTGGGTAATTTGTATCTTGCCCAAGGGGATACTGTAAAGGCAGATAGTGTTTTTAATTATATATATAGTAATTATAAAAGCAATCATATTGTAAATACGATTGCTAGTATTATAAATAAGCCACTGATTGATTTTGAAAACGACCCTGCTAAGGATATATATGCTGAAGCAGAATCAGAACTTGAAAAGCAAAACTACTATTCGTCAATGGCAAAACTAAATAATATTTATAATAATTATCCTAAGTCTATGATTGTGCCTAAAGCTCTCTATACAAAAGGTTGGATTTTTGAAAATCTGTTGAATAAACCTGACTCAGCTGCGATTATTTATGATACGCTTACGTCAAAATATCCTAGTTCTGATTATGCTATTAAAGTATCCCCTAGATTGAAATTTTATCATTCTGAAAAGGAAAGAATTAAAAAAATAAGGGAAGACTCATTAAAAGCATTGCAGAAAAAAGAAGAGGTAGTTACAAGTGATACTACGAGAACTGCAAAAGTTAAGTCTGGGGGCAGGGAGGAAAAAGTAGTCAATGAAGAGAAAATTCCTAAATTTACTAAGGAATCAGTACAGGATAGTCTTAAAGAAAATGGAAAAGCTCCTCTACCTGTTCCAGATTCGCTTCTAATAAAGAGATATAAAAATATAATTAAGGAAGAAATCCAGGAAAAGGATTCAACATTAAGGAAGCGAAATGAGGTACAAGAGGATTCTACAAAGATAGAGCGGAAATAAATTCTTATTAGGATATTTTAGTAAATAATAATAATCACCTCATAAATTATCCGATGATTACCCCACAGTTACCAGTAAATGAACTGGCCGAATATTTTAATAGGCTGCTGCCATATATTAGAAAAAGAAAAGTTCAGAGTTTATTATTATACCTTTTATTTCTTCTCTATTTTAGTTTGCCTTCGTTTCAGATCCCTTTACTCGAATACGGTCATTTTAGAGTTACATCATTGATGCAGCAGCGTGCCATTGAACATAAATTGTTATTCTATCCAAGGCAGTCGTGGGTAAGTATTGATAATGTTAATCCATATCTTCTAAAATCTATTATTTCTATAGAAGATGGAAGTTTTTTTACGCATAAAGGGATTGACTGGGAAGAACTTTATAATGCATTAAGAACAAATAGAAGAAGAGGAAGGACAATTAGAGGCGGAAGCACATTAACCATGCAGCTTGCTAAAAATTTATACTTAACAACTGAAAGAACTGTTTTGAGAAAAGCTAAAGAATTTGTTATCACTTTCAGGATGGAAAAAGAGCTTTCCAAAAGAGCTATTCTTCAAAATTACATTAATGCTGTAGAATTGGGAGCTGGAATTTTCGGAATTAAAAAAGCTGCTGAAATGTATTTTGATAAGCAACCTGATAATTTATCCGTTAATCAGTGTGCACGCCTGGCAGCTATAATTCCTTCTCCGCTTGAACATGCACCTAATGTAAATTCATCCTATGTTATTCGCAGATCGTCAATAATTCTTGGAAGAGTTAACGATGTTATACTCTTCCCAAATTTAAGGCAATGAAAAGAAAAGAATTACTTGAGCTTATTGAAGAAGGTGAAAGCTTAACTTGTGAATTTAAACGTAAATTCTCAACCTATGAAAAAATAGCTAAGGAAATGATAGCCTTTGCAAATACAAATGGTGGTGTCATCCTTTTTGGCGTAGATGATGATAAAGAGATAATAGGTGTTGAAAGTGAGAAAACCGAGGCAATGCTGATCGAAGAAACTGCAAATAATTATTGTGAACCGCCATTGGCTTACAAAATTGAATTTATTGATGTTCGTGGGAAAGAAGTTGTAATTGTAAGTATATCAGAATCAGAAAATAAGCCGCACAGGATACAGGATTATGAAAATAATTTTGATATTACAAAAGCAGTTGTATGTATAAGAGTAAATGATAAGAGCGTTCAGGCGAGTAAAGAAATGATAAGGATTATGCGAGCGGAATCTTCAAATATGAAATTGAAAAAGTATTCGATAGGCCCAAATGAGAAAAATGTTTTTGATTATCTGGGAAAAAATGAATTTATTACGGTTAAAATTCTCAGTGATTTGATAAATATTTCAACAAGGCGTGCTTCACGTACACTGGTAAAAATGGTAAGAGCCAATCTTTTAATTATTCACACTAAAGAGAACGGGGAAGAATATTTTACTTCAAGAGCTTAAGTCAAATGTTTTTCTCAGTTCGAAAATCGCTATTCCATAAGCTACAGCAACATTGAGGGATTGTTTTATGCCATATTGAGGTATCTCTACAGAAAAATCGCAAATGTCCAACAATTCCTGTGAAACACCACTGATTTCATTTCCTACGAGTAGGCATAGAGGAAGATCTTTTTTCGATATATCATAATAGTTCTTACTTGTATCAGTTAATTCAAGCGCGCAGATCTTTACGCTTTGTGATTTCAATTTTAATAAGACGTCCTTTGGGTTTTTAACATATTCCCACGAAACACTTTCAGTTGATCCAAGAGCTGTTTTCAAAATTTCTTTTTTGGGCGGATGAGGTGTATATCCACAAAGATATAATTTCTCGATCATAGCTCCATCCGATGTTCTGAAGATAGAACCAACATTGTAATTGCTTCTAATACTATTTAAAACTACATAAACTGGAAGTTTTTTTACTTTATGCAGAGTTTCAATTGTACTTCGGCTCTGAGATATTTCGTCGTGTGTAAGTTTTTTCATAAAATACTTTGAGCAGCTTCAATTTTTATCGAGAAGTTGTTCCCTTGTAAGCAAGTTGTCCGCACGCTGCTGCAATGTCATCTCCCTGAGTGTTTCTTACGAATACACTTATATTTTTTTCTCGTATTTTTTTTGCAAAGTCTTCGATTCTATGTCTTGGGGTCGGAGTTAATTCAGCAGCATAACCTGTTGGGCTCATGTGTTTAAGAGAATTAAACGGGATGATATTTATTTTCGAAGGCATTTGTGAACAAAGTTTGATAAGAGCCTTTATGTCTTCATCCCTATCGTTAAAATTTTTTAACATTACATATTCAAAAGTAATTCTGGAACTGGTTTTTTTATAATAGTACTTAAGTGCTTCTATATTTTGTTTTAATGAATATTTTTCGTTGATCGGCATTATTTTGTTCCTTTTATCATCAAAACACGAATGAAGCGAAAAAGAAAGTTTTGCTTTTAGTCCTGTGTCGGCAAGTTCTTTAATTTTAGGAGCTATACCTGCTGTGGATAGAGTGATTTTCTTTGGGCTAATTCCTGTAGTTAATTCTTCTGAAAAAATTTTTAAAGTTTTAATGGTTACATTAAAATTTAAAAGCGGTTCTCCCATGCCCATATAAACCAGGTTTGTTATTTTATCTTTTCCGTAGTCTTTTGCTGCAATCAAATACTGATCGAAAATTTCCCCGGCTGCCAGATTCTTTTTATAGCCCATAAGTCCAGTTGCACAAAATTTGCAATCTAAAGGGCAGCCAACCTGTGTTGAAATACAAAGAGTTGTTCTTTTTTCTTCGGGAATGATCACTGATTCAATTTTATTTTTTTCATTTGTTTCTAAAATAAATTTTCTTGTTCCTGTTGCACTAGATTGTTCAATTTCAGTAGTGTTTAAAGTAGATAGAATGGTCTTTTCCTTTAAAGTAGATCTAAGTTGTTTTGGAATATTCAACATATCTTCGAAATTGATTACAAGATCATTATACATCCATTTAAATACCTGTTCACCTCGGAACCTGCTTTCACCATTTACCTCGAAAAATTCCCTTAATTCATCAAGGGTCATACCTTTAAGAAATATTTTCTCCTTTGATGAATTTGGGCTCGTATTAGGCTCTTTTAACACGTCTATATTACTACTGTTCATATTGTAAATATAGTAATAATTGTACTGCCTTTAAATTTATGAGAATTTCCCTCAATGTAAATGAATATAGAGTCTTTACAATTGCTATCGAAAAATTATTACTGTATTTTTGTTGTGAGATTAAAAGTGAATCCGATCTGTTCTGAGAAAACTTTCTTTAATATGCCTGCCGGGGAAGGCACGAATTCCTAAATTGATAAATTATCAGGGAGAAAATTAAAAATGAATTTTGAATTAACCGAAGATCAAAGAATGATCCGTGATTCAGCAAGAGAATTCGCTCAGGCTGAAGTAGCATCCTCTGCAGTTGATAGAGATATAAAGGCTGAATTTCCTTCAGATATAGTAAAAAAATTAGGAGAACTTGGTTTTTTGGGTATGATGGTTTCCCCTGAATATGGAGGTGCGGGGTTAGATACTATAAGCTATGTACTTGCGATGATAGAGGTTTCGAAGGTGGACGCAAGTGTTGGAGTAATAATGTCAGTTAATAATTCATTGGTGTGTCACGGCCTTGAAAAATATGGATCAGACTATATAAAGCAGGATTATCTTGTTCCACTGGCTAAAGGTGAAAGATTAGGCGCGTTTGCTTTATCGGAACCTGAAGCTGGCAGTGACGCAACTAAGCAAAAAACAACTGCGGATAAACAGGGTGAGTTTTACGTACTTAATGGAATGAAAAACTGGATTACTAATGGTAAGAATGCTGACTGCTATTTGGTAATGGCAACAACTGATAAAGAAAAAGGGCACAAAGGGATTTCTACATTGCTAGTAGAAAAAGGTACGGAAGGGTTTTCGCAGGGGAAAAAAGAAGATAAATTAGGAATCAGAAGTTCTGATACTTGTTCGCTCGCTTTTGAAAATTGCAAAGTGCCGGTAAAAAACCTTGTTTGGGAAGAAGGTAAAGGATTTAATTTTGCAATGAATACACTAAACGGTGGAAGGATTGGAATTGCAGCGCAGGCTATTGGAATTGCTGAAGCTTCTCTTGAAGCTTCTATTAAATATGCTAAAGAGAGAAAAGCTTTTGGTCAGACAATTTCAAATTTTCAGGCTGTTCAGTTTAAGATTTCCGATATGGCTATGAAAGTTGATACAGCAAAACTGCTTACATTTAAAGCTGCAGCACTAAAAGATGCAGATAAAAAGTATTATAAAGAAGCAGCAATGGCTAAATTATATTCTTCTAAAATTGCTGTTGAGTGTGCCTTGGATGCAATACAGATTCATGGTGGCTATGGTTATGTCAGGGAATACCTTGTTGAAAGATATTTGAGAGATTCAAAGATTACTGAAATTTATGAAGGCACGTCTGAAATACAAAGAATGGTAATTGCCAGAGCTCTTTTAGATGGGAAATAAACTAATAGTAATTCCGGTTGGAAATTGTTTAAAAAACAGCTTAAATTGAAGCCGGTTATTTTGTAAAAATGGAACATTTGCATTTTATAGTATTCTGAGGGGATTTGAAATAAATCAGATGGGGTATTCTTTTATTTTCTAATCGCTTTAGAGGAGGTTGGATGAAAAAAGGGTTGATAGTAGGATTATCTATTGGGGGAGCTTTAATAATACTACTAATTATACTTTTTGTATGGGGAAAAAATGTTTACAATAATCTTGTAACATTAAATGAATCTGTAAACCAAAGCTGGAGCCAGGTTGAAAATCAATACCAAAGAAGAGCTGATTTGATTCCAAATCTGGTCAATACAGTAAAAGGATACGCTAATTTTGAAAGAGGAGTGTTGACTGATGTAACTAATGCCAGGGCAAAAGTGGGACAAATGAACGTATCCTCTGAAGTGTTAAATAATCCTCAAGCTTTTCAAAAATTTCAATCTGCTCAAAATGAATTAAGTGGTGCCTTATCTAGGCTTCTTGTTACTGTTGAAAATTATCCCGAATTAAAAGCGAATGAAAACTTCCTCCAGCTACAAGCACAACTTGAAGGAACGGAAAACAGAATCTCTGTTGAAAGAAGAAGGTTTAATGAAACTGTACAGAGTTATAATACCAATATAAAATTGTTTCCTAATTCTATCTTTGCGAATTTTTTTGGATTTAGGGAGAAGCAGTATTTTAAAGCAACTGCAGGAGCAGAAACACCTCCTAAAGTAGAGTTTTAATTTTAATGAAGTTACTTTTTTCATTTCTTTTTTCTGTTGTAATATTAAATGCGCAGCCAAAAGTACCTCAACTTGAACACTGGGCAAATGATTTTACAAGTACTTTATCATCTTCTGAAATAAATAACCTTGATGCAAATCTAAAAATCTATCAGGATTCTACTTCAAATCAGCTTGTATTTTTAATGATTCCTACATTAGATAATTATCCGCTTGAATATTATAGTATGGATGTAGCTGAAAAAAATAAAATCGGAACTAAAGAACATGACAACGGTGCATTATTCTTAGTCGTTAAGAACGATAGAAAAATGAGAATAGAAGTTGGCTATGGCTTAGAAGGAGTTTTGCCTGATGCATTATGCAGTTCGATAATCAGGAATGTTGTTGCGCCGCATTTTAAGAGAGATGAATATTATGCAGGAGTAACCGATGGTCTGAGTGTAATGGTCTCGGCGATCGCAGGTGAATATAAAGCTGATAAAAAAATAAATAATCGTGACCGAGACAAAGATGTTTCGGGAATAGGAACACTAATGTTTGTTATTTTTGTTATTATAATGTCTCTTCTTCGTAGAGGAAGAAGGGGAGGTGGGTTTATATTTTTTCCCGGAGGATTTGGTGGAGGCTCCGGCGGAAGTTTTGGTGGAGGTGGAAGCTTCGGAGGTTTTAGCGGAGGTGGCGGTGGCTTCGGTGGAGGCGGTGCCAGTGGTGGGTGGTAACCTAGTCTTCTTTTAATCTCTTGAAATGTTTTGTTAGCATTAGAAAAAGAAAATTTTTATTTTTATCAAGTAGTTATAAATAGTTCTCATCACGGTAGAGTAATTCTAAAAAAGTAAAGGAGTTTTTTAATGGCAATAATGATAACTGAGGAATGTATCAACTGCGGTGCCTGTGAACCCGAATGTCCTAACACTGCCATTTACGAAGGTGCACAGGAATGGGAACTTGCTGGTACAACCTATGGTGAAGGCCAGGCTGCACCAAGTGGTGCTGATGGTTTTTTCTCTAATGATTTCTTTTATATTGTGCCTGATAAATGTACTGAATGCAAGGGATTTCATGATGAACCACAATGTGCAGCTGTTTGTCCTGTTGACTGCTGCATTCCCGACCCCAAACACGAAGAAGATGAAGAAACACTTTTGAAAAGAAAAGAGTATCTTGACGGAATAGGCAGGTAAATTTAAATTTTATTAATGTTTATTATTGGCTATGCTTTTATGCATAGCCATTTTCATTTTAAAGCTGTTTTTAGGGATACTTTTTAAGAATATCCTTTCTCGTATGAGAGAAATCTGTCTTACTAATTCTTAAAATTCATATATAATGTCCTGAAAATATACGTTTTTTCATCTTTTACAAGACACAAGAGGACTGAGCATCTGGCACAAAATTGGTAATTAATGGGATAATTATTCCAATCGAAAGATTTATTATTAGATAAATGGAGGTCTTAAAATGGCAATAAAAATAACGGACGAATGTATAAATTGTGGAGCCTGTGAACCTGAATGCCCCAATAATGCAATTTATGAAGGTGGGTCCCAATGGGAATATAACGGACAAATGTTTGGTGAAGGCGATGCATCAGCTTCAGGTGCAACCGGGTTTTATTCAAATGATTTCTTTTATGTTGTTCCAGACAAATGTACAGAGTGCAAAGGATTTCACGATGAACCGCAATGCCAGGATGTTTGCCCTGTCGATTGCTGCATTCCTGATCCTGAACATGTTGAAGACGAAACAGCACTCTTAGCAAAAAAAGAAGCTTTAGATGCAATTCGTAATTAATATTTTCTAATAGCATTCTGATTTAAGTTAAAGTGGCTTTAATTAAATAGTTAAAGCCATTTTTTATTTGCAGCCTATTACTTTCCTAAAATATTCCTTTCACATTTCTGTATACTTGTTTAACTTATTATTTAGAATCAAAATTCTAAATAATTTTGCCGGAATTTCATGCAAATTGGTAAATATAAATTAACTGTTGTTAACACAGGGTTTTTCCGCTTGGATGGAGGAGCAATGTTCGGAATCATTCCTAAAAATTTATGGCAAAAAACTAATCCACCGGATAAACAGAATAGAATAAAATTAGCCACGAGGAACCTTCTGCTTGAAAATGGAAAAAGAAAAATACTAATTGATACTGGTATGGGAACTAAATGGAACGATAAAGCAAAAGCAATTTATGATATCGATCAGGCAAAACATTCAATTGAAATATCTCTCGGTGAGCTAAACATAAGACCCGAAGCCATCACAGATGTTATTCTGACACACCTCCATTTTGACCATACAGGCGGTTCTACAAAATCGGAAAATGAAAAAATTGTTCCGACTTTTCCTAACGCAAAATATTATGTACAGAAGAAGAACTATAAATGGGCCATGAATCCCTCTGAAAGAGACAGGGGAAGCTATATAAAAGAAAATTTTTTACCGCTATCTAATGAAGGAGTTCTAAAATTAATTGACGGTAAAGAAAAATTCGATGACGAAATTGATTTTATTATAATTAACGGGCACACATTTGCTCAACAACTTCTAAAAATATCTGATTCAAAAAACACGGTATTATATTGTTGCGATTTGTTTCCAACAACCTCGCACATTCCATTACCTTATGTTATGGGTTATGACCTTCAACCATTAGTAACTGTTGAAGAAAAAAAGAAAATTTTGCCGCTCGCTGTTGATGAAAACTGGAAGTTGTTTTTTGCACATGATCCGGAAATAGTTTGTGCTACAGTTGTAAATACCGAAAAAGGCTTTAAAGTTGGTGAAAAATTTAATGAGCTCAGATAAAACAAATATAGATGGATTTACTAAAGTCTGTACTTTTGAGGAATTAAAAGAACAAGAGGGGAGAAGGTTTATTATAGATGATGTTGAACTTGCTCTATTTAAACTTGAAGGTAAAGTATATGCTTTGAGCAATGTCTGTCCGCATCAGCATACTACAATGATATATGATGGTTTTATTGAGCATGGCTGTGTTATTTGTCCCGTGCATGGTTGGATGTTTGATCTGCAAACCGGAAATACACCTACAGGAAGAAAAGGATTGGATACGTATGAAACAAGGATTCTTGATAACTACGTTTATGCAAAGTTTTCCAAAAAAGAATTAAAATGGTAAAGTGATTTACTTAAGTAATGAAACTGACTAATGATACAGTGATTAATGAAGCAAGAACTGCAGGATTTGACCTTGTGGGTTTTGCAAAAGCGGAAGAGCTAAATGAAGAAATAAAAAAGTTGTTGGAGTGGCTGCGGAGAGGTTATCAGGCAGGAATGAAATATATGGAACATAATCTCGAAAAAAGAAAAAATGTAAACAAAGTACTTTCTGATGCCAAAAGTATAATTTCACTCGCAATTAATTATTACACTGAAGAGAACTATTCCAATGAACCGAACTCAGGCAAGATTTCTCGGTATGCTTGGGGAAAAGATTATCACCTTGTAGTATGGGATAAACTCTTAGTTCTGGAGAACTCATTAAAAGAATTAGATCCTTCATTTAATTCTATCTCGTATGTCGATACCGGGCCAGTAATGGATAAGGTATGGGCAAAAAAAGCAGGATTAGGGTGGATTGGTAAACACACAAATTTGATCAACAAAGAATATGGAAGCTGGATTTTTCTGGCTAATATAATTACAAACTACGAATTTAATTATTCGACTGAGATAGAAGATTCTTGTGGCTCCTGTACAGCTTGTATTGATGCTTGTCCGACTAATGCAATCGTTGAAGAATATGTCGTTGATTCAAATAAGTGTATTTCAAACCTTACTATTGAAAATAAAGAGGATATACCGATTGAGTTAAAAGGAAAGTTCGACAATTGGTTATATGGGTGTGATATTTGTCAGGATGTATGTCCCTGGAATATTAAATTCTACCAAATAACCCCTCTTCAGGAATTCAGACCTAATAAAGATCTTAAAGAAATTCCACTTGATGATGTATTATCAATGAATAATTCACAATTCAGGGAGAAGTTTGCTATAAGCCCAATAAAAAGAGCAAAATTAAAAGGACTAAAGAGGAATGCTGAATTTTTGAAATCTGAATCTTTTTAAGGATTTTTGAATCGTATAATAATGCGTTAAAAGAAATTTTGTAAATGAAAATTCTTAATTTTATTAAATAGATAAATATTCTAATTCTGAAAGCGGAGAAATAATGGCTGATAATCATCATAAAATAATAGTTATTGGATCAGGACCGGCAGGATTTACTGCTGCATTATATGCCGGAAGAGCAAATCTTAACCCCATAGTATTTGAAGGAATCCAACCAGGTGGTCAATTGACAATAACAACGGAAGTCGAGAACTATCCTGGTTTTGAGCAGGGGATACAGGGGCCTGAATTAATGGACGTAATGAGAAAACAAGCGCAAAGATTTGGTGCGAAATCGATTTATAAAGAGATAACAGAGGTTGATTTTTCGAAGAGACCTTTCACCCTAAAAACTTATGAAGGCGAAGAATATAAAGCTGATGCTGTTATTATCTCTACAGGAGCATCAGCAAAATTATTAGGTCTAGAAAGCGAAAATAAATTTATGGGCTTTGGTGTTTCTGCCTGTGCAACCTGTGATGGATTCTTTTTCAAAAACCAGAAAGTACTTGTTGTTGGCGGTGGAGATACAGCAATGGAGGAAGCAAATTATTTAACCAAACATGCTTCTGAGGTTATTCTTATTCACAGACGTGATGAGTTCCGGGCTTCAAAAATTATGACTGAAAGAGCAAAGAAAAACTCTAAAATAAAATTTATGACCAGTAAAGTTGTTAAAGAGGTTTTGGGAAAGGAAGAGAATGGAAGAAAGATTATGACCGGGGCAATACTCGAAGATACCAAAACCGGGAAGAGTGAAAAGGTAAAAGCCGACGGTCTGTTTATAGCCATTGGTCATAAGCCCAATACTGATTTGTTTAAAGGTATCCTCGAAATGGATGAGACAGGATATTTAAAAGTTAAGCCGGGGACTACTTATACTAATATTCCGGGTGTTTTTGCAGCTGGTGATGTAGCAGATAAAAACTACCGGCAGGCAGTTACCGCTGCTGGTACAGGTTGTATGGCTGCAATTGATGCTGAACGCTGGCTGGCTGAACAGGAAAGTTAAAGGAATTAAAGGCGTCCTAAGGACGCCTTTTTTGTAATTGCTTAACTATGATTAGATAATTTGTGTGCCACTACATTAGCTACTACAAAGCCGATGCCTGTTACCGTAAATAATAATAGTGGAACCCAATAATCTTTATATGTAGAATCTTCAAGAATTAAACCTAAGCCTAAGCCAAGGCCAAAGAAGAAGCAAATAATACCAAACTTTAAGAGTCTGAATGGTTCTCCACTTCTTTTTGTTTCAAAGAATTCTTTGATGGAATCAGCATCAAAATTCTTTTCAATCAACATTTGTCTTTCCTTGGATCTTAAGTAGAAATAAACTACCAATATTAAGCCTGATACCAGGAAGAAAACTATTGGTATAAAAACCGCTACTACTCTCTCTTCCATTTTTTATCTCCTTATTTTTTAATATTCTATCAATTTGACTATTGTTCCGTTTTTCAGGTTACACAACGAATCTTTTTTTATTTTCGTTCATTGGTTAAGACAATTAAAATGTTAATTAGGTTACACTCAGGAATCAGGCTAAATTTGTTCAATTTTGCATATATTTGATTTTGTTCAAAATAAGTAGTTATTTGAGGAAGTTGCTTGGTCTATTTCTTCTTATTCTCTGCTTGTGTTAGGGCTTTGTGTAACCTTTTAACAGCAAAATATGTCTTAAAGACAAAATGAAGAACCTTACAGATCTGGAAATAATTGAATCTGTCAAAAGAGGTAATAAATCTGATTATGCAATTATTATTGACAGGTATAAGAACAGAGCCTTTTCCCTCGTTAAGCGAATGCTTAAAAACGAAATGGACGCAGAGGAGGTTCTTCAGGATTGTTTTATCAAAGCTTATGATTCACTTAAAACTTTCAGGCAGGAATCAAAGTTTTCAACGTGGTTTTATAGAATTGTTTACAATACAACTTTGACGAAGCTTTCGAACAGGAAAAGAAAAATAGAATCTGAAATGTCTTCAATTGATGAACATTTTGATCTTGAAAGTGGATATGATTTTAAGGTTTCAGAAAGGAAAGATTTATCAGAGTTTGTGAAGGATATGGTCAAAAAATTGCCTGAAAATTATTCGTTGGTTATAACAATGCATTATTTGAACGAAATGAGTTGTGAAGAAATAAGCGAAACATTAAATACATCGGTTTCAAATGTTAAAGTTATGCTATACAGGTCAAGAAACGCATTGAGAGATCTTCTACTGAAAAACAATTATGCAGAGGAATTATTATGAATAAGTTATCTGATGAAGTATTAAATAAATATTTGGACAATGATCTTAGTCAGGCAGAATTAAAAACAATTCGTGATCAGTTGCAAAGTTCTGAAGAAGACAGAAAAAGATTGCGAGCATTACAGCTTATACACAGCAGTTTGAAAAATATTGAGGGTGAATCAATATCCCCCAATTTTACGTCGACGCTGATGGGAAAAATTGTGAAAAAATCGAAAGCTAAAAAAGAACAACGTTTTTTTATTTTTTCTATATCTTCTGTTTTTATAATTATAGCACTTGGAATAATTGGTTATGTAATTTCACTTATTTTAGCAACACCACAATCAGCAGGTGACACAGTTGCCGGAACTAAGGAAACTGTGACTGTACTGGAAAATTTAATTGTACCAATAAAAACATTTTTAAGTAAGCTAAATATATCTATGATCGGCAGTGTATTTTCACTAGGACTTTTGATTTCAGTATATTTTATATTAGATCTTATGAAACATTCAAAAGGGAATCTGGGCAGACAACATTAAGGTTATAACAATTTTTTATTTTCACGTTAGAATTTAAATTTATTTTACCCTGTCCATTTAACCCGTCAACCCTTAAATAATTGTCATATTGTTAGTATATTTGTAGTGTATTATTTCTATTGGTGAAACAATATGCAAACAAAAGTGGGGTATGTTACAATTCTTGGTCTTCCAAATGCCGGTAAATCTACTTTATTGAATGCTTTACTGGGACAAAAGCTTGCAATTACAACAAGCAAGCCACAAACTACGCGTAAAAGACTCATTGGGATACTCTCGGATAAAAATTATCAGATCATATTTCTGGATACACCGGGAATTCTGAAACCAGCTTATTTGTTGCAGGAGAAAATGATGGACACGGTAATTCAGTCAATTAAGGATGCCGATGTAATTCTATTGATCCTTGATGTGGCTTTGGATCCCGAAGGTAAAGAAACGCTAAAAGATGCTTTTATTTATGAACTTTTAAGTAAGAGTAAAAAACCTAAAATTTTACTTTT
>Ga0315540_10000062_pt1 | contig 51315 bp, 42 predicted proteins | sample SalMarSW160110MG_FD_203677 | JGI IMG/M metagenome (GOLD analysis project Ga0315540, IMG submission 203677) | Salt marsh sediment microbial communities from the Plum Island Ecosystem LTER, Massachusetts, United States - Salt Marsh Sediment SW1601-10 ...
TTCAAGACCTGGAAACGACGAAATTCTTTCCCTTTCCGAATAATTCTTGCCTCCAGAAGAACCCTGCCTTCCTGTTGAAGGCCATCCGCCATGAGGAGTTCAATCACCGGATAGAGTTTGTTCAATGGGATACCGGTGAGGAATCCCATTCCTCCTAGATTCACTCCCAGGATGGGTACGCCAAAACGGCCCACACGGCGTACGGCACCGAGCAATGTCCCATCTCCTCCCAGGACGACGACCCAATCAACGGTCATTGGTATGCAGGAGTGCTCTTCGCAGGAATCGTCCAGGGTATCCAGGAATTCCATTTCCTCTGAAAAAACCGTAATCCCGCGTTCCTTCAACCATTTCTCAAGCTTTTTCGCCTGGGCCCTGGCAGGTTTATGACGATGTTTATAGATAATGCCGACGGATTGCGAGGCCATGGCAGGAACTCCCCTATTCTGTGACCATTTGAGTAACGAACCAGTCGTCTGCCTTGTCCGATGAGGTGTCAACCAGCAGGTGAATGAGATTCAGCGATGGGTTAAGGCCTTTAAGGTCCTTCAGATCTACGGGTTCGAATTTCTTAAGATTGTTTGTATAGGCCTGCTCAGTGAGGGCGTTGGACTCATAATTTTCCTTGGATCTAAGGGAGATCCGTCGAAGAGACACCTCTTTGGGGCATTGGGTCTGCTGAATGACAAAGGTCAACCCATGGTTCGCAGCAATTTCAGCCGCTCTGCGCCGCAAGGCCTGGGTAACAAATGTGGCGTCAAGGATGACCCCATCTCCTTTGCCTGCCAGCTCATCAGCAAGCCTGAACATCTCGTCATAGACCAGGGTGCGTTTGTTCATATTCGAGGCCACTTTTTCATCGAAGATGTCATCATTTTTCAGGACTTCAAGGCGGATCATGTCTGTCCTTAAAATCCTGTATCCCTTGAGTGCCGCAATCACTTCCGTGGTCTCGGTCTTGTAGGAGGCTGGAAGACCGCAGGCGATGAGGACGGTCCCGGCATCCATTTCCCTCGTTATGAAATCTTTAAAAGGTTCTTTCATTAAACACTCCAACGGATCTAAGGAAACGGGTCTGAGAATCTTTTTCATGTGCTTTCTCATAGTGCACTTGGCAACTCACTTCTGCATGGACGACTATTTGGGGTTCACTCCTATTAAACCCTACGCGCTTCTGTGACGTACCGCTGAACCCCAAATCGGCGTCCATCCCCTCCGAGGTGTTTAGAAAGCATTTGAAAAAGATTGTCAGGTTCGGTTCCCCTTCGTTACTGCTCGATATAGCCGTATGCCAGCATAAAATATTTTCTGGCGGTTGCTATGGCATTTTCCCTTTCTTCAGGTCCGATGTTGCTGTCATCCAATTGGAAACTATTGACTTTTCCACGTACAAAGGCGCGATAGACCTTATAAAAGATGAGAAGGGATTCCACACCTCCTTCCTCGTCTGCAAAGGCCCTGTAGAAGTTCCAGAACGTTTCAGCCTTTTGGCTCCCTCCATGATACTCCAGGTCCATGAGAAGAAAGGCCGTATCGGCAATGGTGTCACTATATCGAAAACGCTCGTTGAATTCAATGCAGTCGAAGATGGGTATCCCGGGGGTCAGGCAGATATGTTCCATGTGGAGGTCCCCATGGCAATCCCTGATTCGTCCGTTGGCTATCCGCTTGAGGAACAGTTCACTATGCTGCTCATAGAACGCGTTCGTCCATTTTTCAAGGGCTCTAAAGGACTCTCTTTCGATGGTCAACCCTTGGTATTTTTCAACCTGCATAAAATTCTCATCAGTGTTGACCTTGAAGGCTTCGGGTCTGGCGAAGCGTTCTATCTCTGGAGATCTTTCAGCGTTTGCATGGAAACGGGCAAGGACCTTTGCGATGTCTTCAAGATGTTTTTCTGTCAGGCCCCCCTCTTGGAAAACGTGGATCATGAGACTTTCTTCTGAAAGTCGCTTCATTTTGACGGCATATTCAACAATGTCTCCCTTCTCACTGCTGAGAGAATAATTCTTTCCATCGTGGTAAACGGGAAGAACGCCCAGGTATAGATCAGAGGAAAGGCGACTGTTCAGGAGGACTTCCTGGTGACAGTAAAATTCGCGTTTTTCCAGTGTGGAAAAATCGAGGAAGCCAAAATTGACCGGCTTTTTCACTTTGTAAACAAAGTTGTCCGCTACAAACACCACGGAGATATGCGTCTGGACCACCGAAACACCTCTTGTTCGGTCAGGGAGCGCCCGAGGATCAGAAAGGTCGTGAATGAGGCTGTTCATTTTCCACCTCCACGTTGAACTGGCGTCCCACAAAGGCCGGCACGTCAACGGTTCCCATGATGACCGGCTGCTGATGGCAGTCGGATCCCCCGGTGACCATCAACCCTTCCTGGCGGGCAAAGGCAAGATAGGAGGCCGTGGTGTGCCTATCCAGCCTTGAGTGAAAACACTCCAACCCGTCCAGGTAAGGCAGCATGGTTTCTTTAATGATTCCCAGCTGCTCTGGAACGGCGTCGGTAAAGGAGACCAGAGACGTACCGTTGGGGTCGCCGGGATGGGCAAGTACCAGTTTACCGCCCGCGGCCCACACCAATTCAGAGGCCTCTTTGAGCGATACGGGAAGCTTGGGGACATTGCATTTCACAAGATACTTGTCAAAGGCCTCCTTCCGGGTGGAAACCATTCCCTTCCTGGCCATATAATCGGCAATATGGGGTCTGCCGATGGCCCCATCGACCGATTCCGCGATGGTCTTGAAATCATCGGGAGTCATTGGACTCAAACGCTCTTTCGCACGCTCCTGATTTATCTTTTCAAGGATGCTCTGCGCACGTGTGGTGCGGTACTTTCGCAGTTGCCGGGTTTTGTCCAAGAGTGGTCTGTTGTGGATGTCATAGTTGTATCCCAGTACGTCCAGGGATATGGGTCTGCCATCCCTGTAGCGGGGATGCGAAAAGGAGATATTCAACTCGACGCCTGAAATGTAGTGAAGATCAAGCTCCTTGGCGAGCAAAATAGCGGATTCCTGGCATTGGACGGCATCGTGGTCTGTAATGGAAACAAGCCTGATTCCCCTCTTTCGTGCCTCTGCAAGGATCTCAGGCACGGTCATCTTTCCATCTGAGCAATCCCTGGAGTGAATGTGGAGATCAATTTTCATAATCTCGAATGAGTCCGCCTCCAATTTCCAGGGCCCTGAAATTGCCCTTGAGCCTGGACTCCGGGAAAACGGCACTAAGGACCTCTTGGATATCCTCTTTCTTGAGTGGCACACCTGGAAGCTCGCACAGGGCTCCCAGCATGATCATATTCAACATGATGGGGCCGCCAAGCTCCACTGCCAGGTGGGTGGCTTTCAACCAGAAAAGCCTGTTTCCATCACGGTCCAGCGCATCCCGAATCCAAGGGAGTTCAGGATAATCCACATCGCCTGCAATGACATTCAAGGGGTAAATGGGCCTTGCATTGACGATCAGCGTGGAGTTTTTCTTGGCGTATTCCGGGAAGACCCTGAGGGTTTCCAGGGGTTCAAGCCCCACAATAACATCCGCCATGTTGGGTGGTATAACGGGCCCATAGCTTTTTCCGTCGGAGAGCCGGATATGGCTCATGACGGCCCCTCCCCTTTGGGATAACCCGAAGGTCTCCCCGATGGTCACCTGAAACCCCTTGTTGACGGCGGCGCGTCCAAGTATCTGGGAAGCCAGCACATTGCCCTGTCCTCCAACGCCCGTTATGATGAGGTTAAGTAACATTTGATCTCCTTTGTATTGCCTGCTGGGGACATACTTCCGAACAGACGCCGCAGCCCACGCATATCACCTGGTCAATCTCGGCCTTGCCTTTTTCCTTGTTGAACACAAGACCCGGGCAACGGAAAATGCGTGTACAATATCTGCCGCAGCCGCAGTCTTCCCCGAGACACTTCTCCTGTTGAACTTCCATGCGAAAGGGAAAGCCCCCTTCCCTCCCCTGCACGAGCGCGCATTTCCTGCGAAGGATAAGCACCCGCTGTCCCTTTTTTTGCAGAAGGTCGTAGAGGATTTGGGCGGTTGAGTCCATCTCATAGGGATCTGCGATGCGGACCTCAGCCCCGAGGGACCTGCAGAGTTCTTCCATATCCACGACCGTCGTCTTTTCACCCATTGCCGTCATCCCTGTGCCGGGATGCGGCTGGAAACCGGTCATGGCAGTGGCGCTGTTGTCCAGTATCACCAGGAAAAGGTCGGACTGGTTGAACCTGGCATTGATGAGAGCGGGGATGCTCGCATGGAAAAAGGTGGAGTCACCCACGACGGTGATCACGGGCTGATCAAATCCAAATCCTTCGAGCTTTCCATAACCGCTGGCCAGCCCCACGCCCGATCCCATGGCATGGACGGATTTTACCTGGTTGAAACCGGTGGGCCACATCCCCATGGAATAGCAGCCTATGTCTCCGGACACGAACCCTTCACGGTTGTCCCATGCCAGTGCCGTCTTTATGGCATTAAATGAGGCCCGGTGGGGGCACCCTGGGCAAAAACCAAACTCTCTGGGTGGAATTTGTTGTTCCAGTTCCGTTCGGGCCGGCCCTGAAAGGACCTCGTTTCCAAAGGGAGGGTCAAGGTTGAACAAGCCGTCAAGAGTTTCCAGGAGGAACCTCGGGCTTGTCTCCCCGCAATCCGGCATATGGCCTGAGGCCTTTCCAAGCCATGTCTTTATTCCGATCTCTTCCCCCAGGTGAGCGGCGTATGACATGACAGCGTCTTCAACAAAGGGTTCCACGTCTTCCACAAAAAGGATTTTCCCGGCTCTTTTCAAAACGTTTTTCAGGAGCCCCTGCGGCAAAGGCCAGATGGTGCCCAACTTGAGAATACCGACCCGGTCCTCAAGACCCAGGATTTCAACCGCCTCCGAGACAGCGTTCCAGGAACATCCGGCTGTGATAACGAGCGATTGGGGAGCTTCCGGTCCATCGTACTTGTTGAACGGGGATTGCTCAAAGAGGGCCATGGCCTGTGCCAGCTTTTCATGCCTCTTCCGATGCTTCAAAAGGATGGGAAAGGTATTGAAGGGTGGCCCCTTGATGTCATAATGGGGGACGCGAAGGTTTTCGGCAATTTCACCCGTCTTCACGGTGGAACGGGTGTGGGAAAGCCTGGAGACACTTCTGATCATGACGATATTTTGAATCTTCTCAGAGAGTTCAAAGGCCCATTTGGTCATATCGAGGGCCTCTTGTGGGGTGGCAGGTTCAAGAAGCGGGATATCGGAAATCTGCGCGAAGACCCTTGCATCTTCTTCATTGGTGCTTGAAATGCCTCCGGGGTCATCGCAGGAAACCAGGACGATCCCGCCCTTGGTCCCGGAAAGGGTCAGATTCGTGAGGAAATCCGAGGCCACATTCACCCCATTCTGTTTCATACTGGCCATGGCCCTGCATCCCGAAAACGAGGCAGCCGTCGCTGCTTCGAGTGCAACCTTTTCGTTGGTGGACCATTCCACGTAGAGGGGAAGATCTTTTGAGGCCTTGGCAAGCGTCTCAATGATTTCTGAAGAGGGGTTTCCAGGATATCCCGCACAAAAGAGAACGCCCGCTTCCAGTGCACCTCGGGCAATGGCCTCGTTACCCTGGAGCAACAATGTACCTCCACGCTTCCGGCTTATTTCATTCATAATATCCTCTGCCCGGTTCTTTCTTCTCTGGCGGCTTCAGCCCTTGCCCGCTTGTTTGATGATGCTTCTTTAAGATGATCCAGGCTTTTTCCGGGGAGATCCCCGGCCTCCACAAGCCCGGCCTTGACGGCCTCGCGAAAGAACTGCCATCCCCTCTCCGTTCGAATCACGACGGTATTCCAGTCATCCTCTCCTTCGAGGGTGCCCACCGAAACATCGGCCCATTCTGCTGTCATGTCCGAACAAAGGCCACACCCTTTTTGAACGAGGGAACGGATTTCTCCCAAGGGAAACTCTGACCATCCGTCCCTCGTCAAGACCTTGAAAACCTCCGCCGGGGGCGGTGGAATATCATATTTTTTGACAGGCCCATTGATATTATTTCCCTTGATGAACGCCCGGAGTTTTCTATAGTCCAGTGCCCATGTGCAGAAAAGACCGATCCTGAGGGTCACCCGGCAAATCTTTTCTTTCCCATCCGGTGTTGATCTGGCCATTTTCGCCAGGGCCTCCATTTGACAGGGCAATCCCACGACAGCGATATGGTCCTCACCCGCCCTGATGGCTGTGTTCAAGGCGGCAAGACACCCTGACGCAGAATACCTGGAGCCGGCACATTCCAGGATTTCTATGGACGATCTGATTAACCTTCCCGATGGAGACAGGTCGTTACCGGAATCCGTGACAACGGCTGATTTGATGTGTCCCTTTTCCAGGGCACTGATCAAAAGTGCTGAAACGATACCGCCGTATTGGCCGGCCGCACGGCTCTTGCCGTCTTTGGCCCTTGCAGCCCGAATCTCCATGTAAGGTCCTATCTCTCGGCCTCCAGAGGTGTCTTTGAGATCCCCTTCAAGTGCAGTGGATTCGTAATCTGCACGTGGGCAAACCTGGAGGCATCTCCATGTTTCGGCCTCACAGGCGTCAAGTGCCACCACCTGGCCGTCCCGATAACTGAAATAGGGGCAGATGCCTACACATGCCCCGCACTTGACACAAATGCCCTGATCCAGGACTTCTTCAATGAGCGTTTTCTGGCCCTTCGGGGTGACAGATTTCATGCTTCATCCAGCCTTTTTGGAAGTTCTCATTTTTTTGTTACGAACACATCGTGTGAACATAGGAGCCATCCATATCGCCTGCCGTCCGTTTCAGGCAATGATGGATCGTATCGGCAAACCTTTTTGATAGTCCTTGAGTAGCTGCAAAAGGGTAATTTAACTGTATCTAGTCACTGGAAATAGGTATGTCAAGAAGTTTGAAATTCCGCAACCGGGCCAACGACCCATGGTTGACTTTTTATTTGATCTGGCTTAAGGGAAATGGTTAGATAAGAGAAAGGTTGCAGCAATGTTGGATAAAATCAAGCAGGCCTCTGAATACCTGAAGACTTCATTGAAAACGAGACCCGAGATCGGGATGATCACGGGAACCGGGCTGGGCAGGTTGACCGAGACCATGGATCTCGACGTTCGGATCCCCTATGGTGAGATCCCGAATTTCCCCAAATCCACTACAGAGGGGCACAAGGGGGTTCTTGCCGCAGGCAGGTTGTCCGGGAGACCCATCCTGGCGATGGAGGGACGTTTTCATATCTACGAGGGCTACACGCCCCGGGAGGTTGTCTTTCCGGTTCGCGTCATGGCTGATCTGGGTGTCAGATACCTCTTGATCTCCAGCGCTGCCGGGGGGTTGAACCCCCTGTTCAAGCAGGGCAACCTGATGCTCGTGACCGATCATATTAACCTGACGGGAAACAATCCCCTGATTGGCGTGAACCTTGACTCTTTCGGCCCAAGGTTTCCGGATATGAGTCATGCTTACCCCGATGAACTGTTGGCCCTGGCAAGGACTCAAGGCCGAAAAAGCGGTCTTCCTTTAAGAGAAGGGGTCTATGTGGGTATTACGGGTCCGAGCATGGAGACACCTGCTGAAACCAGGTTTCTGAGAATGGCGGGGGCCGATGCTGTGGGCATGTCAACGGTTTATGAGGCTATTGTGGGTGTCCATTGCGGCTTGAAAGTCATGGCAATTGTGGTGATCACCAACGTCAACATCCCGGAAGACATGGAAGAAACATCCATTGAAGAGGTCATCGCCGCAGCGGACGCAGCCGGACCGATCCTTTCTGGTCTCTGGGCGGACATCATCCGCAATCTTCCTCCGACTTGATAAGCGTTTGGGAACAAACCTGTCCAAAAACGATAGGGACTAGCGATGAAACCATCACCCATGCCGGTTCAAAAAGACTCTTTATTCCGGAAACCTGGAGTGCTGGAGTATGGGAGTGTTGGTAACAACAAGATAACCATTACTTCATCACTCCATTACTCCAACTACAGAAATCGAAGTTATCTTGGAGATCTGTGATTTGGATGCAAGACTGGAACAATTCGATATCCTGATCAAAAACGGGACCATTCTTACGATGGATTCTGAGAACCGACTTTACGAGAATGGGGTCCTGGGAGTCATGGGTGACACCATCTCTCTTGTGGGGAAGCACGAGGTCGGCGGGTACCGTGGAAAAGAGGTTATTGATGCGGGCGGAGGTCTTGTTCTTCCGGGGTTGATCAATGGTCATACCCATGCGGCCATGACCCTCTTCAGGGGACTTGCCGATGATCTCCCCCTCATGGATTGGCTGAACAACTATATCTTTCCGGTTGAAAGCCAGATGGACGGGGAATTTGTGTCTACCGGGACCCTCCTTGCCTGCGCAGAGATGATCATGTCGGGGACCACCACCTTTTGCGACATGTATCTCTTTGAAGAGGAGGTGGCGCGGGCAGCTAAAAAAGCCGGGATGCGCTGCATTGTGGGAGAAGTCCTTTACGACTTCGACTCTCCCAATTACGGTCCGGTCAAGAAGGGCCTCCAGTATACGGAGGAACTGATCCGGTCCTGGAGGGGTGATCCGCTTGTCTCCGTTGCAGTGGAGCCCCATTCCGTCTTTACTTGCAGCCCGGATCTGCTGACTGCGGCCAATGAACTGGCCGTCAAGCACGGTGTTCCTCTCATCATCCATGTTGCGGAGACCCTTGCCGAGGTCAGAGAAGTCATTGAGAAATATGGTCGGACGCCTTTTCATCATCTGGACTCCCTCGGCCTGATGGGCCCACACTTGGTGGCGGACCATTGCGTTCAGGTCGGACCTGAAGAAATGGTCTTGATAAAGAGCAGAGGAGTGAGTGTCATTCACAACCCGGAAAGCAATATGAAACTCGCCTCCGGTGTTGCTTCCGTGCCCGAGATGCTGAATATGGGGATAAGCGTGGGACTCGGAACCGACGGATGTGCATCCAACAACAATCTGGACCTGTTCACGGAAATGGATATGGCTGCCAAACTTCACAAAGTCCAAACCATGGACACGACGGTAATGGATGCGCTGACGGTCCTCCGCATGGCTACTATCGAGTGTGCTTGTGCTCTGGGGCTCGGCAATGAAGTTGGCTCGCTGGAGAAGGGGAAGAAAGCGGATATCATCATCGTGGACATGGATAAACCGCACCTGACCCCCATGTACAACCCTTATTCCCATGTGGTTTATGCGGCCAGGGGGAATGACGTTACACACACGATCATAAACGGCAGAATGGTCATGAAAGAACGCCGATTGATGACCCTGGCTCTGGGGGAGATTTTCGACAGGGTAAACGTTCAGGCGGCCCGTGTGAAATCCTGGCTTGCCGGTGGATGACCAGGCTAATGGAGAAAGCATTCATTGCTCTTGGCAGTCGCCTTCTGGGGGTGCCGGAGGTCAGGACTCTGGGTGTAAAACCCAATTTCCTGGATTACTCACCCCAGGAGAGGCGGATGATCTTCGAGGCTCCCCTGGTCCTTTTCCCCACCGACAACTATGCCCAGTTTCTTGGCACAATGGGGAAAAGGATGTTCCCAAGCCTGGAGAACCACCTGTATGCAGACGAAAAGATCAAACAAACGACGCTCTTCAACATGCTCGGAATACCACACCCCCGCACGAAAGTTTTCTATGCCCGTCATCACGGTGACATATTGCGGGAATTCTCCTTTCCCTTTGTCGGAAAGATACCTCGGTGTTCCGCGAGAGGCAGGGGGGTGTTCTTGATCCGCCACGCCGTTGATCTGACTCACTATCTGAAGATGACATCTGTTGCCTATATCCAGGAATACCTGCCCCACGAAAGGGATCTCAGGGTGATACTGATTAATTATGACCCGGTCCTGGCTTACTGGCGGGAATGCCCTTCGGACAACTTTCGGACCAATCTGTTCCAGGGAGGCAGGATTTGCTTTACTGGCATTTCTCGGGAAGGCATTGAGGTCGGGAAAAAGGCAGCCCTGAGCTGTAAATGGGATGATGTAGGCATGGACCTTATTTGCAGCAACGGCAACTGGTACGTCATTGAGGCCAATATGAAATACGGCCGGGAGGGGCTGAAAATGAAAAACATGGATCTGAAAGAACTTATTCGGAAAAAACTTCTCTCAGGAGAACTTCTCGCGCCGGCAGCGATGCTAAGAATGCCTCAAGACCAAAGAACGAAATGATAAAAAGAAGAAAAATCAAGATTGTCCTGATTGTCTCACTCCTGCTCCTGTTTATTTCCTGTGGCGTCTTGCTGGTCTTCTATTACCAGGTAACGCGTGATACGGCAAAACGGATTCAGAAAGGGGCCATACAGGCGGTTATTGCCTCTGAAAGCCCGGTATATTATGATGATGGAAAGACCCCTATCGGTGTGTTTTTTGAAATGACCCACCGGCAGTATGTGCCTTATGCTGAAATCCCCAAGACCTTTGTAAAGGCCATCGTTGCCGCTGAGGACCAACACTTCTTTGAACATGGGGGCTTCGAAATCAAGGGTATCTTGAGGGCGCTTTTCGCCAATCTGAGAGCAGGAAAAGTGGTTCAAGGAGGAAGTACACTCACGCAGCAGACCGCCAAGAATATTTTCAAACGGCAGAAAAGATCCTACAAGGCCAAGTTGAAGGAATTGATCCAGGCCTTCCTCCTGGAAAGGAGATACAGCAAACAGGAAATTCTGGAAATGTATGCCAACCAGTTTTTCGTGACCGGTTTCGGGAAAGGGCTCCAGGTGGCTTCCCAGTATTTTTTCGACAAGGATGCCAAAGATCTGGACCTGGTGGAATCCGCGTTTATCGCCGGACTTGTCAAGTCTCCAAATCGGTACAATCCCTTTATCAAGAAAAGCGGAGCGGAAAGACAGGAGACACTTAGATTGGCCGAGCGCAGGAAAAACTATGTACTGGCCAATATGTTCAGGCTGCATTTTATCGGGAAAAAAGAGTTTTTGAAGGCAAAGGCCAGTAAAATCCCGTTCAAGGAGGGGCAGATTACCTATAAGCTCAATGTCATGCTCGATTACGTTCGAGACGAGCTGGAATCGGGTTATTTCAAAAAGGTCCTCAGTGACCAGGGTATTGAAAATATCGCTACTTCCGGTATCAGAATTTACACCTCCATCAACAGGAACATGCAGGAGGCCGCCCTGAGGAGTCTCAGGGAAACTCTTCCCCTGTTGGACGTCCAACTGGCCGGATACAATCCGAAAGAACAAGGACTCGAATACGCACAACTCAAGCAAATGGGTCTGCTAGGAGATCCGGAGGAAGGATTTCCTTTTATGGTCAGGGTTGCACACATCGATCCTATGAACGCACAGGCCTATTTGCGCGTAGACTGGAAGGGCGGGGAGTCGAAAATTGACTACCAGGGCCTGAAGCCGTTGGGCGAAGCTTGGCTGAAAGGGAAACTCGGCCAGTGGGCCCTGTTCAGCAAGGACCATGTGTCCTCTTTCCTGAAGCTTTTCAAGCAAGGCGACATGATTCCCGTACAATGGACATCAGGACCTGAAAACCCTCAGGAACGCCGAATGAGACTTACAGTCTTTCCCGATCTGGAGGGCGGAATCGTGGCCCTTCACCAGGGTCTGATCAAGGCCATGGTGGGGGGGTTCTCCAACCGCTATTTCAACAGGGCCGATGCTAAAAGACAGCTGGGCTCCATTTTTAAACCTATCGTCTATGCAGCGGCCCTGCAGCTAAAGTGGAACCCTCTTGATCCCCTCATGAATACCTATGATCTTTTCCCATTTGAAAAGACCTACTACGCACCAAGGCCGGACCATCAACCGAAGAGCAAAATCGTTTCCATGGCCTGGGCCGGGGCCAAGTCCGAAAACCTGGCCACGGTCTGGCTCCTTTACCACCTTACCGACCGTCTGAAGATGAGTGAATTTCGGCAGGTTGTGAACCTGCTCGGACTGGGTCGTGGAAAAAATGAAAGCTATCTGGAGTACAAGAATCGAATCAGGGACAAAAATGGTGTGGTGGTCAATCGGGAGACCCTGATAGAAGCGGCATTTGAAAAGGCCAAGAAAGATGCAGAGCCTGATATCATTTTCGGCGGAAACGAGCGCATACTGGGGATGCTAAGACGGCTCCATTACCGAATTCCGAAAGAGGCCGAAGAAAAACTGGGGGCCGAAAAAGATCAGATACTCAGATATGATTTCACGCGACTCGGCCGCCTCAACCTGAGAATGAAAAAAAGTGTTGAACAATTGAGCGACGCGTTTCAAAACATATCCGGCGTGACGCCGGCAGACAAAAAATCTTATCTTTTGCGACACTTTTACAGGGTTGTCGGGGATGAGCAGAAAAAAGGAAGAATCGTCTATTCAGAAAATCCAAAAGCGATCCCGGAAACCGTCCTGGAACCTCTCTTGCCCGGGGAGTTGGAAAATATGGATTTTTCCAAGCAGATGCAGGACATATGGATTGATGGCCTGGCACCCTCCACCCTGATAGATCAACTCCAGGAATATATGAAGGATAACTATAGGGATTTTCTTCAGCGCAACCGTTACGACCTGGAGGTCCTTTACTGGGTACGTGACTTCAGAACCCTCACCAATTTGTCGTATGTCGTCTATCTGGGCCGGGAAATGGGGATTTATACCCATCTGGACCCGGTGCTCTCTTTTCCCCTCGGAGCAAACGCCATCAGTATACTCGAGGCTGCAAACGCTTTTCAAACCATCATGACGGGTAAGGTCTATCCCATATCGGGCGAAGATGTCCAGGAACCGTTTGTAGCTGTCATCACCAAAATTGTTGATCGTGACGGTGAAACGATCTGGTCTTACGAACCTAAGCCAAGGCGGGTGCTGTCGGAAAAGGTATCCAGTTCCATTACGGAAATCCTGCGGAAGGTTATGGAAATCGGAACAGGTCAAAAAGCGGGAAGTGCCGTTCATGTCCGATCCATGTCCCTCCCCTCCTATGGCAAAACAGGCACTGCCAACCGCTTCACCAATTCAAGCTTTGTGGGTTTCATCCCCGGCATTGACATCTCTTCCGGAACACTGAGTCTTGACAACGGCTACGTGGTGGCCAGTTACGTCGGGTACGACAACAACAGGCCCATGAAGGGAGAGCATTTTGCCGTTTACGGTTCCTCCGGGGCACTTCCCTTGTGGGTTGATACGGTGAATGCTATCGCAAACGACGAGCATTTTAAAGGTTCATTTGACATGGAAAAGGAGATTCTTTTGAATGCGGTAGCTGACTCAACAAAATGTCCTCGGGGCCTATTTGCCGTTCCCGTCTCTGAACTTACAGGACTGCCTGGTCAATTCACAAATGTGGCATCCGGCGATGCATCCTTTAACCTGTTCTGCACGCCGGCGGATTTCTCCGGAAGCAGCCTTGAATTGCTGAGAGAATTTGACCCGAGTGAGAAAAAGAAATAAGTTAACCCGGATAAACCGGAAATAGACAAATGTCAAAGCTCAAATGTCAAATGAAATTCCAATGCCTCAATGCCAAAACATATCCTGCCGCCTGTCTGCTACAGCCAGGGCAACACCAGGACTCACAACAGTGCAAATTTTGTTCGATTTGGTCATTTGATATTTGACATTTGGATTTTGAAATTTGATATTAAAAACATGAAAGGCCACTTAATACACTTTTTGATTTTTCTATTGACTGTCTGGATTGCGGGCTGCGCCCAGTTCGCAGCGCAGGAAAGAGAGTTCATTCCGCACCCGGAGCCTATCAGCCCCCTGATGATGAGCACGCAAGATCTTGACAGGAAAATAACCTCCCTTCAGGAGCGTATTCGCGATAATAAGCTGTCCGTGAAAGATCAAGCCGGGGCCCGCGAACTTCTTGGAATTTACCGGTTGTTGAAAGAGGCCTCCAGTCGTCCGATGGACAATTCCGGTTACCGGGAGCTGATCAACCGGGTTTATGAACGGGCCAGCCGCCTGGATTCCGCCTTTCAGCCTGTCCAAGAAAAATCGCCATCTCCGGATATCTATGCAGTCGGTCTCTTTTCAAAAAAGCAACGGGATATCGTTGATGCCTACTTGTCCGGAGATCAAAAAGGGGTTATCGACAGGGTCCTCGCGCTTGAAAAGACCTTCGGCCCCGATGCGCTTACACCCGATGTGGGCCTGGTATTTGCGCTTTCTCTGGCCCATGAAGGGCTGCTGGAGGAGGCAGTCGATGTGGGGGAACGCGTCGCCAGGGAACTCGAACAGCGTCCGGGACTCATCATGCTTGAAACGAAAATAGCCCAGTGGTATTCCAGACTCGGCCGGGACGACGAAGCCATGCTCAGGTACGAGAGGCTGACGGATGTCATGGACGACAAGATGGCAATGCTGAGCAGTCTCAAAAAGGAACTGGCTCGTTCTCCTGCACAGTCTGAAGGGCAATCTGATCAGGGCGCTGGGGGAAAAAGCGAAATCACCCTTAGCGGGAGTTCCAATGCCGCCTTCCAACCCTTGATGAAGCAGGTGGAAGAATGCATCCAGGCACATAACTTTGATGGGGCGAGAGAACTGCTCATTCAAAAGCGGCAGGGAGCGCTTTCCCCTTCTGATAAAGAGACCATTGATCAGGCCCTGAAGAGTGTTGCCAGGGCGGAAGACGTTTACCTGGGTGAAAGGATGGCTTCACTCTCCCGGGAGAAAAAGGCTGTGAAGGATATCCGCGGGTTAGTGGAGGATGAAAAGTATGAGGAAGCGGTTTCAGGAGTTGAAAAGCTGAAATCCGAAGGGATTCAGAGCAACGAACTCAACACCCTTGAGCTTGAAGCCACTGAAAAGCTCATAAACCGGGATAGAAAACGGGCGGCAGGTCTTTTTCTCAGGGCCAAAAAAACTGAAAGTCTTACGGAAAAGAAACATTATCTCAACAGATCACGTGATTTACTTCAACAACTGCTTTATAAATATCCATCTTCTCCACTATATGAAAACATAAAGAGTAATCTTGAAAGCGTCGATAAGGCGCTGGGCAAGCTTTGAAATTCAATATGTGTTGTTCCGCTGGCGCTTGAATGCGAATTGGAATTACCGATCCAGTTCTTCTCTCACAACGATGCCGATCTTTTCCATCAGGTAAGGTTTTTTGACATAAGCCCCCGCGCCCAGTTCCTGGGCCTCCTTGACCTTGCCCGATTCAGAAAAGCCGCTGGCAATGATCGCTTTTTGTCCCGGGTGCAATTCCAGGATTTTCCTGTAGGTTTCAAGGCCGTCCATCCCCGGAGCCATGATCATGTCGAGGACAAGCAGGTCGAAAGAATAGGATTTCATGAATTCCACCGCCTCTTCGCCGCTTGACAGACAGGTGACCTCATAACCCAGCTGTTCCAGGATGCCCTTGGCCACTTCCCTTTGTTCCAGAACATCATCCACTACCAGAATGGACTCGCCCCTGCCTTTGTAGTCTTCCCAAACGGGTTTTGCCTTATCTCCGGCAAGGTCCTTTCGGGTGATGGGAAAATAGAGGTTGAAGGTGGTTCCCTGTCCTTCCTCGCTTTGGATGTCTATGTATCCATTGTGATCCTTGACGGTTCCCCATACCACTGCCATACCCAGACCCGTTCCACTCCTGCCCATCTTTTTTTTCGTAAAAAACGGCTCAAATATGCGATCCAGATCTTCCGCGGGTATCCCTATTCCCGTATCGGAAACGGACAGAACTGCGTAGTCTCCCTCCTCCACCTGTGTAAATCCACCTATTGGGCGGTCCAGATACATGTTTTGGGTTGATAGGGTGATTTTCCCGCCATCGGGCATGGCCTCCGCGGCATTGGAAACCAGGTTCATGATGGTCTTGGAAATGTGGACAGGAGAGCCAAGGATGTTCAACAGATCTCTCTCCAATTCGGCCTGCAGTTCAACCTCCGAGTGGTGGGATCTCAGTGTTTCGAACTCGGGGCTCATAAGATAGTCCGAAGCGACCTGGTTCAGGTTGAGGACCTCAGATGCGGATACACCCCTTCTTGCCAGTGTCAGCAGGTCCTGGACTATACTGGCAGCCTTTTCTCCGGCCTTTTGAATGGTGGAAATGGGCTTTCTAAGCTTGCTGTCCTCGGGAATCTGCATGAGCAGGAGTTCAGGGTAGCTCACCAGCCCGGCAAGAATATTGTTGAGATCATGGGCCACGCCCCCCGCCAATGTCCCGATGGCTTCCATCTTCTGTGCACGCTGCAATCGCATCTCCAGCTCATGGCGCTTTTTTTCCGTGACTTTAAGCTCGGTGATATCGTTGCCGATGCAGAGGATTTCCTGAACTGCACCTCCAGTGTCCAAGTTGGGCTTGAAAGTCCAGACAATCCAGACGGTTTCTCCGCTCTTGCGCTGGGTTCTGCTTTCCGTGGTAAATCTTTTTTCGGGTTGAGTCTTGATCTTATTTATCAAATTCCGAACGTCTTGTTCTACCGCTGCCGTTGCAGGCAATACGGTGGAGACGATATTCTTCCCCAGGATTTCATTTTCCTTGTATCCGAAAAAGCGCTGTGCAAATTCATTAAAAAAAACAATGCCACCGTCCATGTCCACGCGGAGGATGATGCTGTTGGCATTTTCCACGAGTTCGCGGTATTTCTTTGCGCTGTCCTGCATATTTTGAAAAGAGCGCGCGTTGATCAGGCTCATGGCGGCCTGTGAAGCGACCCCAATCAGGAGACTCATATCGGTCTTGGTGAGGGGGCGCTTTGAGTGCAGGTTGTCGACGGTTAACACGCCCAAAGATTCCTTCTCATAAACGATGGGGACGCAGACGAGGGATTGAACCTTGAGTTCCTTTGCGAGAAAAAGACTCCTGTCGGAAAGCTTTTCTGCATTTTTATGGATATCATTCAACAGCACAGGTTTTTGTTCCCTGAAGGAGCTCACAAAGGGGCCCCTTGTTTGTGGGTTGTCAAGATGAAACCGGGTTTTGCGAAGAAGGATTTCCTGGTCGTTGTTGTAGCCGTAACCGAACTGAAAAATGAGGCGCGTTCTGTCCTTGCTGGCCAGCCAGATCGCGCCACGATCAAAATCAAGACGCTTTTCCATGATCCCGCTCATAGTCTCGATTAGATTCCTGGGATTCAGGATTGTGGAGGTGGCCTGCCCGATTTCTTTTATGAGAAGTGCATTATTATAGCGTATATTAATCTCCTCTAGATTAGTATTAACAATCTCTCCCTGCGCATTAATGGCGTTATTAAGCTCTCGTTTTTCCAATATTAAGCAGTACACAAAGCCCATCAAGCTGAAACTCAAACCAGCCAGAATCAGGGGTAACCACATTGGGAATGGCAGAGTGAATATGAATGCTACAGATGCTAATATATCTATACAAAACAGTATTTTACTTATTCTCTTCCATTTTGTTGCAGGGGTTTGCTCCCAAGAAATGATATAGCGACCTATATCATCTCCCTTGTGCAAGCAATTCGGGTGTTCGACCTTTCCAAATTGATTCGTGAAGACCTTCACCACAGATTGTAAAAGACCTATCCGGTTTTCGCATTGATAGGGCTTTTCTTGAACTCCAGGCGTTAACTTAACTGTAACTTCGACCTTATTCTTTTCAAGCTCTCGGACTTCGAAAATGCTCGCGCGACTTAGCCGTGAAGTAAATTTTTCAAGCATCTTGTAAACGGTTGTAGGACTCGTCAATCCTAAAGCGTATCCTCTGAAAAGCCCTGAAGTTTTGGAAGAAGCTGAATATCGGCCGACCAACAAAGATATGTGTTTGTCATCGGTCATGTCCTCAATCACATCGTGGAAACGATCTACCTGAGTTTGAGAAAACCAATGACCTGCGTCTTCCACTTCGTAAGGAGCTATTCGCGCGGAATGAAGAATGGAATTTGTATCCAGGTGTGGATAAAATTTCTTGATGTATTCTATGTAATTTTTTATCAACCGGCTGCTGTAGAGATGAGGCTCATCCATCCTACTGTTCCTTTGGTATTTGTTCTTCCGACAACAATATACGGGAAATGTTCTCCAAATTTACTCTACTAATCAGGTTAATCGGAAAAATAGGAGATGAAGTAAAGAAAAAGATCTCGGAATTAGGACTAACCTTGAAGTTATTCTTAAGTTATTGACCCTGAATGAACACGTCTAAAGGGCATGAAGTACCTTACTCAAATAGGCATAGACAGGTTTTGGAATGAACGAGGCAATTTTTCTTGCAGGATCACTTCCCAAAAGTCGCCATAAAGACCGGGGGAAATAACGAATCACTTGAGGGTGATGTTTTAAACTTCGCAACAATAGAATAAGGAATGTCTCATAATTTTTCTGATAAATTATTTCACTTCTTGTATAGAATCTGAAAGCTTTTTCGTTGAAAGAATCGATAGTACCGTCGGAAAGTGCCCGATCGTACAAAGGGGTACCTGGGAAAAAAGCGAGAAAAAAGAGATTTATTTTCACATTGTCTGGAAGTTCTGATAGATACTTAAAGGTTTCAAAAATGTCATCTCTAGTTTCGTAAGGATTATCTATGATGAAATCAAGAAAAACATCGAGATGATGCTTCTCTTGGAAGGAATTTATTTCCGCCATAACATTTTTGGTCTTCGACACTTTAATCTTGCGGTTGTAAACGCCCTCCAATATTCGTGGACTTCCAGATTGTACACCCATCTGAATAGCGGCTAAACCACAATCAAGCAAAATCTCCATTTTTCGACGGCTGAATGTACTCGCACTGACAGCTACACCAAAAGGAAGTCCTATCCTCTCTTTATATTTCGCTGAAAATTCGACTAACTGCTGCTCTGGGCGAATAAAGAAATCATCGTCTCCAAAGCCAATAAATTGAACAAAATCTAAAAGCCGCAAAATCCTCTCGAGTTCGTTAACCACGCGTTCAATACTATGAAACCGGATAGTGTTGTGCCCGAACATGGATATATATCTAGCATTATTGCAATAAGAACAGCGATGTGGGCACCCGCGAGATGTGACGAGATATAAAATGGGAATGTAATAAGGATAACCTGCCAGGCGCTCCCGAAGGATTTCCTTATTCATTTGGAAAAGGCCTTGATCAAGGAGGAATTGATCTTCCAAATCATAATCATAATGAGGGAGACTGTCCAGTTTAGTAAATGGTGGCATTACACGATTTGTAATGGTAGCCCCATTGGATCTAAAGGCCATATTTGGGGTATCGAGGTACTCTGATTTGGCTTCTATTTTGTTGACCAGATCCACTACTACTTGGTCTCCTTCAGAAAAACAAACTGCGTCTGCCCAGCGGAGAGCAAGTTCAGGTGCTGAAATGCAATGAGGGCCACCCCAAATGACTTTCATTCCCGGACACTTGTTTCGGATAAACTGAGTAATTTGTATAGCTCGAATGGCATAACTACTGTAGACAGCAACCATAGCCAAATCAGCTTTCTTCAAGATATCATCCATTAGCTCAAGTTCAGCCTTCTCATATTCAAGAGGATCAGGTCTGGCCAAAAAGATGCTCTTAACCTCGTGTCCGGCGCGTTTCAACAATGCTGAAATGAGTCTCGAACCGTCGGTTGAAAGTCGACCAGAGACGTTAATAAGGATTATTTTCATCTGAAATCACCTTGTTTTGTTGATTATGCTCTTTTGTCCATTTTTATTTTTCTCAAGATATGTAATATAAACTGTTATCAATCTTGAATGCAAAATTATTATTCAGGAGAGCGACTTAATGATGTGTTTCAATACTTCCTACGTAATGGAAAATCTGGAAGAGGCCATTCGACTTGAGACAAAGACCAACCCTGTGACTGTCCAAAATCAAGCTATTTGGTGTGGGCTAAAGCAAGGTATGCATGTCCTAGACGCTGGATGCGGACCTGGTAAAACGACCTCCATCTTATATCAAATGATCGAACCAGGCGGTAGCATAATGGGAGTAGACTACTCAGAGGAAAGGATCCGTCATGCAAGGGAACAATATAGTAGGGGCACAGAAATTCATTTTGAGCTCCATGACTTAAGGAATACATTAGATGGTATAGGCAATTTTGATTTGATCTGGGTACGCTTTGTGCTGGAATACAACCGTCATGAAAGCTTGCAAATTGTAAGAAACCTTACCTCATGTTTGAATCCCGGTGGTACGCTCTGCCTGTTGGACCTCGACCATAACTGTCTTAATCACTACGAATTGCCATCCCGGATGGAAAAGATCCTCTATCAACTCATGGGAGCGGTAGAGCTGGAATTCAACTTCGATCCCTATGCAGGTCGGAAGTTATATTCCTATTTATACGACTTGGACTATGAAGATATTCAGATAGACATGAGAAGCCACCACCTCATTTATGGAAAAATAGATGACAAAGACATGTTCAATTGGGTCAAAAAGGTGGAAGTGTCATCAGCTAAGAAAAAGGAGCTGTTCAGAGAATATCCCGGCGGGCATAATGTCTTTTTTGACGATTTCAAACGGTTTTTTACAGATCCAAGGCGCTTCACATACACCCCGCTTATTCTCTGCAAAGGGAGAAAGCCTGCATGAAGGCTTTCCTGTCAGCGCTTTATGAGATTCTGAACCGTTTTTGCATATGCTCCATGAATTCATTCCCGTAGAGCACGCTCAAAATCCACAACTGATATGTTTTTTCATAAGGAATCTTGTTTTTTTCGACGTACTCAAAGGGATACAAAAGAACAGGTATCAGATCCAGATCATAGGCTTTCGAGAGCCTGGAAATCGCTTGAAATAGAATTCCCCATGGAAGTTTTTCCCCCGGGATGACGAGGATTGAGATAGAATTCAAGAGCTGCGAAAAATTTACCCCTTTGTCAGATTGGTTAGAAATCAGGAAAGCCATTAAGTCGCCTTCATATTTCAAAGAGAAAAGTTTCGTCTTGCGCAACAAGCCAAGACGTGAATAGACCTTCTCCAGGGATTCCCCTCTTCGGTGTCCATTTTCCAGTCCCAAGGCTTCAAGCAAGAGCCCGCCTGAATGTGTTCTATAGAATTTTTTCACGGTCCTGAGGTCCGAATCACGACAGCCTTCCAGTTTCCATCCCTCCGGTAGGCCGGCTTGAAGCGAATCTCGCGGAACGACGAGATAGGCGAACGTATCCATGGAGCAGCCTAGTCTGTTTTTCAGGGTGTTAGCAAACCCTCCAAAGACAAGGTTTGGAAAACGGTTCTCCGGCCGAAAATAACACATGGCGTAGTCCATATTCAAAGAAGGCAGTCTGTGCATATCATTAAGAAAATGCATAGCTTGTTTCAGGACCAGGAAACCGCTTCTGTTGGTGGCTGCGTTACTGGCGGCGTGATGGTGGATCATCCATGCCCGTTCATATGCCCTCAAAATAGAGATGTGCCCATAAATGCGCCCATTTTTTTGATGAACGAAATGGTTCGCAATTTCTGATCCGTTTTCATAAATCTCTCTGAAGTTTTTCTTGAGATCCTCTTTGTTTCCATAAATATTACGGTATTTTTTCGGATAAATAAAACCGGTGGTGAAGAAGAGGTCCCAGAGGGCATCCGGATCGATTTGGGTTGAAATTCGAGCACAGGGATCCAGCGCATTCTCCACCAACTGGCTAAGACGCGTATAGTCTTTTACCTCCGTGTCGAGGATAGCCAGTCCACATCGGATTACGCCTTTGCCGCCATCATTTCGATAGACCACCTGCGCAGCGCAATTCATGACTGCGTAGCCCATATATTGGACGCTTAGTTTGGGAATCAGCAATCCCGGCAACAGAAGACAATTATGTGAATCCTCGTGAACAGAAAAGCCAGAAGTGCCTATCTCCTCAATCTCCATCTGCAGGTATTTTCGTATTAACGGGTGATAAAAATGCAGCGAGGGGTGCGGGTTCAATTCCAGACGGGGGTTGCGAACCCTTCTTTTTTCAAATACGGGCATTGGACTGACTGACGGACGGAAAATGACATTACATTTCCCGGATTCCTGTTCAACCCTGAGACAGGAACACTTCCCGCCGAAATAAACGTTTTTCTCTCCCATGAGCTGTAAGTTGACACTATCCCCGGTATTGAGAAAGGATTTAGTCACCATGTCCCCCGCAACTGGGCTCACGCGAAAGGCCATAGAGCTGAAATCTCTGAGTTTTCCCCTGAGGATCTGCCCCTTTGTCCGGATTTCAACGGTGATTTCCGAACAGGGATACCGTTTTTCCTGTCGCCTGGAAATCACGTAGCTTATGTCAGGCAGTCGAGAGGCAAAAGTCTTCTTATTTTTTGTTGTTACCGTGACAGGGACAATAATCATTGATTTGCCGTCATCAATGATGAGGTTTCGGATCATTTCTTCTATATCATCAAGAAAGATCGGCTCCGGCCATCTGCAGGCGACCTCTCCGTCCAGGCAGGGTTCGGGAAAGACGGGCAAAAGGTGTCCAATGTGATTCCCGTTTTCCCGGACATGGACAAGTAGGGACCGATCTGAAAAATGGAGGTAGTTGAGAATATTGACCAGGACCTTCTGGTCCATGGTCCGGACGTGTTCCGGCAGATCCCTATCCACGCCCTGCTCCGGGAGCCAGTATGGAGTAAAGGGTTTGCCGGGTTTGGTGAGTACCTGTGCAGTCGCTCTATCGAAATCTGCTTTCAGCGGAGATCTGCTCATGCTCTGTTCCTCATTAGGATATCACGGGGTGCGGGTAAAATGGGAAAATTTGCATGAAAAAGGCGCCTTAAATTAGCTTTGCACAACAGCATTACAATATAGCCACAAAATACATTTTCCGTTCATCTTATACTGCTATTTTTTACTTAAATCATCTTTCTATTACTATGCCGATTTCCGGAGATAACGCATATACTTAAACAAACATAATGTCAAGAAAATTCATAATAAACTGGAAATGATCAATCAATAACTATGCTTTATTTATTTGTATTAACTCTTCAGGCAGGCTTTAAAGAAAAAACTGCCTTCTTCAAGACATTTATTGTAATTATAAATGGTTATGATAGGGAAAAAGCACAGATCTTTGAAATGAAAATCCCGGAAGATGTCGGTTCAAGGAGGGTTCGGCAGGGTTGCGATTTTTTTGACAGCAATGATGCTGGAGCATTCAGAGCTGAAACATGCCATCCTCATAGATGGTGATCTTTTTTCCGGAACGTAGGACTGCGGTCACCTGTTTCGGCTCCGTATTGACCAGGTCCCAGTGCAGTGCGGAATCGTTGAACCCCAGTTCTTTCTTCTTGACTCGGGTGAGATCTTTGGGATCACCGTCGAAGGTGTCGGAATAGGATGCGCCCAACGCAAGATGGCAGTTCCCGCATGGGCCGCCGAAATTTTCATCAAAAAGGGTATTGGCCATGAACCGGTTGATCCTGGAAAATCGTCTGTCAGTCAGGGAAAATTCCCCTACCCTCCTTGCCCCGGGATCCATGGATATCTGCTTTTCCGTAAAAACACCGCCTTTCCGTGCATCGACTCCTGTCACCGACCCCCTGTTGAAGGTCAATTTCACACCTTCCACATAGTTGCCGCTCCGGAACGACGGCTGGTTGGCATAATAGACACCTCGGGTGCCGCGCCAGTCGGGGGAGAGAAAGATCTCAAAGCTGGGGATGTTGTGACCGGAAATGCCGATCCATTTTCTCTTTTCACCCGGTGTAATCATCAGGTCCATATTCCGGGATTCCACATGGAGGTATTTGATATCCAGGCCATTGATCCATTTCTTAATGGTCATGGCCTTCTTATGGATGTTTTTCCACTCCTTGACCGGATCCGGCTTGTCCAGATAACAGGCCTTCACAATCTGATTTGTGTACTGGCGCATGGTCAGCTTTGCCTGTTTCGCCAGTTTCTCGGTCGGTGACATGCAAAGAGTCCAGCCGAAAGAACCCCTGTCCTCTCGCTTCTGGAGGATATCCCGAAGGAACTTTCTAGCCACTGCAGCCTTTCCGATCTTCATTGGATCAATGTCACTCAGGTGGGTCAAAGATTCAGGAGCCAGAAGTGAAATGGTCCCGTTCAGATTTTCACACAGTGCCCTTTCTCCCGGTGCTATAAAGGCAAGTTGTTTTCCATTAGATTTCCCATAGAAATGGTGCTCCATCAGGGGAGTCAACCCTCCCCGCATGATGGGATTCAGGCCTTGATCCAGAAGTCTTCCCTGGAGGATTTCCGCAAGATGGACGGCGGAGCGGTCGAAACGGATCATCATGATATCGCCTGGTTTGTATTTTTCCGTCCTGGCAGTTTTAATTCCCCATAGCAGCACATCCGCATATTTTTCGAGTTTTTCATTTGTGAACATATCAACCCCTATTCTTGGATCATTTCCACTTTCAGTGCCTTTTTGGAAATCTGGCTACGGATGAACCCATTAACATACAACCCAAGCCCCACAACGCGCGCTTCGTCCAACGCAAGAATCACATACCCGGAATCAATCTCAAGGTCGGCGGCAAGCCCCTTTCCTTCCATTAAGTCAAGGAGTTGCGCGTCTTCTATCGCCATTTTTGCCTTTGTAGCATAGTGCCCAAACATCTGTATAAACCGGGTTGTAGGCTTGATGAATTGGCCCACCTGTTGAAAGGCCTTCATTCCCATCCTGGAGATCTTGAATCGGGAGGCATCCGCCAGCAAGGGGGTCCTGCGGAAAATCCACCAGCTTTTCTCTTTTCGGAAAAACAGGTAGTCTTCAAACAGTCCCGGCTTCAAACCGAAGCGCGTCTCAAGGTAGGCCAGAAGGGAAAGACGATCATCCAGGCTTGCCAATTCCGGCCAGGAAGAATCCCACTGAATCGCAGTAATGGGGGTAGCATCTGACCGCCCTTTGGAGGTCTCTTGCATAGGTCCTGTTTCTCCAACGTGTGATACCGGTTACATGTTTGACGTCCAGATCGATGGGCATCAGTCTTGCCTCCTGTTCATTCAACAGGCAATTCACCACTTCTTCATTCTCCGCCGGGTTGTAAGTGCAGGTTGCATAGATCATTTTTCCACCGGGTTTCAGCAGTTCAAAACCCCGTTGAATAATTTTTTTCTGGAGCGCGGGAAGCAAGGCCTTTTCCTTGGTCTCAGAATAGGTAAATTCCGGCCTGAGTTTTCTGAAGCGTCCCTCTCCTGAACAGGGGACATCCGCCAGGATGTAATCGAACTGCTGTCTCAGGGGAAACTCCTGGGCCTGGTATCCGGTAACCACACTGTTGATAACCCCGAGTCTCGTGAGCGTATTTCCGAGCGGGATGCGGCGGTTGCTGTAGAGTTCATTGGCAACCACCAGGCCGGTGTTTCCCATCAACTGAGCCAGGTGCGACGTCTTTCCTCCGGGGGAAGCACACAAGTCCAGTACAAGGGCGTTTCTCCCGGGAGACAGGGCTATGGTGGCAAGGCAGGAGGTGAGGGCCTGAGGATGGATATGGCCCATAAAGTATTCCAGGAGATTTCCTGGAGAAACCAGACAGGGTGCCGTGTATAAGGTGTCGTCCTTTTTCAGGCTTCTGCGAAGCAAAACCCCCTTCTCCCTGAGGCCGGAAACCACCTCTCCCGCCCTCGCCTTCAGCGTATTGATTCTGAGATGGGTGGGAATCGGCCTGAAGAGGGCCTGCTGAAAAAGCTGAAAATCAGGAATCAATTCACTGTATGCTTCAAATAACACGTTCGCTTTTCTTTACTTCCCGATGATGTTCTTGGCAATGACTATTCTCTGGATCTCAGAGGTGCCTTCATAAATCGTGAAGACCCTGGCATCCCGGTAGTAACGCTCAACAGGGTATTCTTTGATGTACCCGTAACCCCCGTGGATCTGCAGGGCCTGGTAAGCAACCTTGTTGGCCATTTCCGAGGCAAAGACCTTGGCCATGGAAGCGGCAGTGGAGAAGTTTTCGCCCCTGTCCTTCATGGCTGCGGCGTTAAAGGTCAGGAGTTTCGCCGCTTCTATCTGGGTTGCCATGTCGGCGATCATCCATCGAAGCCCCTGAAACTGCGATATGGGTTTGTTGAATTGGACACGCTCACGGGCATAATCCACAGCCGCATCCAGGCACGCCTGGGCAAGCCCGACGGATTGGGATGCGATGCCGATCCTGCCCCCATCCAGGGAAGCCATGGCGATCAGAAACCCATCTCCCTCCTGCCCGAGCAGATTTTCCGCAGGCACCCTGCAGTCCTCAAAGATCAGTTCCACCGTGTCGGAGGCCCGGAGCCCCATCTTGTCTTCTTCTTTTCCCACCTTGAAACCGGGGATGCCCTTATCCACCACAAATGCGCTGATCCCACGGTGTCTCTTATCCCTGTCCGTGTAGGCGGTAACCACAACGGCATCGGCATGTTTTCCGCTGGTGATAAACATCTTGGTGCCGTTTAGGACGTAGCTATCCCCATCTCTTACCGCCCGGGAACGCTGGCCTGCTGGATCTGATCCTGCACTGGGTTCGGTGAGGGCAAAACATCCCAGTTTATTCCCGGCCGCCAGGGGCTTTAAATAGTGTTCCTTCAAAAAATCGGAGCCAAAAAGGAAGATGGGGCCACACGCCACGGAATTGTGAACGGACATGATAACAGCCGTAGAGGCGCAGGCATAGGCCACCTCCTGGAGCGCCACGGAATAGCTCATCGTATCCACTCCGGCGCCGTTGTACTCGGGGGGGACGTTCATTCCAAGGAGACCCAGTTCGCCCATCTGCTTAAGATTTTCCGCGGGGAATTCTTTGGTGATATCCCGCTCGGCCGCTGTCGGCATCAGGACTTCGCGCGAGAAGTCCCTGACCATGCTTTGTATCATTTTCTGTTCATCTGTCAGACGGTATGCCATTTCCGTGCTCTCCGGATCACGACTCGGGCGTGTACAATACTACGATCAGTTCAGCCTTCTCGGTACTGATATTTTTCAGTTTGTGTACGATCGATGAATTGAAATGAATACTCTGACCAGGATCCAGTTTGTTCTTGTTTTCTCCCACGGTGACTTCGATCTTCCCGGTAAGAACGTAGATAAACTCTTCACCCACATGCTGGTAACTCACACCCTTATGATATGTTTTTGGATCGATAAAGACCTTGAACGCCTTCAGGTGTTTGTGCCTTGCTTCCGGAGTCAGCGTTTCATAAGTGTAGTCTTCCGTTCTCTTCCGGTAGTCCTCTTCCAGTTTTCTGCTTGTCCTGCTTTTTTCTTCCTTCAGAAGGAGACTGGAATCAATTTCGAGGGCCCTGGACAACTGGAGGAGTACTGCAACAGGTGGCATGACTTCGCCCTTTTCTACTTTCGAGATGTACTGTGACGTCAACCCGGTTTCGTTGGCCATATGCTTCAGGGTCAGTTTTTTCGCTTTTCTCAATTTCAGGAGTTTTTTTCCGATGGGTTTTGTGACTTTTGATCCGGGCATGCTCTTTCTCCTTGGTTTTTAACCCGCTAGATTTGAAAAAAGCTTATCTAAAACTTCCCTGATTACATTAACTAATCATCTTATTTATCAGAATTAACAGGTAATTCATTATTGCTTTTCACGACCTTTCTGATTTGAAAAAAGAATGCAACCAGCATGGCCAGGCTGATTAGGATAATGAGATTCGAGGCAAAAAAAGTCATGATAAATGAGAATGGATCGTTGAGAGAATAGGCGGAAATGAGTAGCTGAATGCCGAAAATTAGAAAAAAAAGGGCTGCCAAAGTGAACAAAATCTGTCTGGCCCACCAAGCTAATGCCGACATCGCTCTTTTCCCGTCCCTGCCCTGAGACCTGTATCAGAGTCCTGAAAGATCATGAATTCCTCTAAGAGATTTGAAGTCCGGAGAGTACCAGATTGTCACAGGCGTTATAAGGGTCACTCTCACCTGCAACAATGGCGTCAACTGCCGTGTCAAAGGCCCCGGAGTCAATGATTTTTTCCAGAGCCAGGTCAATAAGACGCTGTTTGACCATGCCGGTCAGTTCTTCACGCACCCTGGCCTTACTCTTCCTGAATTGGAGACCTTCCAAGGATTCCAGAAGGTAATTTTTATGTTTTTCAATCTCATCCAGTAGGTCTGTAACGCCTTTGTCAAAGACAGCCTGAATTTTGAGGATCGGGGGTTTCCAGCGGCCGCCTTCGTATTTTTTCTGGTCCATTTCAATCATCAACCTGAGGTCACTCAGGGTCTTGTCGGTCCCTTCCCGATCCGCCTTGTTGATTACAAAAATGTCACCGATTTCCAGGATTCCCGCCTTGATGGCTTGGATATCATCTCCCATGCCGGGTATGACTACAATGACGGTGGAGTGCGCGCTCTTGACCACATCCACTTCGTCCTGGCCGACCCCAACGGTTTCAACGATAATCACGTCCTTGCCCATGGCATCCAGAACATCGATCGCGCTCCTGGTAGATTGCGTCAGGCCTCCGAAATGTCCGCGGGTGGCCAGGGAACGGATGAATACACCCTCATCAAGACTGTGCCGCTGCATGCGGACGCGATCACCGAGAATGGCTCCCCCACTGAAAGGACTGGTCGGATCCACGGCGAGGACGCCTACTGTATGACCCGTTTCCCGCATGTGACACAACATCTGATCCACCAGAGTGCTTTTCCCCACGCCTGGGGCGCCGGTAATACCGATGACATAGGCCTTGCCCGTGTGAGGATAGAGCTCTTTCAAAATATCTCTGACGCCCGGCATGCCGTCATCGATATCACGAATAAGTCGCGCCACTGCACGAATATCTCCTGAAACCACCTTTTCCGCTATAGGATTCATGATTGCCCAACCGCTCGTGCCCAAGATTTTCCAGTGGATGAACACTGCCTGGAGTCTTTTGAAATTCGAAAAATGATGTTAATCTTCTTCTCCGGTTTCCGGTTTCCAGTTTCGAGTTTCACGAGATACCTCTTGGGTGAACGTTTTCTTCCGCCCACCTGGTGATTTCTTCCAGAGAAGATCCAGGGGTAAAGATCGCCTTGACACCTTCCGCTTTCAGCTTGGGAATATCAGCATCAGGGAAGATACCACCACCGCAAACCACGATGTCTTCCGCCCCTTTTTCGCGCAGTAAAGTCACGACACGGGGAAAGAGATACATGTGTGCACCGGCCAGGCTCGAGAGCCCGAGCATATCGACATCTTCCTGGATAGCCGCCTCGACGATTTCTTCCGGTGTCTGGTGGAGACCCGTATAGACCACTTCAAAACCTGCGTCACGATAGGCCCTGGCAATGATGCGGGCCCCACGGTCATGACCGTCGAGTCCGGGCTTTGCGACCATAACCCTCAATTTTCGTTTTTGCTTCATAAAGAATCCTTTCCACCTGGCTTATGCCTTACGCCTGCTTTTTTAGTATATTCCGGGATCCCGGTATTCGCCAAAGACATTTCTGAAGACGTCGCAAACCTCTTGAAGTGTGGCATCGGCCTTGACCGCTTCAATGATAGGCTCCATGACATTCTGATCACCTGAACAGGCTTCTGCGACCTTATCAAGGCACTCGCGCAATTTCCCGCTGTCCCTGTCGTTCTTGATCCGCTGGGTCTTCGCGATCTGGAGCCGCTCGAGTTCTTCGTCTATTTCGAGTATCTCGACAGGGATATCCTCTTCCGTGACGTATTTGTTGACGCCGACAACTGTCCGCTCTTTCTCGTCGATGTACCTTTGGTAACGGTAGGCGGCATCGGCGATTTCCTGCTGTGGATAGTTTTTTTCTATGGCGGAAAGCATCCCGCCCATATCGTCTATTTTTCTTATGATCTCGAAGGCCTCTTCTTCCATCTGGTTGGTCAGAGCTTCAAGAAAATAGGAACCGCCGAGGGGATCGATGGTATTGGCCACACCCGATTCCTCGGCAATGATCTGCTGGGTTCTGAGGGCAATGGTTGCCGCCTCTTCCGTTGGGATGGCCAGCACCTCATCCAGGGAATTGGTATGCAGGGACTGGGTTCCACCCAGTACCGCGGCCAGGGCCTGGAGAGCGGTCCGTACTACATTGTTGTAAGGTTGCTGGGCAGTGAGGGAACAGCCCGCCGTCTGGGTGTGAAATCGCAGCCACCAGGATCGCGGGTTCTTGGCCTTGAATCGTTCCTTCATAATCTTTGCCCACATTCTCCTTGCCGCCCGAAACTTGGCAATCTCTTCGAAGAAATCCAGGTGTGAATTGAAAAAAAATGAAAAGCGCGGCGCGAAGTCATCCACTTGAAGACCCCGCTCTATGGCGGCCTGAGTATAGGCAATGCCGTCCGCAAGGGTAAAAGCCAGCTCCTGAACGGCCGTCGATCCAGCCTCCCTGATGTGGTAACCGCTTATACTGATCGTATTCCACTTGGGCACTTCTCTGGTCCCGAATTCAACGGTGTCCGTGATGATGCGAAGGGATGGTTCAGGGGGGCACATGAAGGTCTTCTGGGCGGTGAATTCCTTGAGCATGTCATTCTGGATAGTCCCGCCCAGCAGACCACGGTCGATGCCTCTTTTTTCAGCCATGGCGATGTACATCCCCCAGATGACGGCCGCCGGAGGATTGATGGTCATTGACGTGGTAATGCTGTTGATAGGCAGGCCCGCGAAAAGGTCTTCCATGTCCCTGAGGGTATTGATGGCTACACCGCATTTACCACATTCACCCCGGGCCTTGGGTGAATCCGAATCGTAACCCATGAGCGTCGGCATATCAAAGGCCGTGGAGAGACCCGTCTGTCCTTCTTTCACCAGGAGATGAAAGCGCCGGTTCGTGTCGACCGCTGAGCCCAGGCCTGCAAACATACGCATCGTCCAGAGACGGCCCCTGTACATGGACGGTTGCACGCCCCTGGTAAACGGGTACTGGCCGGGAAAGGCCAGGTCTTTCATGAAATTCTGGTCTTTGATATCTTCAGGCGAATAGAGCCCTTTGATGTCCTTATCCGAAACGGTTGTAAAACGCTTGCGCCTTTCAGGCTTGCAGGAGAATGAATCCCTGCATGTTTCTTCCCATCTCTCGTTTCCTTCGGCAATGTCGCCAAAGATATCACGATTGAATGTCAAGGACATGGTGTACCCCTTTCCGGACCAGTGATCGCCCGTCCCCCTCATCCCCTGATGAGGTTTTTTGCCACGACCAACCGCATGATTTCATTGGTACCTTCGTAGATCTGACAGATCTTGGCATCACGCATATGACGTTCCATAGGGTATTCCTTGCAATACCCATAGCCGCCCAGTATCTGGACGCCTTCCACCGACGCCCTCATGGCGACATCCGAGGCGTACATCTTCGCCATGGCCGCAGCCTTTTCATAGGGTTTCTTGTGGTCTTCCAGCCAGGCGGCCCTCAGTATCAGCAGTTCCGCTGCATCCAATTCAGTAGCCATATCCGCCAGCTTCCATTGGATGGCCTGGAAGGAGGTGATGGGTTTTCCGAACTGCACCCTGGTCTTGGCGTATTCAAGGGCCTCATCCAGCACGGCCCGGCCAATGCCGAGGGCCTGGGAAGCGATCCCGATGCGGCCGCCGTCGAGGGTGGTCAACATCTGCCTAAACCCTTCTCCCGGGTTTCCCAGAAGCGCTTCGCCTGGGACCCTGGCATCCTCGAAAACTAGCTCTGCAGTCCCCGAGGCCAGGATTCCCAGTTTGTCCTCCAGCCGACCCACTTTAAAACCGGGGGTGTTTTTCAGGTCCACAACGAAAGAACTGATGCCCTTATACCCGGCTCCTTTCTCCGTAACTGCCGCCAGCACGCAGTAAGAGGCCACGTTGCCGTTGGTAATGAATTTTTTCTCCCCGTTCAGGACCCATTCATCACCATCCTGGACAGCCGTGGTCAGCATGCCTGCGGGGTCGGACCCTGCTCCTGCCTCTGTAAGTCCGTAACACCCCAGGTGTTCCCCGGAAGCACAGGGGTAGAGGTATTTTTTCTTCTGGTCTTCCGTACCGTAGGCCATGACCGGAAAGCAGTAGAGGGAGTTGTTGACCGACATGATCACTCCCGTGGATGCACAGGCTTTTGAAATCTCTATCAGGGCCAGGGCGTAGCTCACATTGTCCATGCCGCCGCCGCCATACTCCTCGGGCACGGCTATGCCCAGCATTTTCAGTTCGCCGAGCTGTTTGACGATCTCCTCCGGGTGTTGATGTTTTTCGTCAAATTCCGAAGCGTTGGGTCTGATTTCGGTCTCTGCGAATCGCCTGGCCATTTCCTGGACCATCTGTTGCTCTTCAGTCAGCTCAAGATCCATAACGCTCAGATCCCTCCTTTGAATTCCGGTTTCCTCTTTTCAAGGAATGCTGACATCCCCTCTTTTCCATCGGGACTTGCCATACAAAGGGCAAAGGCATCAGCCTCGAGATAACAGCCGGAGGTGACATCGAGATCAAAGCCCCGGTCCACGCACTGTTTGACGCCGCTCATGGACACCCTGCCTTTTGAAGCCAGTGTCATGGCGGTCTTCATGGTTTCTTCCCAGAGCTGGTCGTGTGGGAATACCTTGTTGACGAGTCCGATGGCCTTGGCTTCTTCAGCGCTGATGATGAGGCCGGTCATGCACAATTCCTTGGCCATAGCCGGGCCAACCAGGCGAGAAAGCCTTTGTGTTCCTCCAAATCCGGGGATAATACCCAGGTTGATTTCGGGCTGGCCGAACTTGGCATTCTCCGACGCATAGATAAAGTCACAGGCCATGGAGATCTCTGTCCCGCCACCCAGGGCGAATCCGTTGACACACGCGATCACCGGCATGGAAAGTCGTTCAATGCGAAAAAGGAGATTCTGTCCTGAACATGAAAATTTTCTTGCTTCCAGGGGGCTCAGATTGACCATGTGAGAAATATCCGCCCCCGCCACAAAGGCCTTGTTCCCTTCCCCGGTCAGAATCAGGACCTTGACGCCCGGGTCCGATTCGATCGCGTCGAGGGCATTGTGAACCTCGGCCAGGACATCCGGGTTGATGGCATTCAAGGCCTTTGGCCTGTTAAACTTGATGATGGCCACCTCTCCATCTTTTTCGAAAATGATGTTTTCATAAGTCATGATGCACTCCTCTGTCCATGGGGTTCAGCTTTTTCGCGTAAGGGTTCGGTATTCAGGAAACCTTCCCCATTCCGAATTCCACCTTCCAATCAGGCTTTTTCCAGCACGGTGGCCATTCCCTGCCCGCCACCTATGCAAAGCGATGCCAGACCCAGCGCATGGTCCTTTCTCATCATTTCTCCCATGAGGGTCAGAATGATGCGGGCGCCGGTGCATCCGATGGGATGACCGATGGAAATACCGCTGCCAAGGACATTGGTTTTCTTGGGGTCGCACCCCAGTTCCCTCATGCAGGCGATAGCCTGCGAGGCAAAGGCCTCGTTGAGTTCAATTGCGCCGAAATCATCTATCTTTAGATTTTCCCTCTCCATGATCTTTCTGACGGCAGGGATCGGCCCGAGGCCCATGAATGCCGGATCCACGCCTGCAGAGGCATAGGCCCTGATCTTCACCAAAGGTTTCAAACCCAGGTCCTTTGCCTTTTCTTCACTCATCAGTAACAGGGCCGCCCCGGCATCGTTTATCCCGGATGCATTCCCGGCCGTTACGGTACCGTCCTTCTTGAACGCCGGACGAAGTCTGCCCATTTTTTCGGCGCTGGTATCCATGGGGCGTTCATCCGTATCGAAGATCAAGGGGTCCCCCTTTCTCTGAGGAATGACCACAGGCACGATTTCATCGGTAAAGAGGCCGTCGGCAATGGCCTTTCGGGCCCGCTGGTGACTCGTGGCGCCCAGCTCATCCTGCTCTTCCCGTGAAATACCGTATTTCTCGGCTATGTTTTCGGCGGTGAGCCCCATGTGATAACCATAAAAGATTTCAAACAGACCGTCAAAAACCATCAAGTCAATGAGTTCCTTGTTGTTCATGCGCGCGCCCCACCTGGCCGAAGGAAGGGCGTAGGGAATCAGACTCATGTTTTCCATGCCGCCTGCAAGGACGACGTCCGCTTCGCCCTGTTGAATTGACTGGGCGGCAAGGGCTACGGCCTTCATGCCAGAGGCGCACACCTTGCTGACCGTAAAGGCAGGTGTCTCTTTAGGAATTCCCGCCCTGATCATGGCCTGACGGGTGACATTCTGTCCCTGACCGGCACCCACGACGTTACCCATAATGACTTCGTTCACTTCAACTGGCTGAAGGGCTTCATCATAGTCATAACCCTTTTTTTCGAGATCAATCATTCCCAGGCCTTTGAGGGCGTCTGGTTCATATTGAGTGACGGACGAGGTTGCCACAGGCCTGAGATTCACTTTTTTGAGCGTTTCTTTCAGAACCAGCGCCCCAAGGTCCACAACCGGGGTATTTTTCAAGGCCCCGCCAAACGACCCCACCGGGGTTCTTGCACCAGAAACAATAACGGCATTTCTCATATCAGTTCTCCTCTTTTTCTATTTAGGTGATTGTATTATTCCTCATTATACACGACCAGCGTCACCGCCTCACCTCCTCCGAGGCAGAGGGTCGTTTCACCGACCGCCACTTTCCGGTCTTTCATGGCATGGATGAGGGTGGTCAGGAGCCTGGCGCCACTGGCTCCGATGGGATGTCCCAGGGCCACGGCACCTCCGTTCACATTGACCCGGGCCGGGTCAATGCCGAGTTCTCTGTTGATGGCTACGGATGAGGAACTGAAGGCCTCATTGATCTCATGGAGTTCCACATCTTCTATCTTGAGGCCGTCCTTTCCCAGCACCTTTGGGATGGATAAAATCGGCGCAACCAGCACATATTTCATATCGATTCCCGAGGCCCCTTGGGCCCCTACCCTGACCAGTGGCCTGCAACCCAATTCCTGTGCCTTTTCCCGGGCCATCAGCACCAGGGCAGCTGCGCCATCGCTGATCTTGGAGGCATTGCCGGCAGTAACCAGTCCATCTTTCTTAAAGGCAGGGCGGAGCCTGGCGAGACCTTCGGCCGTGGTTTTGGGTTTTCTCAAGGGAATTTCGTCCCCATCAAAGATTTTCGGATCCCCCTTCTTCACGGGAATTTCCAGGGGAAGAATTTCCTCCTTGAATTTTCCCGCCTCCACGGCCCTCCATACCTTCTCATAGGAATCAAGGGCGAAGGTGTCCATATCCTCCCTGGTCACTGCGTATTTCTCCGCCACCAGTTCGGCGCTCATTCCCATGTGAAAATCATTCACATGATCCCAGAGCCCGTCATGGACCATACCGTCAATAAGCAGGTCATTGTTCATGCGGTAGCCTGCGCGCGCCTTTTTCAGCATGTAGGGGCAGAGGTTCATGTTTTCCTGTCCGCCCGCCACGATCACATCGGCGTCACCGCATTTTATAGCCTGCGCGGCAAGCATGACGGCCTTCAGTCCGGATCCACAGACCTTGTTCACAGTAAGGGCACCCACTTCCCACGGCAGGCCTGCCTTGACCATGGACTGCCTGGCCGGATTCTGACCCTGCCCATGGGGAAGCACACACCCCATGATCACCTCATCCACGTCTTCCTTCTTGATGCCCGCACGCAAGACGGCCTCTTCAATAACTTTCGCCCCGAGGTCCGTTGCCGGCATATCCTTCAGAGAGCCCGAAAAATCACCGATGGCGGTCCTGCAGGCACTGACGATCACCACGTCTCTCATGTTTTCCCCCTTTCATCATAACCAAAAGTTAATGGCTTTTATATATAAGGAAGGCCGTTTCCAAGTCAACTTTTTTGTCTATCCCGCCTTTTTGATCCTGGGCCTCTGGCTATATCGTTTATTAAGGGAGAGAACCGTCTTCCGCAGCCGGATCGAGCTTGGGGTTACCTCAACCATCTCGTCTTCACGGATAAAATGTATGGCGCGCTCGAGGGTCATGGGTTTGACAGGCGAGAGGACAACATTTTCATCCTTTCCGGCCGCCCTCATATTGCTCAGCTTCTTCTCCTTGCACGGGTTTACGTCGATATCTTTATCCTTGTTGTGTTCTCCGACAACCATCCCCTCATACACCGGATCATTGGGGGTGATGAAAATATGGCCTCTCGGTTCCAGATTGTATAAGGCGTAGGCGACAGCATGACCCTGTCGGTCGGATACGATAGATCCGGTGAACCTGGAGGGAAATTCCCCGCGATATTCATCATATCCGGCAAAAAGCGAGTTCATTATACCTGCTCCCTTGGTGTCGGTGAGGAATTCATCCCGGTAGCCGATGAGGGAGCGGGAAGGCAGGGAAAATTCCATATGGACCCGCCCCTTGCCGTTATTGATCAGGTTGATCATCTTCGCTTTTCGGGTGGTCAGTTTTTCAGTTACAATACCGAGAAATTCCTCATTGCAATCTACAAAAAGCTGTTCCATGGGTTCCAGCTTTTTACCGTCTTCGTATTTGTAGATCACTTCCGGGCGGCCGACACAGAGCTCAAATCCCTCCCGTCGCATGGTTTCGATGAGGATTGCCATCTGAAATTCGCCCCTCCCCTTGACCAAGAAACTCTCACGGTCATCCGTTTCTTCAACTTTTATGGCGACATTTTTCAGCGTTTCCAGGAAAAGCCGTTCCCGGATCTTGCTTGACTGGACAAACTTTCCTTCTTTTCCGGAAAAGGGTGAGGTGTTTATGGAAAAACGCATGGAAACCGTAGGCTCATCCACCGTGATACGCTTCAGCGCCCTGGGAGCTTCCCTTGTACAAATGGTATCCCCGATCTTGACATTTTCGATACCTGAAAGGACGACGATATCGCCGGGTTCCGCGGACTCCACCTCCAGAAGCCTTATCCCATTGTACACCTGCAGCTGAGAAATCTTCAGAGGCAAATGTTCATTTTGAGCGTTAATGCAGACCAGGCTGTCTTTGAACCTCGGGCTCCCATTGAAGATCTTGCCGATGGCAAGCCTGCCCAGGTAGTCCGAATAGCTCAGGTCGGAAACGAGCATCTGAAAGGGCGCATCCAGGTCGTGGGTGGGGCCTGGGATCTCCTGGAGGATGGTATCCATCAGAATATGAAGGTTTTCGGACTGTTCCGTCAATGTTTTCTGGGCTATTCCGTCACGCCCCACGGCATAGAGCAGAGGCAACTCCAACTGATCCTCAGTGGCTCCGAGTTCGATGAAGAGATCGTAGATCTCATCCAGGACCTCAGCCGGACGTGCATCTTTTCGGTCTATTTTGTTGATCACCAGGATGATGTTCAGCCTGGCCTCCAGCGCCTTTTTCAAAACAAACCGGGTTTGAGGCAGGGGGCCTTCAGAGGCATCCACGAGGAGCAAGACCCCGTCGGCCATACTCAGGGCCCGCTCCACCTCACCTCCGAAATCGGCGTGCCCGGGAGTGTCGATAATATTGATTTTAACCCCTTTCCATGTGACGGAACAATTCTTGGCGGCGATGGTAATGCCCCGCTCGCGTTCAAGGTCCATGGTGTCCATGAGACGCTCGTCGACCTCCTGTCCTACTCTGAACAGGCCGCTCTGCTGAAACATGGCATCCACAAGCGTGGTTTTTCCGTGGTCAACGTGTGCTATGATGGCGATATTTCTGATATGCTCATTCTTTATCATTTTTTGATTTCCTTGGCTGTTAGGGTTAATGTGGTTTGTGAAAATCTGTGAACAGACCTTTGATGATGACTTTGTAAAAAGCTGGTTTATACCGCAAACGGCAGCCTATGAGCAACGAAGTGGCGCCGAACCTGACACTCTTTTTCAGACCCTTTCTAAACACTTCGGAGGGAATGGACGACTATTTGGGGTTTAGCGTAAATTCATAGAAGCGCATGGGGTTTGGGAGGCATAAACCCCAAATAGTCGTCCATGTCGGTGTCTGGTGCCAAGTGCACCATGAGAAAGGGGCTGAAAAAGACCCTCACGCCCTGCTCCTTGACTCCGGCCGAAGAGACGACTTCCTTGGAAGCCATCATGGCTTTTTTACGAAACCGCCATCGCTTTTGCTTGACAAATCCCGGCCTGTATCCCTTATTATGAACCTTCCAGCGCTTGAAAGAGGCAAACATACATTACAACTTTCTGCAATCCGGAAGAGATGTTTTGCCCCCCTTTTTGGAGGTGCAATGAAACATAATAGATTGCCATGGAGGAAGGCAAATGTCAATCAATCCTATCGCTAAAGAACTGAACGAAATTATCAATCAAGGGAACCCTCATCTTTATGAGATGTTGTCGGCAGTGGGCAAGGCCCTTTTCTTTCCCAAGGGTATCCTTTCCCAGGGTGCCGAGGCCAAGGAAAAGGCGTATCGCTTCAACGCAACCATCGGGATTGCTACTGAAAAAGGCAGCGCCATGCACCTGCCTCAGGTTATGTCCATGCTCAACGGCCTGAACCCTGAGGATTCACTGACCTATGCGCCCTCTTTCGGCGTCCTAGCGCTCCGCAAGGCCTGGAAGGCGGCAATGTTGGAAAAAAATCCTTCCCTCTCAGGAAAGGCCGTCAGCCTGCCCATCGTCAGCCAGGCCCTAACCCATGGCCTCAGTGTTGTCTCGGACATGTGGGTTGATCCTGGTGATGCCATTATTCTTCCGGACAAGATGTGGGGGAATTACGGCCTGATTTTCCAGGTGCGTCGTGGTGCGGAGATTGTTCAATACCCCCTCTTTGATTTCGGCGGAAAATTCAACCTTGGGGCGTTTGGGACCTGCCTTGAATCTGAGGCAAAAAAGAGGGATAAGCTTATTGTACTGCTAAATTTCCCTAATAATCCGACAGGATACACCATATCTCCCGAGGAAGGTTTGCGTATTGGAAAAATCGTTCGAAACATAGCGGAGAACGGCACCAATGTGATCGTCGTAGCAGACGATGCCTACTTTGGCCTTTTCTACGACGACAAGTGCCTCAAGGAATCCATCTTTGCTACGATGACGGCCACTCACCCCCGACTCCTCTGCATCAAACTCGACGGGGCCACCAAAGAGGACTTTGTGTGGGGCCTGCGAGTAGGTTTTGTGACCTACGGGGCGCGGATTGAAGGTGAATCGCGACCGATTTATGAGGCCCTTGAGAAAAAAACAGCCGGTGCTGTCAGGGGTTCCATATCCAATGCATCCCATCTGAGCCAGGAAATCGTGCTCAGGACCATGCAATCGGGAGACTACCACAGGCATAAGGAAGAAAAACTCCAGATCATGAAAGAACGGGCCGACGAGGTGAAGAGCGTCCTTTCCGATTCAAAATACGCCGGTGCATGGGAGGTCTACCCCTTTAATTCAGGCTATTTCATGTGCCTGAAGCTGAAGACCGTGGACGCGGAGACTCTCAGGGTTCATCTGCTTGACCGGTATGGTGTGGGTCTTATCTCTCTTGGAAAGACCGACCTCCGCGTTGCTTTTTCGTGCCTTGAAAAAGAGGACATCAAAGAACTATTCGACACAGTTTTCCAAGGTGTTCGAGATCTGCAGGAAAGCTGAAGCTCTCCATGGCCTTACGTCTTGAGCCTTTGGCATATTCCCGCCGGAAAGGAATGCACCGGCTCTCCAGTGGTTGTTTAATTTGTCTAAGTGATCGGAAAACATAAGGAACTTAGTCAGGGCCACGACGATCTTTTTTCAGACACGAGGGCTGTGTCACTCTGGCGTTGACCTGAGTTGCTCAGCAAGGCGTCCGGGGGACCCTTTGTACTTCCTATGCACCCCTGAAGTGTTCAATGAAGCCCCCCGAAGCGCGCCGGCCGCCCGCATCATCGATATGCGAGCTCAAAGCAAAGATGCGTTTTCGTGTCCTGAAAAAAGATCCCCGTGCCCCTTACTGTCGCCACTCCACTTATCTTCTGCAAACCGTCGCATAGCTCAAGGGAGGGACAGTGGAATCGTTTCTGAAAGGGAAAAGATCGGGAAGGTACTGGCCCTCACGTAGTGGATCGATGCATCTTTGTAGGTGTTATGATGTAATCAATACACAAGGTAAGAACTATCCATTACTGCCCGAAATCCATGTCAAACTGCAGAAACTGCCCCGACTTCGGGGACGAGGGTTTCGGGGTGTACGTCGTGGGCTGGGTTCCATCCTTAAAGGCCTGGAAAAGGGTCTCTTTTGAGTAAGGACTGGCCAGGAGGCCGGTTTTGGCGTCTATCTTTGCAAATACGATTCCATCGGGAACCACAAAATCATTCACAGGCCTGTCCTTCAGTACCTGTGACATGAATGAAAGCCAGATAGGACTGGCTGCGCGGGAGCCAGTCTCCCCTTTTCCCATGGATCGTCTGTCATCATAACCCACCCAAACCCCCGTGACCAGCTTGGGCGTGTAGCCCATAAACCAGGCGTCTCTCAGGTCATTTGTCGTTCCCGTTTTTCCGGCCGCGGGCCTTTTCAGTGCCTTGACTCGCCAACCCGTGCCCTCCTGAATGACGGCCTGGAGAAGATCGGTCATGATGTAGGCCGTCTCAGGGGAGATGACCCGTCTGGGCTGGGGTTCATTTTCCTCTATGTTTTGACCGTTTCGGTCGACGATCTTGTCAATGAACTGGGGCGTGATAAGCATGCCTTCATTAGCAAAGGCAGCATAGGCGCGTGTAAGTTCCATCAGTGAAACCCCGGATGAGCCAAGGGCCAGCGAAAGATCCGGGCTTAACTTCGACTCTATGCCCATTTTGTGGGCGTACTGAATGGCATAGTAAACGCCGATCTTTTTCAGGATTTTCACCGTGATGACATTACGGGATTTGGCGAGTGCCGTCCTGAAAAGCGTCGGTCCGAAAAATTTCTCTTTATAGTTCTTTGGTTTCCAGTCTTCTTCGTCAGGGCCCGCATTGACGCCAATGTAGGGGGCATCCAGGATCAGCTGGGCGGGGTTCATGCCTTTGTCCAGTGCCGCGGCATAGATGAGGGGCTTAAAGGCGGATCCCGGCTGACGGCGAGATTGAATGGCGCGATTGAACTGGCTGATATAGAAGTCCCTTCCTCCCAGCAAGCTCTTTATTCTCCCTGTGGCGGGGTCCATGCAGATCAGGCCACTCTGCCCTTCCGGCTCCTGGGCAAGAGAGACCACCCAGGCATAAGGGGGATCTCCCGGCCGCTCAAGACGCACAAGGATGACATCTCCCGCATGTAGCACCCTGGAGGGTATTTTCACTGTCACGGCATAGTAAGGCACTTTCGGATTCGGCTTTCTCGCCCATTTCATGAAAGAGAGGGGCAACAGGCATTTCAGCCTGCCAATCCTGATAATGGTCTCGGCATGCTCATCATCAACCTTTTCCACCAAAGCCTCCACTTGTGTGCCGGTTGAAAGAGGTTTTTCTGCACGTTGGATTTCCGTTTTTTCAAGGAATGAGGCGATCTCCTCATCACTCTTAAGCTGCCTGAGGGGCCCCCGGTACCCTTCCCTCCGGTCCAGCTCCATCAGGCCTTTGTTGAGGGCGTCCCTGGCGGCCGTCTGCATTTTCAAGTTCAGGGTTGTATAGACCTTGAGGCCGCCACGGTAAAGAACATCTCGGCCGTATTTCCCTAGGAGGTACTTTCTTATGTGCTCAGAAAAAAAAGGAGCCTTCTTGAAGGTATCTTCCTGCTCTTTCATGAGAGAGAGTGGTTCCTCGAGGGCCTCCCGCATTTGTTGGTCTGTGATGTAACCGGCCTCGAGCATTCTTTTCAGGACATAGTGTTGCCTGCTCTTGGCCTTTTCAAAATGTTGCAGGGGAGAGTAGCGCGAAGGCGCTTGGGGCAACCCTGCGAGGACTGCCGATTCCGCCAGATCCAGGTCTTTTGAAGACTTGCCAAAATAGGTCCGTGCAGCAGCCTCCACCCCGTAGGCGCCCTGCCCGAGGTAGATCTGGTTGAGGTAAAGAAACAGGATGCGCTCTTTTGAAAAGTTCCTTTCGATCTGCATGGACAGAATGGCTTCTCTGACCTTTCTCCGATAGGTCTTCTTTGTATTCTTGAGGAGTAATGATTTGGTGACCTGCTGAGTGATTGTGCTTCCACCCTGTTCAATCTTCCCCGCCTCCAGGTTCTTGATAAACGCACGAATAATGCCCTGAAAATCAAGTCCCTCGTGTTCATAGAAACGGGAATCTTCAGCAGCCACAAAAGCGTGAACCAGGTTTTCGGGAAGGTCCTCAAGGGGGACCAAGAATCTCTTTTCATCCCAGAAACGCCCGATTACCTCTCCGTCTTCGCTTAATATCTCTGTGACGATGGGCGGGCGGTACTCCCTGAGCGATCCGATATAAGGAAGATTGCTCGACCACAGATACCAGAAGATTCCCGCAGTACACAGACCCAGAAAAGCCATGGAAGAAAAAAACCACAGGAGAATCTTCAGGAAGGTTTTCAATGCACTTTTCTCCGATCAAGCGTCCTGTATTGAATGGCCTCGGCCACGTGGGCCTCGGTGATTTCATCGCACATCTCTAGATCGGCAATGGTCCTGGAAATCTTGAGGATGCGGGCATGGGCCCTTGCGCTGAGGCCAAACCGGTCCATGGCCTTTTCGAGGAGTGAGCCTGAACTCTCATTGATCCTGCAAAGCCGTTTGATTTGCCTGCTGTTCATTCCCGCATTGGTGTAGTTTTTTGAACCGCTGAAACGTAGTGCCTGGATCCGTCGAGCTCCCATGACCCTTTCAAGAATTTCCCTTGAGGATGTTCCGTCATTTTTTGATGCGAGATCCTTGTAGGGAACCGCCGGGACCTCGAGGTGCAAATCGATGCGATCCATAAGGGGACCGGAAATTTTGGATCGATATCTCCTTATCTGGGACAGGGAGCAGGCGCATTCGCGTTTGGGATCCCCCAGAAAACCGCAGGGACACGGATTCATGGCGGCCACCAGCATGAAGTTTGAGGGGTATGTGACCGTTGAACTTGCCCGGGCGATGGTCACCCGTCCGTCTTCCATGGGCTGACGCAGCACTTCCAGTACGTTTTTCTTGAATTCGGGCAACTCATCAAGGAAGAGGACGCCGTTATGCGCCAGGCTCACCTCTCCCGGCTTCGGGTTCTGACCTCCGCCAATCAGTCCTGCGTCTGATATGGTATGGTGTGGGGCCCTGAACGGGCGGAAGGAGATCAGACCCCTGTCTTTCGGCATGAGGCCCATCACACTGTAGACCTTTGAGGTTTCCAGAGATTCCTGAAAATTGAGGGCCGGCAGAATAGTGGACAACCGTTTGGCAAGCATGGTCTTTCCTGATCCGGGTGGTCCGATCATGATCAGGTTATGCCCCCCCGCCGCGGCAATTTCCATGGCCCGCTTGACATTTTCCTGCCCCCGGACATCCTCGAAATCGAATTCATAGCTGAATGGGTCAAGATCCCTGTTGATTTCCGCCTCGAAAGGACTTATTTTTGAGAGGCCTTTCAGGCTTTCCACGACCTGGAAAAGTGCTCCAGCAGGATAAATCTCGATGCCATCGACCACGGCCGCCTCCGAAGCGTTCTCAAGGGGTAGAAAAATACCCTTCAGGCCCAGGTCCTTTGCCGTGATGGCCATGGGCAAGGTTCCCTTGACCGGCCTGATCATGCCGTCAAGGGCCAGTTCACCAAGGAAGAGGTAATCTTTGCACGTGGTTTGATCAATCAGGTCTGTGGCTGCAAGAATGCCCAGGGCCATGGGTAAATCGAAAGCGGATCCTTCTTTCCTGATGTCTGCGGGCGCCAGGTTTACGGTAATTCGATCCGATGGAAAGTGGTAGCCGGAGTTTTTGATGGCTGCCTTCACACGTTCCTTGCTCTCCCGGACGGCCCCTTCAGGGAGGCCAACCGTTGCAAAAGTCGGCAGCCCTTGGGCAATATCAACCTCGACCTCAACGACGTATGCGTCAATACCAATGACAGCACTGGAGAGGATTTTTGCCAACATAGAATTTGTGCCTCGGAATAATTAACCTTTACATCTATCACAAGTGATGGTAAAAAGTAAAGTTTAATATAAAGATACGGCAATGATTTCACTGGATGTCATCAGCACTCCCGGAACGGGCATGCAAATCAGTAGCGGGCAGTGATTATTAGGGCCAGGTGACCGGCATCTTAGACATAAGGAGATACATATGGCAAGAATTACTGTTGAGGATTGTTTGAAACAGGTCAATAACCGTTTTGCTCTCATCCACCTCGCGGCCAAACGTGTTCGTCAGTTGAGAAAAGGCGCCGAGGCCCTGGTTCCTTCAAAAAATCGAGATGTCGTCGTCGCCTTAAGGGAAATAGCCGCCGGTAGGGTTTTCCCGATGACCCCGGAAGAGGTGGAGGCTCTGGAACAGGCACGGCAACAGGCATTGGCTGATGAACTTTCCCAACCTGTCGAAGAAACTGATCCCTCTGAAAAGGAAACCGAGGAGGCAACCCAACAGGAACTGAATCCTGAGGGAATGTAACAATGCACAAGAGGGACTATTACGAAGTCTTAGGTGTGGCCAGGGATGCCGGTGACGATGAGATAAAAAAGGTTTACCGCAAACTCGCCTTGAAATTTCATCCGGACCGAAACCCCGGAGACAAAGAAGCGGAAGAAAATTTCAAAGAAGCCGCCGAAGCCTATGAGGTGCTCAGGGACCAGGAAAAAAGACAGATCTACGATCGGTTCGGTCACGAAGGCCTTAAAGGAACCGGGTTTAGAGGGTTCTCCGGCTTTGATGACATCTTTTCCAGTTTTGGAGACATCTTCGAGGATTTTTTTGGCTTTGGGAGGCAGACAGGTGGCCGACCCCGGGCGCGCCAGGGGACCAATCTCCGGTACGACTTGGAACTGTCCCTGGAGGAAGCATTTTATGGAAAAGAAGAGGAAATCGTCTTCGACAAGCTGGAAAACTGTGAAACCTGTGACGGATCAGGCCTAACTCCGGGCTCTGAACCCCAGATGTGCACCACCTGTCAAGGCAGAGGCCAGGTGATAAGGTCGCAGGGTTTTTTTCAAATCAGTACCACATGCCCGACCTGCCAGGGGCAGGGACGGATTATTCTGGACCCTTGTAAAGAATGTGCCGGACAGGGGAAAATCCGGGTTCAGAAAAAAGTTACGGTCAAGATACCGGCAGGAGTGGACACCGGCTCTCAACTGCGTTTGCGGGGGGAAGGGGAGCCTGGTCAATATGGCGGACCGCCAGGGGACCTTTTTGTTGTGCTTTTTGTGCGAGAGCATGAATTCTATACGCGCGATGGCGATAACCTGGCCTGTCAGATTCCTGTTTCATTTGTTCAGGCGGCATTGGGGGACCGTTTCGAGATACCAGTGCTGGAGGGTGAAGAAGGTTTTGAACTGGAAGTCCCAAAGGGTACACAGCCTGGAGACGTGATCAGGGTCAAGGGGAAGGGAATGCCCAGGCTGAGAGGCACCCGCACCCGAGGTGATCTTTTTGCAAAAATTCTTGTCAAAATACCTAGGAATCTCAATCAGCAACAGCGGGAAATACTGGAAGCATTTGCCGAGACGCAAGATCTCAAATTGACGGAAAAGAAAAAGAAAGGGAAGCATTTCTGGAAGAAAATAGCGAATTAATGGTTTTCTAGAGCCGTCACGGTGGTTGTTTTCTCTTTACATCCCCTTGTTTTTCTGGTAATAAAAACTGTTTTTAAGGAGTGTAAATATAACAATGACGACAGAGAAGAAAAAAGAGTATTATCGAAAATTTCTGAACGAGCGGTTGGATGCCCTGCTTCATGAGGCAAACAAGACCGTCACGGGAATGACCGACCAGGGTGATAATTTTCCCGATCCGACCGACCGTGCTTCCATGGAATCAGATCGGAACTTCACGCTTCGCATTAGGGACAGGGAAAGAAAACTCATCGTAAAGATCAAGGAAGCTCTCGATAGACTTGAAAATGGAACCTATGGTATTTGTGATGAATGCGGAGAAGATATTTCCGACCAGCGACTCAAGGCTAGACCTGTCACCACATTGTGCATTGACTGCAAAAAGAAACAGGAATCTGAAGAAAGATTGAAGGGTTTGTAACGGATATCACATCCATTACCTTGTCAAGAAGCACATAGCCGGCGCATGGGTCATGCCCGGTTTTTTTTTCTGAAAAACGCGGCGTTCGGGATGAGGTCGGCCACTTGGTCAATTTTCTTTGGCAAGCCGCTTATCTTTGACTCCCACTGAGCGGGAGTTTTTCAAGGCTTAACAAATGCCTCAAGGACAAAGAAAAAAATCAAGGCACGGCGCCAAGCGGCAAAAGAAGCATGATCAGGTTATCACCAGCCACATCAATGCTGATTTTGATGCATTGGGTTCCATGATAGCGGCCGAAAAACTTTACCCGGGGGCCATCATGGTCTTTCCTGGGTCCCAGGAAAAACACCTGCGAGATTTCTTTCTCCATTCCAGTTCCTATCTCTATGATTTCGTAAAGCTAAAAGATATTGATCTGGGAAAAGTGAAAAGACTTGTCCTAGTGGACACCCGCCAGCGAAGCCGTATAGGAAAATTCGCGACACTGCTTGATCGTCACGGAGTCGATATTCATATCTACGACCATCATGCCGAATTCAAGGATGACATCAAGGGGAATCTGGAGGTTATCCGTCCCACCGGTTCAACGACAGCCATCCTTACCGAAATTCTCAGAAGAAAGGGGATAGGCGTGACAGCCGATGAAGCAACTATCATGTGCCTGGGCATTCATGAGGACACGGGTTCTTTTGCCTTTTCATCGACAACGCCTGAAGACTATGAGGCAGCGGCATGGCTTGCCAGGCAGGGAGCGAATCACAGCACCATCAGCGATATGCTTACCCGCGAACTGACCGCTGAACAAATCTGGCTCTTGAACGATCTGACTCAGTCGGCCTTGACCCGGAACATTAATGGGGTGGAAATCGTTTTTGCAAAGGTCATCAGGGAAAATTACGTGGGCGACTTTGCGGTGCTGGTCCATAAATTCATGGAAATGGAGAATTTGAACGTTGTTTTTGCCCTTGCCCAGATGGAGGATCGAATCTACCTTGTGGCCAGGAGCCGCATACCGGAGGTGAACGTATCGAATATTGCCTTGGCTCTCGGTGGCGGCGGGCACCCCTATGCGGCTTCCGCCACGATAAAGAACAAAACCCTCATACAGGTGGAGCGTTCTCTCCAGGCCCTCCTGAGGAGCAGGACCGAACCGGCTCAGCGGGCGAAGGCCCTCATGACATCTCCCGCCATTCATGTCCTTCCCGGCGCCACGGTCAAGGAGGCTGCCGAATTAATGACCAGATACAATATCAACGTCCTTCTGGTCATGGAGGAAAACGGAAAGCTGAAGGGTTATGTCACCAGACAAACAGTTGGAAAGGCAATTTATTTCGGCCTCAATGATGCCAGCGTCAGCGATTACATGAACATCGATTTTCCCACTGTCCATCTTGAGGCCTCCCTGAAAGAGGTACAGAATCTCATTATCCACAACAAATTGAGGATTCTGCCGGTAATGGAAGGTGAGGATGTTGCTGGTGTCATCACCCGGACGGATCTGCTGAATATCCTCATCGGTGGGCCCTTGATCCCGGAACTGTTTTACGAATCAAAGGATTCTCACGGGTTGCTCAGGAAGAAAAAGATTTCCGCAACCCTTAAGGAAAGGCTGCCCCGAAACATCATCGAAATTCTTAAGAATATTGGTAAAGTTGCTGATTCTCTTGGTTATAATTCATTTCTTGTTGGAGGATTGGTGCGAGATGTTCTTCTCAAGAGGGACAACCTGGACGTGGACATTGTTATCGAGGGAGACGGCATCAAATTTGCGCAAGCGTTCTCAAGACAATTTGGACCCAGGGTAAGAAGCCACAAAAAATTCGGGACGGCCGTCATGATCTTCCCTGACGGTTTCAAGGTGGATATCGCCACCGCCAGGATGGAATATTACGAAACGCCGGCAGCCGCGCCCATTGTTGAAACCAGCAGCCTCAAACTGGATCTCTACCGAAGAGATTTTACCATCAACACTCTTGCCGTAAAATTGAACAGACGAGACTACGGGACCCTTTTGGATTTTTTCGGTGGCCAGAAAGATATCAAGGAAAGGGTGCTCAGGGTCCTTCACAACCTGAGTTTTGTTGAAGATCCCACGCGCATCTTACGTGCCGTTCGATTTGAACAACGGTTTGGTTTCAAAATCGGTAAACTCACACTCGCCCTCATCAAAAATGCCATCAAGATAAACTGCTTCAAAGACCTTTCGGGCCACAGACTCTTTACGGAATTGAAACTCGTTTTGAAGGAAGACAACCCCTTCAAGGCCATAGAAAGGATGGATCAACTGGCTCTTTTCGAAGTCATACACCCCGACATCAGACTGACAGACGACGTTCGCCATGTTTTTGAGGAAATCAGGCGTGTCGTTTCCTGGTACAACCTCCTCTACCTGGAGGAACCCCTGGAAAGCTGGAAGGTTTACTGGCATGGCCTCACCTCGGACCTGGAATTCCGGGCACTGACCCAGTTTGCCGAACGACTGGGAATGCTGGACCAGGAAAACCGGAGGATGATCGCCCAGAGAAAGACCGCCGGCGAATTCCTCGAAAAGCTGTACAAATTCAGCGGCACGCATTATGAACTTCATATTCTGTTAACACCTTACGATACCGAAACCCTTCTTTTTTTTATGGCAAAAGCCACGAGTGAAAAGATCAAGAGATTCATCTCGCTTTATTTTACCAGATTGCGAGGGACACAAACTTTACTGGGCGGCAAAGACCTGCTGGAGATGGGTTTCACTCCCGGACCGAACTTCAAGAAAATCCTGGAAGGGTTGCTTGAGCGCAGGCTGAATGAAGAGGTGAAGACGCGGGAGGATGAGGTGGCGTTTGTGCGTGAGCACTTTCAGGATCTTAAGAGTTGATGGAATCGTAAAAAGTCCATCCATGGGCACGATGATGACTTCTAACGAAGTTGTTTTATTACTGAGGCTCAGGAGGAGGCCCTGACACTCTTTTTCTGGTCCTTCTCCACTTCGTTGCTCATAGGCTGCCCTTTTCGGCATAAATCATTTTTTTACGAAGTCATTGCGTTGATTATTGGAGGAATGACCACGGTATGAAAAAAAGAATTGTGAGCGGCATGAGACCGACCGGAAAAATGCACCTCGGACACCTGCACGGGGCGCTGTTGAACTGGAAGAGACTCCAGAAAGACTATGACTGTTTCTATTTCATTGCCGACTGGCATGCCCTGACCAGTGAGTATGCAAACCCCGACATCATCAAGGAGAGCACCCGGGATATCGTCATGGACTGGATTTCAGTGGGCCTCGATCCGGAGATCTGCACCCTGTTTATCCAGTCCGACATAAAAGAACACGCGGAGTTATACCTGATTTATTCCATGATCACCCCTCTTCCCTGGCTTGAAAGAAACCCCACATACAAAGAGCAACTCAAGGAACTCACTCAACGCAATCTCAATACTTACGGCTTCCTGGGTTATCCGGTGCTCCAGGCCGCGGACATACTCATGTACAAAGCCAACGGTGTACCCGTGGGAGAAGATCAGGCCCCACACGTGGAACTCACCAGGGAAATCGCCAGGCGCTTCAATTTTCTCTATGGGGAGACCTTTCCCGAGCCCGAAGTCATCCTGACCCCCACTTCCAAGCTGTTGGGGTTGGACAGACGTAAAATGAGCAAAAGCTACGGAAATGCCATCAATTTGACCGATACGGAAAAAGAAATCGATGGCAAGGTTATGCGGATGATTACGGACCCCCAGCGGGCGAGGAAGGCCGACCCGGGAAACCCTGATGTCTGCAATGTGTTTTCATTTCATGAAATCTATTCGGAAAAGGATTTGGTGTCCCGCATCAACCGCGATTGTCGTGTTGCTGAGATCGGTTGCGTTGAATGCAAGAGGGCTATGGCCGAAAATCTCAAGAAGGGCCTTGCCCCCATCAAGGCCCGGAGACGCGAACTCGAAGCAGACGTTCGACACGTGGATGACATCATCAGGGAAGGTAACGAACGGGCCAGGTCCATTGCCGCAAAGACCATGGAAACCGTGCGTGAAGTTGTGAAGATTTGATGAGTCCATTGGAAGTCATTAAAGTGCCTATGGAATACGAAGTCAAACTCGAAATCTTTGAAGGACCACTCGATCTCCTGCTTCATCTGATCCGGAAAAATGAAGTGGACATCTTTGACATTCCCATCGCCACGATAACGGATCAATACCTGGCGTACCTGGAGCTGATGAAGGGCTTCAATATCAGTATCGCAGGCGATTTTCTCCTCATGGCTTCAACGTTGATGCATATCAAGTCCCTGATGTTGCTTCCCGATGCGGTCGATGAGGAAGAGGGAGAAGATCCCCGCCTTGAACTCACGAGACCGCTGCTGGAGTACATGCGCTTCAAAGAAATGGCAGGGGAACTTTCAGAAAGGGAAGTCCTTGGCCGGGACGTTTTCACCAGAAAACCTTCGGATGAAATGGCGGAGTTCACAAAGGGGGAAAGCGTTCCCTTGGAGGTCAATCTCTTCCAGCTTATAGACGCGTTCCAGCAAATCGTCGATCAGAGGCTTCCCGGCACCCAACTCAAATTCCGTCTGGAAGAATGGTCCATCAACGAAAAAATAGAATCCATAATCTCCAGGCTCAAGGACCAAAAGACCCTGTATTTTCGTGAATTATTCGCAGAAGAGATGAACGTATCTGAACTCGTCGTTACTTTCCTGGCCTTACTGGAGCTTGTCCATCGCGGAATAGTCAAGATTTTTCAAACGGCTTTTGATAAGGACATCCGATTGACGGCTGTATTTTTTTCATGAAAGGAAATGATTTCTGACCATGTCCGAATCGCTTAAAGGGATATTGGAGGCACTTGTCTTTGCGGCGGATCATCCGCTTACCGCATCGGAAATAAAGGGATGGCTGTCCCAATACACTCTCCAACAAATAAACAACGGGTTGAATGAACTCAAGCTCGAATACCGGGAGATGGGAAGAAGCTTCAGCCTTAAAGAAGTCGCGAAAGGTTATCAGTTCAGGACAAGGTCGGATTTTTCCGCCTATGTCCTGCAAATGTACAGGACATCGCCCAGTCGGTTGTCCAGGGCGGCCATGGAGACGCTGGCCATCATTGCGTATAAACAGCCCATTTTGAGACAAGAAATTGAAAAGATCCGAGGCGTCGACGTGGGAGGCATACTGAAAACACTTCTAGAGAAAGGGCTCGTCAGGATCGTGGGCCGAAAAAATCTTCCCGGACGCCCGCTGATCTACGGAACGACTAACAAATTCCTCGAAGTGTTCGATCTGACGGACTTGAATGCCCTGCCGACTCTTAAAGAAATCAAAAAACTGATTGTTGAGGAAGACGGCGCCGGGATTCCGGAAATCTCCCCGCAGGAGGATGAAGACATCACACAGGGAGGCGGCCCGGAGCATGGAGAAAATGAAGCCCCAGAGGCTTAATCATATCCTTTCAGCCGCAGGCCTCACGTCCAGGCGAAAAGCCGATATTTGGATTTCAACGGGACGCGTGAAGGTCAACGGCCGCACTGTGAGACAGCTTGGGACACAGGCCGAGTGGGGCCGCGATCAGATCCAGGTGGACGGTC
>Ga0315540_10000063_pt1 | contig 51295 bp, 40 predicted proteins | sample SalMarSW160110MG_FD_203677 | JGI IMG/M metagenome (GOLD analysis project Ga0315540, IMG submission 203677) | Salt marsh sediment microbial communities from the Plum Island Ecosystem LTER, Massachusetts, United States - Salt Marsh Sediment SW1601-10 ...
CCCGGCTGAAACTCCTGCGCCAGTAGGCATTCGGATAACTACATCAATATTTTGTCCCCAGCGATAGTGAGTCTTAGCGAGGTTATTTACAACTTGCGTAAAACCTGAAGAGATAAAATCTGCAAACTGCATTTCAACAATTGATTTCCCTCCGCATATCGAATAACCTAGTCCCGCACCTATAATTGCAGATTCACAAAGAGGTGTATTTCTAACTCTATCCTTGCCAAACTTTTCCAAAAAACCGTCGGTTATTTTAAAAACGCCACCGTACTCTGCAATATCCTGTCCCATAATTATCAGATCTTTATATCTTTCCAGACTTTGATCCAGAGCATCACTTACAGCATCAACAAATCTCTTTTTACTTTTCTTTTCAGAAATAGGATTTTTTATTCTTTGTTCAAAAGGAGCATAAACATTTTTTAGCTCCTTTTTACTATCAGAGGTAATCTCATTCTCATTTACAGCAAGTTCCCATTCATTGTCTACATCATTTTCTATTTTTCTAAAAAATGATTTAATCATACTTTCAGTAATTACTTTTTGAGCTAAGAGAAATTTTTCATAATTCATAATTGGATCTTTTTTTATCCAATCGGCGAATAATTCTTCGGGTATGTATTTAGTTCCTGACGCTTCTTCGTGTCCGTTCATTCTGAAAGTCACAGCTTCAATCAAAACAGGTCGAGGATTTTTTCTCATATCCTCTGCCAGTTCCTTGATAGTTGAGTATACTTCCAAAACATTATTCCCTTCAATTGTTCTTGCCTCGATGCCGTATCCAATTCCTTTATCTACCAGACTTTTACATTTAAACTGTTCATTGGTTGGAGTTGAAAGTCCATAACCATTATTTTCGATCAAAAAAATTACCGGAAGACCCCATACTGCAGCAACATTAACTGCTTCGTGAAAATCTCCTTCACTTGTACCGCCCTCACCTGTAAAAACCAGGGTTACCTTTTTCTCCATGTGAATTTTGCTCCAGAGTGCTATTCCATCGGCAACACCGAATTGTGGACCAAGATGGGAAATCATTCCGACTATATGATGTTTCAAAGTGCCGAAATGAAATGAACGATCGCGGCCGTTTGTGAAACCGTTTGCTTTCCCTTGAAACTGTGAAAATAATTTTCTCAGAGGAACATTCCTTACAGAAAATACCCCAAGGTTGCGATGCATTGTTAAAATAAATTCATCGCCTGCCAATGCATAAGCACAACCTACTGAAATAGCTTCCTGCCCTATGCCGGAGAACCATTTAGAAATCTTCCCTTGCCTTGCCAAATTGATCATTTTTTGTTCAATTATCCTCGGAGTAAGCAGTGCAATGTATAACTCTATGAGATTTTCGTTACTATAATTTTTCCTGTCAAATTTCATTATTACTTTAAATAAAAATATTTTAATCTTAGGCTCAACTAAATTATAGGTTTGCAAGCTGTTGTTCAAGAAAATTAGAAATCTTTATATGTAATTATTTAATTGGAAGATATTTATTTTAAGATTAAATTGTATTTAGATCTAGAAAGGACCTGTAGAAGAGGAAGCCAATCTATGAATACCTGCGTTAGCCAACTTGAAAGGAAAGTATATTCAATATGATAGTAACAAAGTTTTTACAATAATGTCATACTTTTGTCATAATTTTTATTTTTTTAGTACCTAGTAATTAATTCAAACAGGATTTATTATGCAAAATCTGGTAATAATTGGAAATGGGATCGCCGGAATAACAACAGCCAGACACGTTAGAAAAATGAGTGATATGAAAATCACAATTATTTCCAGCGAAACAAAATACTTCTTTTCCCGAACAGCATTGATGTATGTTTATATGGGACATATGCGTTTCAAAGAAATTAAACCTTATGAAGATTGGTTTTGGGCCAAAAACAATATTGATCTTATTTACGCTCACGTAAATTATATTGATACAGATAAAAAAAATCTGCAACTCAATAACGGTTCAATTATCCCCTATGATAAACTTGTAATTGCAACAGGTTCAAAGACAAATAAATTTGGCTGGCCAGGTCAAGATTTACCAGGAGTGCAGGGATTATATAACTGGCAGGATGTGGAATTGCTGGAAGAAAATACAAAGAATATTTCACACGCAGTAATTGTAGGAGGCGGGCTGATTGGAATCGAACTTGCAGAGATGCTTCATTCAAGAAATATTCACGTTACATTTTTAGTGAGAGAAAATTTATACTGGAGCAATATACTTCCTAAGGAAGATTCTATTCTGATTTGTCGTCATATTATTGAGCATGGCTTTAGTTTAAAACTTGGAATACAGTTAAAAGAAATTAAAGCGGGAGAAAACGGCAGAGTTAAATCTATTATAACAGATAAAGATGAAGAAATTGAATGTCAACTTGTTGGACTAACTCCCGGTGTCCATCCCAATATCGAAATGGTAAAAAATTCGAAAGTTGAGACAAATCGTGGTGTCCTAGTAAATGATTTCCTTGAAACAAATATACCCGATGTTTATGCGGCAGGCGATTGTGTCGAATTTAAGGAAAGGGAACTCGGTAGGTTCAGATTTGAACAATTATGGTATACCGGAAGAATGCACGGCGAAGCTCTTGCACAAACAATATGTGGTAAAAGGACAAAATATGACCGGGGTATATGGTTTAACTCTGCAAAATTCCTGGATATAGAATATCAAACTTACGGATTTGTAGCAGCACAACCACGCGAAGGTGAATCAAATTTTTACTGGGAACATAAATCCGGTAAAAAAGCTGTACACTTTGTTTATAAAAGCGATGATCACTCAATAGTAGGAATGAACACATTCGGTATTCGTTACAGGCAAGAGTTTTTTGAAAAATGTATTAAAAACAAAAAAACAATCGAATATGTACTGGAACATTTACCAAATGCAAACTTTGATCCTGAATTTTTTGAAAGACACGAGAAAGAAATAATTGAAAAATTTAATTCAGACAATCCAGGCGCAAATCTGGAATTAAAATCAAAAAAGAGGTTTGAAGAGTTTACTGAGAAAGGAAATAGCATGACACCAATCCAAATAGAACCGTTTAAGGTTTACAAGAACAATTCAAGATTAGAATGGATCAAAAAAACGGGGCTTGGGGTTTTTCTTACCGGAGTGTTTTTCCTTTTGGTAAGTCTGACAGGAACAGCTATGATTATGCCAAACCTCTTTTTGTTCCTGAGTTTTGGACTATCTATAATTGGTGCTGTTACTTATTCTCTTCCAGTAATATGGGAAGCTCCTGCGGGAATCAAAAACAATAAAATATTTTTCAACGGTTTTACCTCACGTGGGGCAATAGCCTGGATAGCTGGAATTATTATCACAGCCTTTTACTTTTTTCTATACTGGTTCCCTTCATTTATTGAAAACTGGATAAGGCTTGTCGATCCACTAAGTTATTTTTTACGGGGAGAAAAAGCTGATCGCTGGTTTTTATACGGAACATTTTACACACTAGCTGTGCTTTTTATGGGATTAAAAATGATAATCAAATACCGACATAACAGGTATCATATAGTAAGAACATTTTCCGTTATGTTTTTTCAGCTTGGTTTTGCTTATCTGATTCCTGCTTTATTAATTATGTTCAACAAACCGGAACACTACTTTAGTTATTTTTGGCCGCTTAAATATCAATACCTGTTCCCAAATAATATAAATTACCTGACTCATACTGCAGGCGCACTCGGATATTTTATGGTTTTCTGGGGCGCTGCAATGACATTCATAGCAGCTCCTGTTCTTTCATATTTTTTCGGTAAGAGATGGTATTGCTCCTGGGTGTGTGGTTGCGGTGGACTTGCTGAAACAGCGGGCGATCCTTTCCGTCATCTCTCGGATAAATCATTAAAAACCTGGAAAATTGAAAGGTGGTCTATTCATTCAGTGCTGGTATTTGTTGTAGTTACAACTGCCCTTCTTTGGATTAATTCTGCAAGTGAAGGAAAAGTGCTTGGGGGGCTTTCACAAACATTTTCATCAGTTTATGGATTTTTAATTGGAGCTGTTTTCTCCGGTATAGTTGGGGTTGGATTTTATCCTTTAATGGGAAGCAGAGTCTGGTGTAGATTCGGATGTCCACTTGCAGCTATATTGGGACTTTTTCAAAGATTCAGATCAAAGTTCAGAATTACCACTAACGGCGGACAGTGTATTTCCTGTGGCAACTGTTCAACATACTGCGAGATGGGAATTGATGTAAGAGCTTATGCACAGCGAAAACAAAATATTATTCGTTCTTCATGCGTCGGTTGTGGAGTTTGCGCTGCTGTATGCCCTCGTGGGGTGTTGAAATTAGAAAATGGACCTGAGAAAGGAAGATATAATGTTGTGTTGGATGATAAACTGATTCAAGCCAATGATTAACAATTCGTTTGGAATTTTATTCTTAAATTAAACTAACAATGGATTAAACTACTGCAATTGGTAATTTACTATTTTCTGAATACCTTCTCACAATAAGCCTGTATAAGTTGATCATAATGTTTATAAAATTTATTTTTATTACCTTTAATAAATAGGTTTACTTTCTTTTTTGAGTTCCATTTTTCTTTTAGCAAATACTGATAAGAAAGCGAAGTAATTCTTAAATTGCAATCATTTAGTAATCCACCACAAGAATTCTAATTACGGAGATTAAATATGAGTACTCAACCATTTATTCCACCTAAAAGAATACTAATGGGCCCCGGGCCATCCAATGTCCATCCCAGAGTTTTGCAAGCTATGGCACGCCCAACAATTGGGCACCTGGATCCGCAATTCATAAAATTAATGGATGAAATAAAAGAACTATTGCGTTACACATTTCAAACCAAAAATGAATTAACTTTTCCAGTCTCAGGACCCGGAAGCGTAGGGATGGAAGCCTGTCTTGTCAATCTTGTTGAACCCGGAATGAAAGTAATAGTTTGTATAAACGGAGTCTTCGGCGGAAGAATGAAAGACATAGTTGAAAGGTGCGGAGCCAACGCAATTGTGGTTGAAGCCCCATGGGGTGAGGCAATTTCAACGAACAAGCTCGAAGAAACGCTCAAAAAAAACAGTGATACTAAGTTAGTTTCATTTGTACATGCCGAAACATCCACAGGTGCACTTTCGGATGCAAAAACTCTGGTCGAAATTGCACATAAATATAATTGCCTTACAATTGTCGATACAGTCACTTCACTAGGAGGAGTACCTGTAAAAGTAGACGAATGGAACATAGATGCTGTTTACTCAGGTTCTCAGAAATGTCTCTCCTGCCCACCCGGGCTTTCACCAGTTAGTTTTAATGAAAAGGCAATAGAATTTATTAAGAACAGAAAACATAAAGTACAGAGCTGGTTTATGGATATAAACCTTGTGATCAGCTACTGGGGAAGCGCTGCAAAAAGATCCTATCATCATACCGCACCAATAAATGCACTGTACGGTTTACACGAAGCTCTTTTATTATTAAAAGAAGAAGGCATTGAAAATTCATGGAAAAGACATAAAGAAAACAATGAAAAATTTATCGAAGGATTAAAGAGTTTAGGACTAGGAATTTTTGTAAAAGAAGGTCAACGACTCCCGGAACTTGCAACTGTAAAAGTACCAGACGGTGTGAATGATGCTCAGGTCAGAAGTCGCTTGTTGAACGAATTTAATATTGAAATTGGAGCGGGACTCGGAATTCTTGCGGGCAAGATCTGGAGAATAGGTTTGATGGGATATACTTCGAACGAAGGAAATATTAACGCCTGTCTTTCCGCACTTAAACAAATACTCAACAATTAGGATTTAATTTATGAAGCGGTTCAGTTCGATTATTAAGTTGATTTTAGTTTTAATTCTATTCTTAAGCACAAAATGTCTTTCGCAAACCGCAGATGATTTGTCCAGGGAAATAAATTCGTTATCCGGAATTAGATCTGTAGAGCAAGTTAAAAATGATTCCGGTTATGTTGCAGTTTATAAAATAATGGTTGAACAGTTATTGGATCACAATAATGTACAGAGTGAAAAATTCACTCAAAAGGTTTATTTATCTTACAGGAGCAAATATGCACCAGTAGTAATTTCAACTGAAGGATACGCTGCGTATAAAAATTATATTACAGAACCCGCCAAACTGCTTGATGCAAATCAACTTATTGTAGAAAACCGTTTTTTTGATGAATCTAAACCCACAAGCATGGATTGGAAATATTTGACCTCTGAACAATGTGCCGCAGATTTACACAACATTACTACTATCTTTAGAAAATTATTTATAAACAATAAATGGGTTAGCACCGGAATAAGTAAAGGAGGACAAACCAGTTTATTTTACAGATATTATTATCCTGAAGATGTTAATGCTACTGTGGCTTACGTTGCACCAATAAATCTTGCTCAGGAAAATCCGGAGATAAATAAGTTTATTTCTTCTGAAGTCGGAACAAAAGAATGCAGAGATAGAATTACGCAATTTCAGATCGATGTTCTGAAACACAGAAAAGAAATTCTTCCTTTAGTCAAAGAAATTGCCAAGGAAAAGAAATACAAATTTTCAATAGGCCTTGTGAATGCATTTGAATTTGCTGTTTTAGAATATCCATTTTCATTCTGGCAGTGGGGTAAAAGCAGTTGTGATAAAATTCCGGACATGAATGCAACTGTAAAACAGCTTTTTAAAGAGCTAAATAATGTGTCAGGTTTTAGTTTATTTTCAGATAAAGAGGGTAGATACTATCAACCATTATATTATCAATCTTTTACTGAATTAGGTTACTATAATTTTTATTACAACAGTCCTGAAGTCTTGAGCTTGATTAAAGCCAAACCGATTGAATCATATAGTGACTTTCTACCTAAAAATTTAACAATAAAATATCATCCTGAAATACTTCGGAAAATAAATTATTGGCTTCAGACGAAGGGAGAAAATATAATTTATGTAAATGGTGGCAATGACCCTTGGTCAAATGGAGCTGGAATTAAATTGACAGGAAAAAACAACTCAAGAGTATTTATAAAGCATGAAGGTACACATGCAACAAGAATAAAAGATTTGCCGCAAAAAGAAAGAAGCGAGGCTAAGTTATTATTGAGTAATTGGTTGGGCGTTATTATATAATGATAATTAATGAATTAATATCGATTTCGGCACAGAAAATATCATAGTTGTACCTATACCTTTTTTACTTTGCACTTCTATATTGCCACCTAACAAATCTAAATATCTTTTTGTAATAGCAAGCCCCAACCCAGTTCCCTCGTACCTTCTGCTTAAGCCCACATCTTCCTGGCTAAATGTTTCAAACAAATGCTTTTGATACTCTTCTGACATTCCAATTCCTTCATCTCTAACTGAACAAATTACACTATCTTTATTCTCTCTAAGCTTAACAGCAATAGTTCCTTTTTTGCTGTATTTAATTGCATTACTTATCAGGTTTACAAGAACACCGCCAAGACAATATTCATCTGTATCCAGCATTATCTCTTTTCCTGGCAAATCAAGTTCTATTTTTAGTTTTTTCTCTTCAGCCTGAACATTCAGAACATTATAAGCTGATCTAATACACTTGTTGAATGAAACAGGTTTTATATTTAATGAAAAGTCATCTGCTTCCAGCCTGGATATATCGAGAACCTGCGTAATTGTATCAAGCAATCTTGCGCCAGCCTCTTCCATTGAATTAAAAAATTGCTTGTCTTCCTCACTGGCCCTATCATAATAGATCTCTTTTAATATGCTGCTGAATCCAAGTATAGCATTTAATGGACTACGAATCTCGTGAGAAACCGTCGATAAAAATGCTGTCTTTAACCTATTTGCCTCTTCAGCTTTTTCCTTTGCAGAAATAATTTCTTCTTCACTTTTTTTCTGTTGAGTCATATCAACCATAACACCAATCAACTCATATGGCACATCATCTTTTAGAATTACACTAACAATATTTCTTAACCAAATTAATGAATCATCTTTGGAAATCATTCTGTAATCAAATTCATACAGCTTCTTTTCCTTTGTAGCTTTTTTATAATAATTAATAGCTATTTCAACATCATCCGGATATATATGTTTTATCCAGAAATCGGGTTCGCTCAGCCAATTTTCTATAGGATAACCAAGCAATGTCTCAGCCTGTTTACTCACAAATTTAAACTGGAAGTTATTTGCATCCGCTCTCCAGAAAATTGCATTAACAGATTCAATCAGTTGTCTGTATCTTATTTCGGTCTCTTGTATTTCTTTTTCAGCTTTTTTCCTGTCACTTATATCACGAACAAACCCTTCGAAATACGGTTTATCTTTCTCAGAAGTTTGTATTACGTGTGCATCCAACTGAACCCAGACTATACTACCATCTTTCTTTATCCATTCAAGTTCAATATCCGCTGTTGATCCTTTTGATTCATACTCAGTAATCAATCTTTGCCTTTGATTTTTATCTGCATAAAATTCTCCAAGTTTATGTTCCATAAACTCTTCTGTCGAGTCGAATCCGAGAATTTTAGCTAATCTCAAATTCGCAGTAATAATTTTACCATCGAATGTTGATTGATAAATTCCCACGGGAGCGAGTTCAAACAAGTCTCTGAATTTTTCTTCGGATGTACGTAAAATTCTTTCAGCTTCTTTTCTATCAGTTATATCTCTGTAAATTCCCAGGACCGCCGCTCTGCCAAGCCACATAATCTCAGAGACACTAACCTCTAATTCTCTTATTCCTTGCTTTCGTGTAATGACCTTCATATCATATCTTGTGGGTGAGAAATTTTCCTGTTCTGTTTGTCTCATCCTTTCCTGAATAAGAGACTTACTTTCTTCTGCCACAATATCCATAATGTTAAATTTTGAAGAAATTGCTTCTTTTGAGGATATACCGAACAGTTTTTCCCATGCAGGGTTTACAAGAACAAGCTTGTTATCTTGTATAACATAAACAGAATCGATTGAAGAATTAATCAAATTTCTAAAATTTTCTTCTTTTTCACGCAATGAATCTTCAGCTTTTTTACGTGCGCTTATATCCAGCAAAGTTCCTATAACAGCCGGTTTATCTAAGTATGTAACTTTTGAGCCAAAGACTTCAACATAAATTACACTTCCATCTTTTTTAATCCCTTTAAAGGAATAATTTATAGCCGACACTTCCCCATTTACCCTCTTTCGCAGATTTTCTTTTACTATTTTCCAATCTTCAGGGGGTGTAAGATCCTTAGGTCCCTTTTTATAAAGCAGGTCATTAATGTTATAACCAAATATTTCTGCTAATCTTGGGTTTATATATTTAAAAATTTCATTCTGAATTAGGTAAACCCCAACAATTGAATGTTCAGCTAATGACCTGAATTTTTCTTCCGATTCTTCAAGTGCCTTTAATGCTTTTTTTCTATCAGTTATATTAAAATGTAAACCAAGAGAACCGATAACATCCCCTTTTTTATCATAAACAGGAGTCCCACTGATTTCCATATAAATAGGCGTCCCGTCTTTTTTTCTCATCTTTAATTCATATTTATTCGATTTTCCTTTTGTTCTTTCAAAATTTTGTTTTTTTATTATTTCCTGTGTTTCTTTATCCAGAAGTACTTCATAACCAACTTTGCCTATTAATTCTTCCTTCGTATACCCCAGCATTTCACAGTAGTGTTTATTTACAAACTTTATAACATCATTATTATCTGCCAATACTATTCCTTCATTTACTGTTTCTACAAGGGTCTGATATTTCATTTCCTCATCTTTCAATGCCTGTTGAGATTCTACCTTTTCAGTCACATCAATAATAGAGAGCATTCTGGCGGGAATATTATTAAATTCAATATCACTTGCAGTCACATCAACCCAAATCACTGTACCGTCTTTTCTCTTGTGTTTCCATATACCTGCTCTTGTATTATTAAAATCCTGTGATTTAAAGTACTTGATAAATTTTTGTTTTTCTTCTTCGGGTCTGATATCAAGTATGGTTAATTTCAGAAACTCTTCAGAACTATATCCGTAAAACTCTTTAGCAGCATTGTTAAATGATAATATATCCAGTGAGTCTCTTTGGAAAACAAGCAGTGGATTAGGATGATTCTCAAAAAGAAGTTTGTATAAATTCCGTTTGTTATCAGTAGTAACAGTATTTCCTTTATCTTTCATAAAAATTATGGAAAGAAAAATATTTTTTTACTGCATATAAATTTTGTGTCACTTCTTATCAAAGTGTTAAAAACACGTTACAATACACTTTCCATCACGAAATTGTATATCATTACCTTATGCATAAATAAAATTGCTCTATATAGGCTGGAATTTGTATAAATTAGCAAAAGAAAACTTCAAAATAAAGTTGTTACCTGTAATTTAACAATTCCTCCCCTCTGTAAAAGCCAATATAAAAGTTTAGGCTAATTATCTCTTCTTTTAATTACTAGTCGCAAGTCTCTTAAGAATACCTTTCAGAAGATCATAGAACTTCTCAACAGTTTCAATATTAACTTTTTCATCTGGAGAATGAGCTCCCTGAATAGTTGGACCAAAAGATATCATATCCATCCCGGGATTTTTACCTTCAAGAATACCACATTCAAGTCCTGCATGAATAGCCTTTATCTGTGGCTCTTTATTAAATAAGCCCCTGAAGACATCTTTTGACAATTTTAGTAGCTTTGAACTAAGGTCAGGAGTCCAGCCAGGATAGCCGTCCGTTGTAGAAACCTTTCCACCTGCCAATTTAAATATTGCCTCAACGCTCTTTGCTATGTATTGATTTGCACTATCGATAGAACTTCTTTGACTAGTCTCAATTTTTAATGTTTGGGGAGTCGTGTGCACTGTTGCAACATTAGTAGAGGTTTCAATAAGATCAGGTAATTCCTGACTAATCGATATAATACCATTAGGCAAAGATAACAGAGTATTTACAATTTTAGCACCAAAAGATTTTTTAAAGACTTTTTTTACGGGTCTTTTTATCTTTTTAAATTCAATTTTAATTTCGCTGTCTGAAATTTTAAATTCATTTTGAACCAGTGACTCAAAATTCTTAATTATTCTTTTTGCTTTACCAACATCTGACTTTTTGATTAGTATGGTGGCTTCAGTTTCCCTGGGTATTGCATTCCGTAGACTTCCACCATCCAGACTTGCTATCGAATAACTTAATGGTTCTAACCGGCTCAATGCTCTACCCACCAATTTTATTGCATTGGCTCGTCCTGTGTGTATATCCAGACCAGAGTGTCCACCTCTAAGGCCTGTAATTAGCAGTTCATAAGTTTCCATATTTTTTGGCGGTACTGTTAATTCTAGTTTAAATTCAGCTATAGTATCAATTCCTCCTGAACAGCCGACATAAAATGCACCATCTTCTTCAGAATCCATATTAAGAAGGATTTTACCACTTATCATTCCTTTTTTAAGATCAGTTGCACCTGTTAGCCCGGTTTCTTCATCCACAGTTAAAAGAATTTCAAGCGGTCCATGTACAACATCTTTATCTGTAATTACTGCGAGAGCAGCTGCAACACCAATTCCATTATCACTTCCTAGTGTTGTACCATCTGCTGTTACCCACCCATCCTGTCTAATTAATTTGATAGGATCATTTTCAAAATCATGTTTAGTCACTTTATTTTTTTCGCATACCATGTCTACATGTCCCTGCAAAACAACAGTTGGTGAATTTTCATAACTTGGGGTAGCGGGCACATTAATTACAATGCTGCCTCTTTTATCCTGTTTATATTGCAGGTTCAAATCCCCTATAAAATTTTTTAAGTATGAAAGAATTTTTTCTTCTTTTTTAGAAGGCCTGGGTATCTGAGAAATTTCATAAAATCTCTGCCATAGAATTTCAGGTTTTAACCCTTGTAAAGCATTATCAGACATATATTCACCTCTTTTTTGTTAGTATTCCCCGCAATAATTATTTTAAGAAATTGCTTGCACCGACACTTTCTGCTTTGCAGCAAGCTTAGCACTTTTCTTATCCATTTCTGTTAAATATTTTTTCCGGATTCTAATATTTTCCGGTGTAACTTCAACATATTCGTCGTCGGTTATCCATTCAATTGCCTGTTCAAGAGTCATTATGGTTGGCGGTTCCAAACGAATAGCCTCATCGGCACCTGATGCGCGCATATTTGTAAGTTGTTTTGTTTTTGTTACATTAACTCTCATATCGTTTTCACGCGAGTTTTCTCCAACTACCATACCTTCATAAACTCTTGTACCATTTTCTATAAAAAATACTGCACGTTCCTGTAATTTAAACATCGCATAAGAAGAGGCAATTCCAGCTTCCATACAGACCAATGCACCACGTTGTCTTTGTTGAATGTCTCCTTTATAAGGTTCATAAGATTCAAAATTATGATGAAGAATTCCTGTACCTTTAGTATCAGTCATAAATTCTGCCCTGTAACCTATCAAACCTCTTGAAGGAATTAGAAATTCGATTCTTGTGTTTTCATTAAATGTCACCATATTTTTCATTTCGCCTTTTCTTTTCCCCAGCTTCTCAATTACAACACCAACAAATTCCTCAGGCACATCAATAATAACGTGTTCAATTGGTTCACAAAGAACATCGAGTTTTCTTTTAAATATTACTTGTGGTTTGCTTAATTGTAATTCGTATCCCTCTCTTCTCATATTTTCAATTAGTATTGCCAAATGAAGTTCACCTCTTCCACTGACTTTAAAGCTGTCAGGTGAATCGGTCATCTCAACACTAAGACTTACATTTGATTTTAATTCTCTTGAAAGCCTTTCACTGATATTTCTTGTTGTAACATATTTTCCCTCCTGTCCTGCAAAAGGAGAATTGTTGACCATAAAATTCATCGTTATGGTTGGTTCATCAATAGCAGTAAAAGGAAGGCCCTCAGGTTTATCCGGGCTTGCGATCGTTTCACCAATATTAACGTCTTCAAGCCCTGCAATTGCACCAATATCACCTGCTGATAGTTCGTTTACCTCTACACGGTGAAAATCCTTATAAATATAAAGTTTCGTAATCTTAGCATTTGATTTATTTCCTTCACGCGAAATGAGAACAATATTATCTCCCATTTTCACTTTTCCTGCGTGGATTCTGCCAATTCCTATTCTCCCAAGGTAATCGTTATAATCAATCGCGGAAATAAGCATCTGAAAGGAAGCTTCAATATCGTTTTCAGGTGGTGGAACTGATTTCAATATTACATCGAATAAAGGAAAAAGATTTTTCCCTTCATCTTCCAATTTTAGTTTGGAAATTCCTTGTTTTGCAATTGTCCATACATATGGAAAATCTAATTGCTCTTCTGATGCTCCAAGCGAAACAAAAAGGTCAAAAACTTCATTGAGTACTTCATCAGGTCGGGCATCTTTTCTATCTATTTTATTTATAACAACAATTGGCCTCAAACCAAGGTCAAGAGATTTCTTCAGCACAAATTTTGTTTGAGGCAATGGTCCCTCTGCAGCATCAACAAGCAACAAAACCCCATCAACCATTCTTAGAGTCCGTTCTACTTCTCCTCCAAAGTCAGCGTGTCCGGGTGTATCAACTATATTTATTTTAACTCCTTCATAATTTACGCTTAAATTTTTGGCGAGAATTGTAATTCCCCTTTCCTTTTCAAGCGCATTTGAATCCATTATTCTTGTTTCAATGTGCTGGTTTTCTCTAAAAACACCTGTTTGTTTTAACATGTGATCAACTAAGGTAGTCTTACCATGATCGACATGAGCAATAATTGCAATATTTCTTATGTCGTTTCTAATGTTTTCCACAAATTTCCTTTTAAAAATATAATCTAGATTTTAAATATAAATAGAAACGGAGGGACAAACAACGAAAAGTAAAAGCAATAATGCAAAAAGGAATTAAATTCAAAAGAATTATGAACGAATTATTATGTTACAATTTCTGTTGTCAGGGCAATTTCCTCCAATATGCCAGAAACCTTTAAGCATTCTTTTAATTGTCCTGCAAATACTATCGATTTTCCTTTAATGTGAACTTCAAACGCATGTGCTCTGGCCTTTTCAAATGAGCAGTGGACCGCTTTAATCAACTGAGTAATTACTTCGTCGAACGTATGCCAGTCATCATTGTAAAGTACAACCTTGCTTTCTAGCCCTGTGCTTGTAGTTTCCTCTGTAAGGACATCAATTTCAGGAGTAGATTTTTGTAACTCTTCAGTGAACTCTTCCATATCGCTAACATAAATAAATATTAAAAAAAGATAAAGTTTATAATTCAATTATCTTTCTTAGTTCCTCGTCCACAGCAAAGATATCAATCTCAGACCTTTCAAAAACAAAGATTAATTGAATCTATAGAAATTAATGGTTATTTTTGATAAAAATAAATGATTTTTTGGAGGATTGATGAAAATAGCAGTATGTGTGAGCCACGTTCCGGACACTGCAACAAAGGTTAAAGTTGGACAGGATGAAAAAGCCATTGATCCAAATGGTGTAACATATATAATAAATCCTTATGACGAATTTGCTGTTGAGGAAGCTTTGAAAATGAAAGATAAGCTCGGAGGAGATAGCGAGGTAATTGCCATAAGCGTTGGAAATGACAGCAGCAAAGAAAGCATAAGAAAAGCTCTTGCACTGGGGGCCGATAAAGGTATCTTATTAAAAGACGAAAATAATAGAGATTCATTCGGTATTGCAAAAGCGTTATCTGAAGAAATAAAATCTCTTGGATGTGAGCTTGTATTTTTCGGAAAACAATCAGTAGATTATGATAATTCTATTACAGGACAAATGGCAGCAACAATGTTAGGTTATTCTTGTGTTGCAGTTGTTGTTGACTTAAAAATCGAAGGAGATAAGGTTATTGCTGAAAGAGAAATTGAAGGTGGTAAAGAAGTTGTAGAAGCAAAATTACCAGCCGTAATAACAGCACAGAAAGGCCTTAACGAACCAAGATATGCCTCGCTGAAAGGAATTATGGCTGCCAAAAAGAAAACTATTGAAGAAAAACCAGCAGCTGTTTCGGATAATCTTACTGAAGTTATAAAACTTAAATTACCGGAACCCAAAAAACCGGGGAGAATACTCGGTACTGATAGTTCCGCAGTACCTGAATTAGTAAAACTATTAAGAGAAGAAGCAAAAGTTATTTAAGGAATTTCTAAATTATGTCAAAAACTATTTTAGCAGTATTAGAACAACGGGAAAATAAACTAAAAAAATCAGCATTTGAAGTTCTTACAGTAGTAGCAGGTCTCTCAAAAGATCTGGGACTTGAAGCAAAAGCAGTTGTTGTAGGAAGTGAAATTGAAAACCTTAATGAAATTTCAAAATATGGTGTTGCTGATGTAACACATTTTAAAAATGCTGAACTCGGAAATTACTCATCCACTGCATATGGAGATGCTGTAACAGAGTTTGCAAAAGAAATTGATGCCGAATACATTTTATTCTCAGATACAGCATTAGGCAAAGACCTGGCTCCGAGAGTAGCTGTAAAATTAAATGCAGGTTGTCTCATTGATTGCGTGGGTATTAAAGCATCAAACGGAAGTGTTGTTGCAACGCGCCCGATTTATGCAGGAAAAGCTTTAATGGATTTGAAACCTAAAAGTGAAATAAAAGTAATAACACTTCGTCCCAATGTTTTTAAACCAATTGAAGTTAGTGGTGTGAATCTAAACTTAATCACTAAAGATGTAGCCTCTCCTGATCTTTCTACTAAAGTAACGAAAATCAAAAAATCTGAAGGTAAGATGGACGTTGCAGAAGCTGATATAATTGTTTCAGGTGGACGAGGATTGAAGGCCCCGGAAAACTTTAAACTAGTGGAAGAACTGGCAGATGCCTTAGGAGCAGCTGTAGGCGCGTCAAGAGCAGTGGTTGATGCTGGGTGGAGACCTCATAGGGAACAGGTTGGACAAACCGGAAAAACTGTCTCTCCTTCGCTTTATATAGCGTGTGGCATTTCCGGAGCCATCCAACATTTGGCCGGGATGTCATCTTCAAAGTATATTGTTGCTATCAACAAAGATAAGGAAGCCCCGATCTTCGGTGTAGCTGATTATGGTATTGCAGGCGACGTTTTCGAAATTTTGCCTGAATTAACTAAAGAAATCAAAAAGATTAAAGGATAAAGGGTTAGGCAGAATAAGTTGAATAAAATTCAATGCGAAATATTAGGCCTTTCTTCCAGTCCGTCAACAGGAGGAGCTTATGCAATTCTCCTAAAAGAAATGAACGGCAGTCGAAGGCTTCCTATAATTATTGGAGCATTTGAAGCCCAGGCCATTGCTCTTGAAATTGAAGGAATAAAACCTCCACGTCCTTTAACTCACGATCTGTTAAAAAATTTTCTTGACAATGTAGGCGCATCCGTAAGTGAAGTTTTAATTGACGAACTTCGCGAAAACACATTTTATGCCAAAATAATACTTGAAATGTCTACACTTACTAATGAGATTGACGCACGACCAAGTGATGCAATAGCTTTGGCAGTAAGAGCTCAGTCTCCTATTTATGTTGCTGAATCAGTTATGGACGCAGCTGCCTTTATACCTACAGAAGAATCAGAAAAATCTAAAGATAGTAAAGAAAGAGAACAGGTCCCAAATACTAAAGAAGCTAAAATTGCTGCTCTACAGTCCAAGTTAAGAGAAGCAATTGAATCAGAAGAATATGAAAGGGCTGCAAAATTAAGAGATGACATACAAAGATTAGCTAACAATAACTAATTAAACACCCTCTTACCAATCTCACAATTTAAACACTTACTTTGCGAGCAATAATTTCTATAAAGATTTATAATCCCCTGATGATAAACGCTAATTTTCTGCTTCCTTTCTACTGATAAAGATCTGGATATATTATTAACCAATCTGCTTTCACTTTTCTGAAGATAACTCAAATAAAATTTGAATATTCTATTTGTTATTTCTTTTTTACCAAATATTTCAAAATAGACAGAACAAAAAGGGAAAATTACATTAATTACTATATCATCTGCTCTTGAAACGCCAATAAAATAGTTAATGGTTGTTATTTGTTTACCATCAAACACATAATGATTATGCCAGTAGCCATCTGCTTTAACAACGACCTGGTCTCTCATAAATCCTGCAATTTTTTTAATATCAGTTTGTTCTTCACATTGAAGGAGTAAATTCTTTATTAAATCATCAATTAATATTTTTTTTAATAATCTAATACCGCCAGCAATTCTGATTGTTGGAAAGTTCGGAGGTCTCAACTTAGCAAAATTCCATTGACTATTTTTAAACAGCTTACTGTCATAATCTTTTTTAATCGATTCCCAATTTTCAGTTAATTTCCTAACATATTCTGTAGTAGTTTCATCATTATATTTAATTCTTTCCGGTACTATCCCACCAATATTAAAAAAGGCTGCTTCAAGAATTTCCTCAAAATTATCATTTTGGGAATATTTCTTTAGGAATTTTATATCAATCGATTGAGCAATTTTTTTCATTATATCTTTATTGTTCGTATAACCAAGAGCCTCAAATATAAACTCATAAAAAACCTGTTCCCATATCTCAGTATCTTCAAAATCGGTGTGAGAGAAAGTTTTGTTAATAAATTTTTCATCAAGTTCGTATTGTACAACTGGTTCCTTTACATTCAGCTCTTTAAGGTAAACCAATTCTTTAAGTCGTTGTAATATTCTGTTACATTTCTTTCTATACCTTTCTATTCCGAGATCTTGAATAAATTCAAGTTTAAATTTTTCAGCAATGTTATCTGATATATCACAACAAGCAATTTTATAAAGTCTTTCATCTCTCTCTTCACGAATTGCTTTTTGTATAGAACTCCTGGCCTCGGGTTCAATCAGCGCATCCAAGCCAATACTTGGAATTTTCCTGCCGCTTCTTGTTACTACATAATTATGTTTGTGGTCTTCGGAAAGAATTACATGCAAAACTACTTTGTTATATTTTTTATTATAGATATGCCCATGCGCCCTCCAATCTGAATGGAAACTGTCAATTTCAATATCCCCAAGAAAAGTGATGTCACCTATTTTGATTCTTGCATTCTTAAAATCAGGGCCGTCCATCTGAGTGTTCTCGTTACCGGGGTCAATTACTCTAATCTTTTTTCCATCGCTGGTAGTGAAAAGTTTATTATTAGATTGGTTTTTCCAAATATTTGAGAGAAATTTTTCGGGTAATTTTTGAGAATTCATATAAATCCTATTATTATTCTCTAATAACAATACTTGATCCTGATTTTGATCTTTTTGTTTTTATTCGATAAAATATTTCAATTTCGTTTCTGCCCTTATTTAAGCTCACATTCTTAAAGACATAACGGCCACTGCTAGCACGGTAAAACATATCTCTTTTTTTATTATTAACTAAAAGGAAAAGATCACATAACCTCACCCTGGAGGGAATAATGGCCGATATATTAATTTGTGAATTACTCAGTTTCAAAGAATCAGGTAAATTTAATTTAACTGGCTTTAATTTATAATCAATTGTTAATTTTGAAAAGTCATAAATATCTGGAATTTCCGGAGGATTTTCTTCCTCAGCTTTAACCAGCTCCGAATCAGTAGTTTGTTTATTTGTTTGCTGCTTTAAGGCACTGTCTTTTTTATTTCCAACATCATTCAAACTTATATATAAAAACAGTGCAACTAGAATAATTATCAATATGGCTAAAATTTTTTTCACAATTTCAGAATATTTTTTACTACCTCATTTAACCTAATAACTTCTCTCTTAGCCGACTCGGCAAATTTATCGCTTTTATCTTTATATATAATCCCCCTACTACTATTAATCAAGAGATTTAACCGATTATTTGCTTTAAAAACTTTTATTATCTCTTCAATATTTCCGCCCTGAACACCAATGCCTGGAAGTAAAACCGGAAGGTTATCAAATAAGTCTATGTTTTCAGATAATTCTTCTATTTGAGTTGCACCAAAAACAATCCCGCAATTTTTATTATTATTCCATTCATTTACTTTTCTGATCACTTCTTGGAAAAGAAATGAACCATCTTCTAATTTTAGTTTTTCAAAATCTTTAGCGCTTTCATTTGAAGTTAACGCAAGGACAAAATTGATCTTTCCTTTTTTTTCGAGAAAAGGACTAACAGAATCAAAACCCATATAAGGATGAATTGTCACAGCATCAAATTTAAAATAGTCATAAATTGATGAAGCATACATTTTTGAGGTGTTGCCGATATCTCCCCTTTTAGCATCAGCAATTATGAGCAAATCATCAGGAATTAAACTTATTGTTTTCTCAATAACTTCAAATCCCTTCGTTCCATCTTTTTCATAGAACGCAAAATTTATTTTATAAGCAGCAGCAAATTCACTGGTGCTTTCTATAATGGCCTTGTTAAATTCAAAAACAGGATTAGTTGATGATTGTAAATGAGGTGGGATTTTAGTTAAATCTGAATCCAACCCAACGCAAATAACTTTTTGCTCATAGTTTTTTTTAGTGAGTTTTTCCTGAGCTGTCATATCATTTAAAATTTTTGTACATCATTGATTCAACCGGAAATTTTGTTCTTTGGTTGTATTTGGCATTTTGCTTTTTATCGTAAGGTACTTCCACAGAACCATCCATTTCAAAATAAATCAGTTGACCAATTGGCATTCCCTTATAAACCTTGACAGGCATTTTCACAGATATTTCCAGAGTCCAGGTGTTACAAAATCCTGCATCACCTTTTCCTGCGGTCGCATGTATATCGATACCCAACCGGCCTATACTGGATTTCCCTTCCAAAAATGGAACGAAATTTCTTGTCTCTGTATATTCTTCTGTAACTCCCAAATATAAAGTCGCCGGCTGAAGTATGAACCCTTCGTTCTGTATTTCAAAGGTTTTTATTTTATTGTGTTGTTTTGCATCAAGAATTTTATCCTCGTAAACTGCAAGCCATTTACCGAGATGAACATCATAGCTGTTTGTTCCCAAATTTTCTCTTCTAAATGGATCAATAACAATATTTTTCTTTTTTATTTCTTCAAGAATTTTTGTATCCGAAAGTATCAATAAACCTCCTTAAATATAATTTCTTCTGGTCCTGTAAACATTTGCTACAATTCCGAGCATGAACATATTTACAAGTAAAGAGCTACCACCATAACTAACAAAAGGTAAAGGAATACCTATCACCGGCATAACACCTACAGTCATTCCAATATTTACGAAAAGGTGTATAAAATATACTGCTAGTATTCCAATTAAAGTCAGACTAAGAAATTCATCTTTAGTTGATGTTGCTATTTTGAATATCCTAAAGAAAAGAATTAAAAACAGAACTAATGTAAATACACTGCCTATAAATCCAAATTCTTCACCAATTACACAATAAATAAAATCAGTCCATTGTTCAGGTATAAATTGTAATTGTGTTTGGTGCCCATTTAAAAACCCTTTACCCAAAAATCCTCCTGAGCCGATAGCAACCTTAGCTTGTATTGAATTATATCCGGTTCCGAGCGGGTCCGCATAAGGATTAACAAAAGAACGGATTCGATTTTGCTGATGTTCACTTAACGCTTTAAAAACATAATTGGCAAAAAGTCCGGCCCCAAGATTAATTGCAAATATTGATCCACTGAAAAATATATCGCGTTTAAACAAAAATAATACAACTGCAACCAATGCAAGCATTATAATGAAATACATTAAACCAAACGCCGATGCAATAGCAACTATTGCCGGAGATAAAACAACAAACAAGCCGAACAAACTTATTCCTTTCCAGTAAATTAATACTATTATTGTTCCGAAAAAGACCAGAGAGGTACCCATATCTGGTTCAATTAATATTAATAAAACCGGGAATAAACCAATAGCAAGTGTATATAAAATATCCTTAAAAGATTCGATATCGGTATTTCTTTTACTTAAAAAATAAGATACTCCGAATATCATTCCAATTTTTGCGAACTCAGACGGCTGAAACCCAAGCGAGCCAATAATTAACCAACTTTTTTGTCCAGCAATCTTTCTACCGAATAAAACTACTACAATAAGAAATAAAATGGAAAGAAGATAAGTTGGAATTGCTATTGTCCTAAATGTATTTGTAGGTAATGAGTAAGTAATAAAAAAGATTATCAAAGCTACGGAAGCAAATATTATTTGTTTTTCGAAATTTCCTGATGCAAGTGGATTATTTATGGTCGAGCTGTAAATTGCAGCAAACCCCAGGCAAAGGAGTAGCATCAGAGGAATGAAAAGTCCAAAGTCAAATTTATCCTGTACTTTATAATCAATTCTCATTGCTAGTCTTCTCCGCGTCCTGGTTTAGGGCTACACTGTTGCTTCTAATAATTTCATTTTTATCGCCATTCAGATAGGTCTCTACAATTGTTTTAGCTATTGGAGCAGCCCACGAGGCACCGAAACCAACATTTTCAACTAAAACTACTACTACTATTTGAGGGTTTTTATAGGGTGCAAATCCTATAAACCATGCGTGGTCCTTACCATGAGGATTCTGTGCTGTCCCGGTTTTACCAGCCATTAGAACGTTTTTTATTCTACTATTTGCAGCAGTCCCAGAACCATTTACAACTAAAAACATACCTTCTTTAACAATATCAAAGATTTTTTTATCAATATTTACTACTATTTTTTTTGTGTTATTTATTTTCATCAGTTTATGTGTATGATTATCAAGATATCCTTTAACAACGTGTGGAGTATAAGTTACACCGTCATTAGCGATTAATGAACAATATTGTGCAAGTTGTAATGGTGTAACGCTAACCTCACCTTGTCCAATTCCTAAACTTGCCATTATACTCTTGGGCCAATTAGGACCATATAGTTTTTCATAATACTTTGAGTCAGGAATAAATCCTGCTGCTTCATTTCCTATATCAAGATGAGTCTCTTGTCCGAAACCAAATTTAGCTGCATAATCATGCCATTTTTCCAATCCAATTTTGTATATAAGGTTATAAAAGAAAACGTTGCACGAATGTTCAATTGCATGAACTACGTTTATTTTTCCATGTACATCATCACACTTAAAATATCTACCGTAAAAAGTGGCACCACCTGTGCATGTAAATGTAGTTGATGTAGTAATCACTCCCATATCAAGTGCAGCAATAGCTTCAAGGGGTTTGAATGTAGAGCCAGGCGGTTGTACTGACATTGTTGCACGGTTAAAAACAGGCTTTGACGGATCGTTGTACAATTCTTTTAAATAGTCCTTTGAGGTTACATAGGAAAATTCATTTAAATCAAAATCCGGTGCACTCGCTAATGCTATTATTTCCCCGTTTTTGGGATCCATAGCTATAACTGCACCACGCTTCCCTTGTAATTCATGCTCTGCGATTCTTTGTATGTTCGCATCAATTGTTAAAACAAGATCATTACCTTTTATTGATGGCTGGTCCGCTTTTCCATCTTTGAACTTACCTAGTTCTCTCCTTTTTGAATCAACAAGCACGTAATCATTACCTTTTACTCCACGCAAAATATTTTCATAAGCTTTTTCAATTCCACTACTCCCGACGTAATCACCCGGTTTATAATAATCACTGGTATCACTATCCAAACTTTGAGGCGATATTTCCCTGGTATAGCCGAATAGCTGTGAGCCTCTGACACTATCAGGATAACCTCTTTGCATTTCAACAATGTAATCCACGCCAGGAAGGTGTTCAGAGTTTTCCTCTATCCAGGAGACAACTTTAAAGTCTACTCCCCTCTTAATCCTCACAGGTATATATTTTGAATAAACTCTATTATATTTTAGAATTTTCCCTATATATCCTGGATCCACTCCAAGAACAGTTTCGAGTAATGGACTGAGGCTTTTATCGTAATCGGCAGGAGTGATTCTGACTGTGTATGCGGGAACATTATTAACTAAAACTTTCATGTTCCTGTCATAAAGAATTCCACGTAGAGGAATCTGTTCAATGGCTTTAATACTATTGTTCGCAGATTTTTCGTCATAAGAATGGTGTTCTAAAATCTGCATCTGGAAAAGTCTAAAACCTAATAATGAAAATGCACCAATAATTATAAAATAAATAATAGACTTTCTTTCCTGCGATGCAAAATTTTTAGATTTCACGTAAAGTTCCTTCGCGGATAAAAAATAATACTAATTAAACTTATAACAGCAGTATAAAAGCCTGGCAATAGCCCAAGTTGGAAGATCATTACAATTAAATTAGAATTGAATTCTACATTACTAAAAAAAGCATTTATAACAGAATTTATAACTGAACACAACAAAACGATTAATGCAAAGTTATATGATTTAAAATAGATTTCAATTTTATTTTCATTTGCAAAATATCCGGCTACAAATCCTGCAAGTGTTTTTGCGAGCATTGAACTACCCAACAAGCTACCGGTAAACAAATCAAATAAAAGTCCATAAGCGAATCCCAGTACAGTACCATAAATTTGACCGTTCCTTAAAGTGTAAAATACAAGAAGAATTATTATCAGGTCAGGTATTGTTCCGTTTAGTGAAATAAATGGAATTATAGTAGTTTGAATAACAAGAACCGGAAAGAATATTAAGATAGGATATATATATTCAGAACGCATTTTATTTACGATTGTAAAAATTTAGCTCCAGTTTATTTTTTTGTACACTTTCAACTATGCCTATAACAAATACATTCTCAACTTTATTGAAGTCAACAAATGGCTGGACTTTAGCTTCATTAAAAATACCAGTAGATACATTTGTGATCCCGGAAACAACACCGACAGGTAGAGGTATTGGAACTATAGAACTTATCTCAGAAGTAATTATCCTATCCCCTGTTTTAACGTCATAAGTTTTGGGAACATCAACAATAACCAGATTGTCGCCGTTCCATTTCATAATTCCATCAATTCGACTCCGTTCATCTTTGACCGTAACTTTTATATCAATATTAATTAAGGTTCTAACTATACAAAAGTCATCTGAAATGTCATAAACTATTCCAACAAAACCCTGATCATCGATTACGGGCATTCCAGGTTTTATGCCATCATTTTTACCTACATTTAAAGTAATTGCACTTTGCGATGTCGAAAATGTTTTTGAAACAACAACTCCGGGAATTAAAGGATATTTCGTTGATTCTTTTAAGCCAAGAAGATTTTTTAACTCTATATTTTGAATACCATACTGCCTGAATCTGTTAATTTCAAGCATTAGTTCAGCATTTGTTCTTAGTAATCTTTTATTCTCGCTTTTAATTTTAGCAATGTTTGTAATGTCTGATACTACAGACGTAACTGCAGCAAAACTTCCGAAAGCTAATGCCTTTAAATTTTTGATCTCGGGAGTTTTATTCAAAGAAAGAGTAAAAAGACTAAATATCAGAAGTACAACAAGAATAATATATTCTTTAAAGTCATCCCACAGTTTTAGGAAAAATCGTATCATAGTTAGATAGACCCACTATCTTTTAATATCTTCTATTTCGGATTAAAACTTTAGAGTAATGTTGCAAACTATCAATCACTTTCCCTGCCCCTCTTACTACAGCCGTCAAAGGATCTTCCGCTACATGAACAGGAAGGTTGGTTTCCATTCTTATTCTTTCATCAAGTCCTTTTAATAATGCGCCGCCGCCAGTTAACATAACTCCCCTATCGAGAATATCTGCGGAAAGTTCAGGGGGAGTTCGCTCAAGAGACTGTCTCACAGCATCTACGATCTGTACTACAGATTCATTTAATGCTTCACGAATTTCAACGGAACTGACTTCAGTTGTTTTTGGAACACCGCCTACAAGATCCCTCCCTTTAACCTGAATAGTAACTTCTTCTTTTAATGGTACAGCTGATCCAACTTCACACTTGATTGCTTCTGCTGTTCTTTCTCCAATTAAAACATTATGGTTTTTCTTAAAATATTGCATAATCCCATAGTTCATCTCATCACCTGCTATTCGAATCGATTCCTCATTTACAATTCCGGAAAGCGCTATAACTGCAATTTCTGTTGTTCCCCCTCCGATATCGATTATCATATTTCCTACAGGGGCTTCCACTTCTATTCCTATTCCTATTGCAGCAGCCATAGGTTCTGCTATAAGATGTACCTCTTTAGCCCCGGCGTGCTCAGCACTATCCCTCACAGCCCTTTTCTCCACTTCCGTTACTCCGCTTGGTACAGCAACAACCACCCTCCTGGTTGAAAGAGAACCTGCTCTGACTTTTTTAATAAAAGCCCTGATCATTCCCTCTGCAATTTCAAAGTCGGCTATAACACCATCCCTCATTGGTCTCGTGACTCTGATTTCTTTATGCTCTCTTCCTTGCATTTCCTTTGCTTTATTACCTAATGCTATAATCCTTTTTGTATTCCTGTCAAATGCTACAATCGAGGGCTCATTTAATACAACCCCTTTTCCTTTAACATAAATTAATGTGTTGGCTGTACCTAGATCAATTGCAATATCAGTAGTTAAAAAATCAAAAATTCCCATAGTGCCTCTTAATGTTTAAAATGCCTGATACCAGTAAAAACCATTGAAATATTGTTTCTATTAGCAGCTTCTATTACTTCGGGATCTCGAACGGAGCCTCCCGGTTGAATTACAGCAGTCGCTCCACATTTAATAATTTCAAGCAGACTATCTGCAAAAGGGAAAAATGCATCTGAAGCTGCAACTGAATTTTTAAGATCAAGTCTATGCTCATCAGCTTTCATTTTTGCAAGCTTGGATGAATCGACCCTTGACATTTGACCCGCTCCAACACCAAGTGCAGTTTTATCTTTTGCAAAAACAATTGCGTTTGATTTTGTATGTTTTGCAACTTTCCAGGCAAATAAGATATCTTCCATCTCTTTATCATTGGGTTTTTTATCAGTTACTACCTTTAACTGATCTTCAATAATTGAAATGCTATCTGAATCCTGAATAATTACTCCGCCCGGAATATTCCTGAAGTTTTGTTGTTTTATATTAATAGGTTTTAATTGCTTCAACAGCCTTCTATTTTTTTTCTTTTTCAAAATTGTGAAAGCTTCATCAGTATAATCAGGGGCGCATATTATCTCTAAAAATATTTCATTTAATTTTAATGCCACTTCCTCAGTGACAGTTTTAGTAAATGCAACAATACCTCCAAAGGCTGAAACAGGATCACCTTTTAATGCGTTTTCATAAGCATCCATTATATTTTCAGATGTTGCAGCCCCTGCAGGGTTTTGATGTTTAATTATTGCACAGGAAGTTCCAGCCAGGTCTTCAACCAGTTCTATTGCCGCAATTAAATCAAGAATATTGTTATATGATAATTCTTTTCCATGAAACACCTCAAAATAGTCCGAAAAACGCCCATACAATGATGAGCTCTGATGGGGATTTTCTCCATATCTGAGTTCTTTATCCTTTTTGTAATTTATTCTTATATATGACGGAGATTGTTCGAATTTACACTCAAGATAGTTTGCAATATAAGTATCATAAGACGCTGTATTTGAGAATGCTTCAAGCGCCAGTTTCTTCCTTGTTTCAATGCTGATTTGGCCAGAGTCTAGTTCATTGAGAAATGAATCATACTGATCCGGATTAGTAAGGACTGAAACAAATTTATAATTTTTTGCAGATGCTCTTATCAAACTCGGGCCACCGATATCTATATTCTCAATAATTTTTTCAAAATCAGAATTTGGATTTTCAACAGTTTTGACGAAAGGGTAAAGATTAACACAAACTATATCAACGGGCATTATGTTATTCTCTTTAGCTTCCTTTTGATCCAAGGCGTTGTCCCGCCTGAAAAGTATCCCTGCAAAAACTTTCGGATGAAGCGTTTTAACACGTCCATCAAATATTTCAGGGAATGAAGTTAGAGTGCTTATTTCAGTTACATCAACACTGTTTTCTTTAAGAAGTCTCGCAGTATTGCCGGTAGCAACTATATCGTAATTATATTTAACAAGTCGTTTTGAAAATTCAACAATATTAGTTTTATCTGAAACGCTAATTAATGCTAATTTTTTCAATCTTATACCCAAGATTTGATACTAAAAGAAACTACATTAAAAAAATTTTTTGAGACCTTTGCAAATCAATTTCGCCTTCGGCAATCTTTTTTAATACAAGAGGCAATAATTTGTGTTCAACTTTAAGAACTTTATCCGCTAATTCTTCAGGTGAACTGATATCCGATATTTCAATTTTTTTCTGTGCTATTATTCTTCCTGAATCATATTCTTCATTAACAATATGAACACTTGCGCCCGAATATTCCTCCCCTGCATTAAAAACAGCACGATGAACGTTCATCCCATACATACCAGTACCACCGTAAGAAGGAAGCAAGGCAGGATGAATATTAATAATCTTATTATGAAAGTTTGTCAAAAATTCTATAGGGATCAGTTTCAAAAATCCCGCAAGAACGACTAATTCAATTTCTAGTTTTCTAAGTGAAGTTATTAGCTCATTATAACTTATGTTGCCTGGCTTTTTGCCTATTGTAAAGGTTGGAATTAAGTATTTTCCTGCAATCTGAAAAGCTGTGCAATCAATTTTATCACTTATTACCGCTTTTACCCGAATAATGTCTTTTGTATAATCTGATTCTAAAATAGCCTGTAAATTTGATCCCCTTCCTGAAACAAATACAGCTACATTCAAAATAAAACTGTCCTTAAAAGTGGTTAAAATTAGCTAAATAGCGAAATATTGTCAATGAAATTAGCCTGCTTTTGTTATGTTTTTCTAATTTTTCCCACGACTTTTTAATGCAAATAGCAGATTCTTTAATTTATTTTGATAATCGTAATCCTTGTAATCTTCAGCTTCACCAATGTATGTTTTGACTTCTTCATTATCACCTATTTTTTCTTTTGCTCTGGCAATATAATAACAAGCAAAAGGCTTTATCCATTTTTCATTTTTGATATTCAGCGACTTAGCAACTAAAGCAGTATCTGCCGATCTCTCATATTTACCGAGTGAAAAAAATGCATCACTAATATTTAGCAGGGCTTCGGCTTTTATATCTTCGGAACTCGTACTATCACAAAGGTAAGAAAGACTATCAATCGCCATCTTATATCTTGCACCTTCAACATAATGCCTGAATTTTACAAGCTCCATTTCTTCTTTTGAAAATTCGTTATCTGCAAATAATTCACCTCTTCTTCTGGCATATATATCATCTTCGATGTCAGAACCGCCCCTGTTAGATAATTTGAAATAGGTATTTGCAACATTAGGCTGGTCCATAAATTCATAACAAATAGCAAGTCTGTAATTTGCTATACCCTGGTAATCATTATTTACTGTATTTAATATAAAGTTGTTAATATAAACGGTCGCAGACTCAAATTTGTTTTTCTTATAAAGTATGTCTCCAATAAGAAAGTTTGAATAAGCAATAAGTTGCTTAAACTTAGTAGTTTTGCTTTGTACAATCCTCTTTAAAATTCTCTCAGCCCGATCAAGTTTTCTATCTTTAATGTATATAACAGCAAGTGAATAATTAAATAATAAATTATCTGGATACCTGTTTATCAGTGATCTCATGTAGCGTGCAGCTGTTGGATAATCTGCGAAAAAGTCAACAAGTATTTGAGAATAATAATATTTTGCTTCTACATTTGAATAAGTCCCATAAGTCATAGCGTTCTTAATATAATCAAGACCTTTTTCTTTGTCTCCTTTCATTCCTGCTAAACTTAAAACCCATTGTAATGCTTTAGGAACTTGCCTAACAGCAAAATTGTAAAGGCCAAGGCCTAAGTATGCATCGTGAAATTTAGGATTTAGTTCAATTACTTTGTTGAGAAAACTTTCTGATTTTTTTGTTGACCATACTGCATCAAGAAATTTCCCCTCTTGTGTGAACGCCATTGCCCGGTATGAATAATTAGCACCGAGGATATATAATGTTTCAATGTCTACTGAATTACTGTCAAGCAAAGCTACGGCCTTTTCAATAGCTTCATCGGAATATTCCATAAATTTTTGAAGATCATTTTTGTCCCTGCTACTAAAAAAATACCAAAAATAAATACTGGATTTATAATAATAGCCACGAGGATCATCCGGATATTTATCAATCAATTTTTGAAATGTTGATTCAGCCTGCGCCCACTTAAAATTATAAATATTATTGAGACCTATTCGGATAGTGTTATCAATATAAGTTTGTGCAAAAATATTCCCTGTTAACAAGGATAAAAAAATGAAAAGATACACAATGCAATAAAAATATTTTTTCATATTTTTTTATCTAGTTTGCAGGAAATATTTAATTTCCTTCTTTTGCATTTTCAGAATACGTGATACCAGCTTTCACAAATTCACGAAATAATGGATGGGCATTTGTAGCGCGTGACTTAAGTTCAGGATGAAACTGGCAGCCTAAAAACCATGGATGTGAAGTTAATTCTACCATTTCTACTAATTCTTTATCAGGAGACAAACCGCTAAGAACCATACCGTTTTCTTTAAGCTTATTTCTGAACTTATTATTTACTTCATACCTGTGGCGATGTCTTTCAGAAATAAGTTCGGTTTTATAAGCTTTTATAGCCAGTGAATTTTCCTTAAGTGTGCAAGGATAAGCTCCCAATCTCATTGTCGCACCCATATTTTTAAGATTCTTCTGATTTTCCATCAGATCAATAACACTAAACTTATTAACCTTAAACTCTGAACTGTTGGCTTTACGAATACCACAGACATTCCTTGCAAACTCAATCACAGCACACTGCATTCCCAAGCAAATTCCAAGGTATGGAATGTTATTTACTCTGGCAAAGTTTGCAGCCTTTATTTTTCCTTCTATTCCTCTCTCTCCAAAACCACCGGGAACCAATATGCCGTTTACCCCTTTAAGAAGATTTTCTGGAGTCTCCTGTTCTAATTGTTCAGCACTAATAGCTCTTACAATTACTTTTGCATTGTTTTCCGCACCTGCATGAACAAAAGCTTCCATTATGCTTTTATAGGCATCAAGGTGCCCAACATATTTTCCACAAAGTGCAATTTCAACGGTTCTTTCCGGTTTTTTTATTTTTTCTACAAGGTTATCCCAATCTTCCAGCTTAATTTTTTTGTCTGAAAGATGTAACCTTTTTAAAATTATCTGGTCCAACTTTTCCTTAAACAAAACAAGCGGAACTTCGTAAATGGAATTGCAATCATAAGCGGAAATAACAGATTTAGTATCAACATTACAGAACAGTGCAATTTTATCTCTCAGATCTTTAGTCAATTTTTTTTCTGATCTACAAACTAAAACATCGGGTTGAATTCCAAGCTCAAGTAAATTTTTAACGCTATGTTGAGTTGGCTTGGTTTTAACTTCTCCGGCTGCAGGAATAAAAGGAACAAGCGTAACATGAATGCTTAAAGTATTTTTTTTACCGAACTCTAACATTAGTTGACGCATAGCCTCAATAAAGGGAAGACTCTCAATATCACCAACAGTCCCACCAATTTCAGTAATTATAATATCATATTCGCCAAGCTCACTTAACTTAGTCATTCTCTCTTTTATTTCATCCGTGATGTGAGGAATTACCTGCACAGTTGCTCCCAGATAATCACCTCTTCTTTCTTTTGTGATTACGTCATAATACACCTGACCGGTCGTAGTGTTGTTTGACTTTGTCATATTAACATCGAGAAATCTCTCATAATGGCCAAGATCAAGATCAGTTTCGGCACCGTCATCCGTAACATATACTTCGCCATGCTGAAAAGGACTCATAGTTCCGGGATCAACATTAATGTACGGATCGAATTTTTGAATTGTTACTTTGAAACCACGTTGTTTGAGAAGAAGACCAAGGGAAGAGGCAGTAATTCCTTTGCCGAGAGAGGAAACGACACCACCTGTTACAAAAATAAATTTAACTCTTTTCCTGGCGGCCATGCTTTTTGTTTTTGTATTTAAATATAGATCATTTACGCACTAATTTCAATTTGAAATATTAATAAACATTCATCAGAATCTGTTTCGAAAAGTCTTTCTAGAATATGGTAAAATAAATATATCTTTTTAAATTAGCCCTTTTATGATTGTAATTCAACGTTTTTGTGTCTATAATTTCAGAAAAAATTAAACTTCCAATCTATTTTATATGTCATATAAAATAGATACCCACGAATTATTTTGACTTTCAACGCTTGGATTTGTGTTTTATCTTTCATTCTAAATCTAATGAGTCTTATATTAGCTATTAGTAATAATAAAATTGAATATCTGGATACTAACAATTTGAAACATTACATACATTTTAACTTTGCTCCGATTTATGTTCTTATATTTATTTGGATGACTATTAAGATATCAGCGCAAGATACAACCTCAAGCCTAGCATTCAAGAATAACAGACCAAGAAGAAATACTAATATCTTCTACCAACCTGATCTTGCATATCAAATATGGCAGCAATTTAAACTTACTCAGGAAGCAAATGCAGGTGATCCATTTGCTATGCATGAATTGGGTCTAAGATATCTAATGGGTGAAGACGTAGTTGCCGATACAGTCAAAGCTGCTTACTGGATTGGAAAAGCTGCAGAAAAAAAGCTGACAGCAGCAGAATATAATTATGCGATATTATTAAATAACGGTTGGGGAGTTGCGTGGAATCCTTTTAAAGCGTACGAATATTTTAAAGATGCTGCTCATTCCGGGATGCCACAGGCAGAATATATATATGGAATTTTAAATACTAACGATTTTATTGTAAAAAGAAATTGGGATAAAGCTTATACTTGGGTTAAAAAGGCTTCAGACAATGGAAATACATACGCAAAGGAAATTGTAAATGAATTGAAGAAGCGAGTTTCTCCTGATTATTTTGATTCTACAAAGACAAATACATCAAACGATGCTTCAAAATCTTCAGATACAGATGATGGATCCACTTTAGCTTCAAACCTTGGATTAGTATTTATCGATTTCTCTTCAAAAACTGATTCTGTACCCGTAATAACTGATAAACAAATTATAGAAGCTATCTGGAAAAACGGAAGCGAAACACTTATCGATACTCTCGGTATCAGCAATAAAAATGATTCATCACTTATAAAGTTAAAAGCAACTGGTATTTCGTATCTGGTTCAGTCTGCTGAAACAGGAAATCCTGAGGCACTAACCTTAATAGGCAGATTGTACGATAAAGGAATATTTTTCAAGAAGAACAAACTCTCAGCGGCATTATATTATTTACGTGCTACAAGATTAGACTCACCCATTGCCCCTGCAATAATATGGTATATGATAAAAGAAAAAGATTATTTTACTAATCTTAAGAAACTTGTTGATAATAATAATGCAGATGCAATGTACGTTTGGTATGAACTTTACATTTTAGGATTTGACCAGCAATTTACCGAGGCTGATTCATTCAATTTGCTGAATAGAGCTGCAAATCAAAATGATCTGCCAGCAATAGTTGAACTTGGCTTTTCATATTTTACAGGAAAATTTGTTAAAATGAACAAGGGAAAAGCTATTTCATTGTGGGAAACAGCCGAAAAATTAGGAAGTGTTGAAGCTTCTGTTAGAATTGCAACTGCCATGCTTTTAGGTGAAATAAAAACTGAAAATATGGATACGACGAAGTACTTTCGAACACTTGAGGTAGCTGATAATTTTGGCTCTGTACTTGCTCAGGTTTCTCTGGCTTATTGTTATGAAAACGGCATCGGCGTTAAAAAAAGTACTCCTGATGCTGTAAAATATTACAGGCTTGCAGCTCAACGTGGCAGCCGATATGCATATGATCAGTTAAAGAAAATGTATGACGCAATCAGACCACCGAAATATCAAATCAATTAGACAATATTTCTTTATGCCACTAATTTTCCCCTCGGTTAAAGGTTCTATCATTTCTAATAAATTTTACTAATATTTATTATAGTTAATTATTCCGGTTAAATCCTTTACATATATATGTCATCAAAAAACTTCATACACGATTCAAAATTATCTGGTTTGGGGCTTAGCATATTTGCAATAATGTCAAAAATGGCATTGGATTATAATGCAATTAATCTCTCACAAGGATTCCCTGACTTTAACTGTTCCGAAGAACTGATTATTTTAGTTAATAAATATCAAAAAGAAGGTTTTAACCAATATGCACCTATGCCCGGAGTTCAACAATTAAGAGAAAGGATTGCCCAAAAGATTAAAAAATTATATAAAAAAGGATATGATTATAACGATGAAATAACAATAACTGCAGGAGCTACACAAGCTCTTTTTACTGCAATTACAGCTATTATTAAAAGTGGAGACGAAGTAATAATTATTGAACCAGCGTATGATTCTTATTCCCCGGTAGTTTTAATGAATGGCGGCACTCCAAAGTTTGTATCATTGGGAAAAGACTTTTCATTTGATTGGCAGAGCGTAAAAGATTCTATTTCTGAAAGAACAAAAATGATAATAATTAATTCACCTCACAACCCGACTGGCAGTGTTTTAAATGAATCTGATATTAAAGTCTTGGAAGAGATTACACGAAATACGAAAATTATTTTAGTGAGTGATGAAGTTTATGAGCACATTATTTTTGATGGGCAGAAACATTTTAGTCTTTGTCAATCAGAAGAATTATCACAAAGATCATTTGTAATATCTTCTTTTGGGAAAACGTATCACACAACCGGATGGAAGATAGGATATTGCACAGCGCCAAAAACTTTAACAGAAGAATTTAGAAAGATTCATCAGTTCATCGTGTTTGCTGTAAATACCCCTATTCAATATGCATATGCTGATTACCTAAATAAGCCGGAACATTATTTATCGTTAAATTCTTTCTATCAATCAAAACGTGATTTGTTAATTTCATCATTAAAGGAATCAAAATTTAAAATTACTCCTACTAGTGGTACTTACTTTCAAATCCTGGATTATTCTGAGATTTCAGAATTAAATGATATGGATTTCTCGACCTATTTAACAAAAGAAATAGGTGTAACTGTAATTCCCATTTCACCCTTTTGTACTATAGATAAAAGCAGAAAAATAATCAGGGTTTGTTTTGCTAAAAGAGATGAAGTTTTATTACAAGCTGCTGAAAAGTTAAAAAAAATTTAAGAAGCTTTATTACTAATTTTAAATTCAGGCTCTTTAACTTTCTGTAAAATGATCAGACCAATTACAAAAAATAGCCCTATTGCCAACGCTGCAACGCGCTCGTTGGATATGTCTGAAATAATCCCATAAAATAAAGGTCCAATTACTGCCGAAGATTTACCAAATAATCCATCATAAAAGCCAAAAAATTCAGCTTCTCTTTCCTTAGGTGTGAGAAGAGCCATTAAACTTCTGCTACACGATTGGGATGAACCAATTGAAAGACCCGCCAGTAATCCAATAACGTAAAATTCTGAAATGGCATTCACAAAATAAGCTCCGATTATTACCACAAGCCATATAATAATAGTTATTGTAATTGTCTTTTTTGGCCCAATATGATCGGAGACTATTCCAAAAATAAATGAACCAGCTACCGCCGTGCTTTGCACAATTACAAAGAAATAAATTATCTCTGCGTCCGTCATCTTTAAAATGTTAGTTGCGAAGATAGAAGCAAAAGCAATGATTGTAATTATTGCATCATTATAGAGGAAAAACGCAAAAAGAAATCTTCGGACAGAGGGATATTCATTTTTAATAAAAAGAGCTTTCAAAGTGTCAAAGCTTTTCTTAACTCCATTCTTAATTAACCCTTTTGTAACAGGATTTTCAATCTTTGGCTCACTTACAAAAACAAACAACGGAATTGAGAAAAAAAGGAAAAACAATGCAGCTATAACAAAAGAAAAGCGGATATAAAAATAATACGTGGGTACAGACTGATCAGGTAACAAATACATGACAATCAATAATACTACGAGTGCACCTAGATATCCCATAGCGAATCCATAGCCTGATACTCTACCATAATTTTTCTTAGATGTCAGATTCGGAAGGAAAGCATCATAAAACACCAACCCTGCTTCAAAACCTACATTTGCAAAAATAAACAGAACTATCCCTAATAGTATATCTCCCTTCTGTACAAAAAACATTAAAGCAGTACAAATTATCGAAACCAGAGTGAACAATAAAAGAAATCTTTTTCTATTATGGGAAACATCAGCAATTGCTCCCATTGGCGGACTAAGCATTGCAGCAAATATCATCGAAATACTAACCGCAAGGCCCCAAAGCCATTTTTGACCTCCGGCAACAATATTGGTAAAATATTTTGAATAGATAACAGTAACTACAATTACAGAAAAGGCGGTATTGGCAAAATCAAAAAATGACCAGCTTATAATTCTGCCTTTTTCTTTCATTAAACTATTTCTTTTGGGTAGGTTTTGAAATTGTTTCTTCTACTAATCCCCTTCCTGTTTTCTTTAACGATTTAGAATCTTTCAGTTGTGATAAAATAGCATCAAGAATTCCATTTATGAATTTTCCACTCCCTGACGTACTAAACTCCTTTGCAATTTCTATGGACTCATTTATTGAAACCTTCGGTGGAATATCTTCGAAATATAGTATCTCGCAGATACCCATCCTCAATAGCAATTTGTCAATAAGAGCGATCCGGTTCATCTCCCAGTTTGCAACTCTGGATCTAATTTTTTCATCTAATTCATTCTGATGAATTATCACGCGACTTACAAGATCTTCAGCAAATTCTCTATCAGCTTTATTGGAGGTGTCTGTAAGTATATTCTCAATATGTGCTTGCAGAGAATCCTCATTCATTTCATAAGCATAAAGAATCTGCAATACCTTTTCTCTTACAATTCTACGTTTGGATAATTGTGACATATTAAATGAAAAAATTAAAGAACAAAAAAATAAGATATAATTTATTATCTTTTTATTATCTCACTTAAACGACCGGAGAAATAAGATCTGCCTGTGTAAATATTGCTAATCCTACCAACCTGTACTAATCTTTCCTCAGCAATTTTATTAGAAGCTTCATAAGTAGGGATCTTTTTTTCTTCAGATGTTTTCAGGATTTTCATAATAACATCGTAAATTCCTTCGGCTTGTTTCAGAGCTCTATCCTGCCTGTAACCTTCAAGTTCATTTGCAACATTAATTAACCCGCCCGCATTAATGACATAATCGGGAGCATAAACAACTCCTTTTTTGACCAACTTTGGACCGTGTATATTTTCAACTTCCAATTGATTATTTGCACCACCGGCAATAATTTCTGCTTTTATTCTTTCTATTGTATTATCATTAATTATAGCCCCTAAAGCATTCGGTGAAAATATATCGGCATCTACATCATAAATTTCTTCAGGTTTTACAACCTGAGCTTTCACAGTTTCCAAAGTACGTTTAATTTTATCTTCATTAATATCGGTTAAAAAGATATCGGCTCCTTCATTATATAAATGTTCACACAGATAACTTGCAACGTGCCCAGCACCCTGTACTGCTATCTTTTTCCCTTTTAGTGAATCATCACCCCATTTATATTTTGCACAAGCCTTGATTCCTACATAGACCCCATAAGCTGTCACCGGCGATGGATCACCCGAACCGCCAAGTGCCTTCGAAATTCCGGTAACGTATTTGGTTTCCATTCTGACAAATTCCATATCCTTAACTGAAGTGCCTACATCCTCTGCAGTGATGTATCGTCCGGCAAGACCTTCAATAAACTTTCCAAAGGTTCTGAATAATAATTCATTCTTTTGAGTAGCAGAGTCTCCAATAATTACAGCTTTGCCACCACCAAGATTCAATCCGGAAACCGCGGCTTTATAAGTCATCCCTCTAGATAATCTTAGTACATCTCTCAAAGCATCTTCGTCACTTTTATAATTCCACATCCTAGTACCGCCAAGTGCGGGACCTAATGTAGTATTATGAATAGCTATAATCGCTCTTAAACCTGCTTCCTTATTGTAGCAGTAAACTACTTGCTCGTGACCATATTCTTGTAATGTTTCGAATTTAATCATTTTATTCACCTGTTTTTTATAATGCGAAGAACCAAAACACAAGTAGGGCAATACTTTCCCTGAACCTGTAATATATTTTACTATCAAAACTTAAATTCATTTCGGAAGGAGCAAACCGTGCCTCAATTTTATAAAATTTACAAATCTCTTTTATCCTTGCTAAATGATAAGAATCAGAAATGATAATGATATTGTTTAAATGCTTTTTAAGCATAAGTTCATTTTTTATAAATCTTATCTGCTCGCTGGTTGAAGCTGTTTTATTTTCTATCCAAATATTTGTTGAATCAATATTTTTTAATTTTAAATAATGATACGCAACTTCAGCTTCACTTAGTTCGCCCGGGGCGTGCCCTCCTGTCACCTGGATTTTTTTCAATATTCCATTTTTATACAGTTCTGCTGCCATATCCGCTCGTGAGGCCAGGCTCGGGCTTGGTTGATTGTTTGACCAGACTGCTGCCCCCATTACCACTCCTACAAACTTTGCATTTCCAGTATAATTTTTGGCAAAGTTTTTTTCAACGTCTGAGCTCAAATGAAAAAATGCAACTACAAGTAAGAGCGTTGCTATAATTATGGAATTAATTACAGTTCTTAAAATTAACAATTCTTTCCTTCCAAGAAAAGTAATCCAGACTGCAGAAATGAACATAAATACTATTAACTGATAAATAGTAAACAAAATTCCTTTTAAGACATCTTTTAGTGGATGCTCTAGTATAAAATAATCGGGAACAGGAATCTTTACCCAGACATAAAATTCGGCAAAGAGAAGTGAAAAAGTTATTAAAGCTGTGTAGAATATCAGTAACCTGGGATTATATATATTTTTTTCATTAAAAGAATAAAAAATAATACCCACAATTAAAATTAGAACAAAGATGAGATTCAGTAAATTACCAGTATAAATAAAATTAATATCGCTAAGCGGGAGCCCCTGGTTTTTGTATTTGATGTAATAAAGGAAAAGTAAATCAAGTATAATAATAGAAATAACTACACTTACTAATTTCCATCTATTATCAATATGCTTGTTCCATTTAATCATTTAAGAAAGGCAAAGTTTAGGAGCAATAGTATCTGAATATTATTATAAGTATGTACATAACTGCAATAATTTTACTAAAAAGAATGCTTTTAAAATTAGCCAAATATGTCTATCTCTGCAAGGAATGATTACTATTAATTAAAAATAAGGAATTAAATTCTTAATTTTTAAAAAATAAAAAGGCACTCAGAGTTGAGTGCCTTTAATTTTTTTATAAATAAAAAAATCAATTATTAAGTCTGAATATGACCGGAACAGAAACCTGTACTTTCACTGGTTTGCCCCTCTGTTTACCAGGCTTAAATTTCGTTTCTTTTACAGCTTTTAATGCTGCTTCATCACAGCCGGCTCCAATTCCTTTTAGAACTACAGCCTTGGTTACGTTACCATGTTCATCAACAAAAGCATTAATATATACTCTTCCTTCAACACCAGCCCTTTTAGCTATTTCAGGGTATACAATTTTTGCCTGAATAGCAGCTATTCCTCCTATTGGTTCAGGCATTTCTTCAACTGCAACAAAATAAGTCGGTTCCTCTTCCTTTTCTTCTCTTGGAGGGGGCGGAGCTTCAACATTCGCATTTACATCAAGTTCGGTTGAACTTATATCAATATCGTTAAGAACGTTATCTGTAGGTGCCTCGATAGGAATCGGTGGTTTTGGAGGAGGAGGAGGTCTGTTCTCTTGCTTAGTTTGCTGTACATCTTCCACATTGAACAATTCTTGCGTATCAGTTGCAATTTTCTTTTCAGGCGTTATATGCGGAAAGAATTTAAATGCAACTATCAACAAAGCAAGTGAAGTTATTAAACTGATTTCAAAAAACTTACTGTATTTGCTTCTTAAATCAGCTTTAGGATTCTTTTTCAGGGCCATTTAAAGCACCTCCTTATAGTCAAATAAATCTGCTTTAATTTACTAAATGGTATATTTTTTGTCAACTTAAAAGACTCTACTTATTTTACCTCTTGTTTGGTAAACTGTTCCCTAAAGATCAGTACTTAAATTTGTCCTATTCCACCAACTTTGATGAAGAATATTTAATAATTAGTGAAATCAACAATACAGCTAACAATGCTCCAGAAATATCTGCTGTCCAATCTAAAATATCGCAACTACGCCCCGGAATATAAAGTTGGTGAAGTTCATCCAAGGCAGCATAGGTTCCAATTATTAGTAAAGTATATAATGAAGAATGTTTTTTCAGATTCGAATATTTATTTTGTATTATTAAAGCAAGCTTTAACAAAATTGCCAATCCCCAAAAAGCCAGAATATGTTCTATTTTATCACTTACACTAAGATCAGGGAAGTCTGCACCGGGAAGTGATGTAAAAAACAACAACACCCCCCAATATATTATGAGTGGATAATAGATTAGAAAACTCTTATGGTTCTGTAAATAGTTAAGCAAACGATCTCCTTAAGAAATTAAATGCCGATGGTAATGATTTAGTTATATCCTCAGCAGTAAATGAAAATTCAGTTTTACTTTTTAGTAAAAGATCAGCAGCAAGACTATGTAAATAGACCCCAGCTATGACTGACTTATCAATATTTTTTTGCTGAGACATTAAGCCAGCAATCACACCGGTTAATACATCTCCTACACCAAATTTTGCCATTCCTGGATTACCTGTTGAGTTTATAAGGGCGTCACCTTCCGGAGTAAAAATAATTGTTGGTGCACCTTTTAGGACTAAATAAGATCCCGTCTTTGTAACAAAGTTTTTTCCATATTTAAAAATATTTTTTCTAAGCTCATTAATATTTACATCTATTAAATTTGCAAACTCTCTCTGGTGAGGCGTTAAAACAAAATTTTCAAGGTTAAGTTCTTCGTATTTTCCACTACCAAGTGCAAAAATTGCATCAGCATCTACTACATATTTTTTACATTTCCTTTCTTCTAAAATTCTTAGAACAGATGTTTGTGTTTCTTTATCTCTTCCTAAACCAGGTCCTATTGCTGTCACATCGGCCCATTTAATTCTTTGATTTAATTCTTTGATATTATTTTCACACAAATATTCTTTTTCATTGTCCTGATAAGACTGGACTACCAACCCACTTGCTCTTTTAAAGATCAAATTCCTTATAGACTTAGGGAAAGCCAGTACAGATGCCCCAGCCCCAGCTTTTAATACAGCCATAGAAGACAACATCGCCGCTCCCGGGAAACTACCCGAACCTGCAATTGTAAAAACTTTGCCTGCAGAATACTTATGAATGTTTTTCTTTTTATCTGGTAGAAATTCAAATACATCTTCCGGTTCAATCAGGAAATCATTTGCGGCCAATTTTTCATAATATCCAAGATCAATTCCAATCTCGCCTTTTACTATTTTTCCACAATTTGTGTATCCATCCTGGATAAATAGACCTTTTTTGAATTCACCAAGTGTTATTGTTAAATCCGAATTGAATATTGTTTCACCGAATCCAAGATCAGCATCAAGTCCTGTTGGAATATCAATAGCTACACGTATAGTTTTAAGCTTATTCAGAGCTTCGACAATACCTTTATATGGTTCTCTCAACTCCCCCCTTGCTCCGCTACCTAGCATGCAATCCATAATAATTTCTGATCTTGCAAGCAAACCAAGATCCTTCAAAGAATTAAATTCCCTAATTGTAATTTTGGAATTTTCTTCAGTCATTTTTTTTAGAATCCTGAAATTAACTCTACAATCCTCAGACATTTCATTTTCTTTTCCGACATGCAATACACTTAAGCTAAAACCTTTGTTGGCAAAATGCCTAAGAAGCGCAAAACCATCACCACCATTATTCCCTTTCCCGCAAACTGCACCTACTTTTTTAACTTGCCTGGAAGTCAGTATTTCATTTTCAATTATATCATAGATTTGTACGGCGGAATTTTCCATCAGCACGATTGATGGAACTTCAAGCTCTTTGATAGCAAAATTATCTATCTCGCGAATTTGTCTTGTTGAATAAAGTGGTATCATAATTTGACTTTCTAAAAAGTAAACTTTTTTACACAGGAAAAAATCAACAATAATAATTTATACAAATTATTGTTAACTATTTCAAGAAGGATGAGATAAGGTTGATGAGTGATCCCGGAGCAATTCCAATTACTATAACCAATAGTACAGATATCATTACAGCGAGCAATCCTGTATTACTTTCTTCAACTTTTACCTCCAATTCAGCATCTTTAAAGTACATCAGAACAACAATCCTGAGATAGAAATATACACTGATTACGCTTGAAATAACTCCGACTATTGCCAACCAGGTTAAATTAGCTTTAATAGCTGCTATAAAGACATAATACTTGCCGAAGAATCCTGCAAATGGTGGTATGCCTGCAAGTGAAAACATAAAAAGTGATAGCATTGCTGCTAATAGCGGTTGTCGCGAAGCCAGTCCGGAATAAGAATCAAAAGTAAGGTTTGTTTCATCCTTTCCTTCGATCATTGCAACTATTCCAAAAGCACCTAAGTTCATAAAAGTATAAGCTGCGAGATAAAAAATAATTCCTGCAATTCCTTCATAATTACCTGCTGCAAGTCCAATTAACATATAGCCCGCGTGTGCAATTGAAGAATATGCAAGCATTCTTTTTACATTGTTCTGAGAAATTGCAACTATGCTTCCAAATAACATCGATAGCACAGCAATAACAGCAAGGTATGGCTCAAAGATATTATGATCAATTCCATTAAAAATAGAACCAAGCGTAACTATGATTGCAGCAAAAGCAGCAGCTTTTCCTCCGGTTGAAAACAATCCTGCAACAGTTGTTGATGATCCTTCATAAACATCAGGTACCCACATATGAAACGGGAAAGCCGCAATCTTAAAAGAAAATCCAATCAGGAATAATAAAACACCTGTAATAAACAATAAATTATGAGATAACTCTCCAAATCTACCAACAATAATCTCTATCGAAGTTGATTGTGCAGTGCCATAAATAAAGGCTATTCCATAAACAATAAATCCTGTAGCAAAAGCACCAAGTAAAAAATATTTCAGGGATGCTTCATTAGCTTTAAGGCTTTTTCGGTTCAACCCTGCAAGAGCATAAAATGAAATTGACATTAATTCCAGACCGAGGAAGATCATAAAAAGATCTTTAGCACCTGCCATGAACATCATACCCATAACAGAAGTTTGAAGCAAAATATAGAATTCGCCGAAATAAGTACCATATTTTTTCAAATAATCAATAGAAAGTAAACAAATTATAGCAGCACCAAAAGTAAATATGAAATAGAAAATATTTACATCACCACCTGTTGCCAGCATATTCTGGAAAACAACAGAAACTTTACTAACAGTTGATAAAGAATAAAAACCGGCAATTACAAAAATTATAATTGAAAACCATGGCAAAACAATTTCACTTTTTGACCAATACATTTCTATAACAAGTGAAATTAATATTCCGCCGCCTAAAATTATATAAGGTAGTATATTGTAAAATTCCTGGATATTGTTCAGCATAATCTTATTTCTTTAGCGTTTATTCTATAAATAAAATGTCATCATCGGTTTTTTCAATTTTGACATTATGTTTTTCTCCAATGTACAATGCTATCTTCTTATGATTATCTATATTAAAAATATCATCACCTTTTTCAACAACGACCATTTTAATATTTTCATATTTTGTAATTGATTCTTTCAAGTCCTTTATTTCAAGGAAATATAGATCTGTGTAATTTTCATCTTCCCTGATATATATACCTTTAGAACTCGTTGAGAAATCAGTGATAATATCATCTTCAATAATAACTTTTAAGAATGATGCCTTAAAAGGAAGAATCACTCTATTACCATAACACAAACCATCCGATTTTTTGTCTAATGCTTCTTTTATCGTATTCATTTTTTAACCTTTACCGTAGAAAAATATTAACCAAATTATCGCATAAATCGGGATTAAAATTACAATCGAGTATTTAATCATATAAGTAAAAAAACTCGGCATTTTAATACCCGCCCTTTCACTAATAGATTTTACCATAAAGTTTGGGCCGTTACCTATGTAGGTAATAGCACCAAAGAACACAGCCGCTACTGAAATTGCCTGCAAATAAATCTGATCCACTGAAACAAAATGTGCAACCTGAGCCTTTTCAGTTACAAGAAGTGAATATTTACCCATTGCAGCACTAAGAAAATTCATATATGTGGGTGTATTATCAAGCACTGCCGAAAGTGAACCGGTAGCCCAATAAAAAACACCGGCATTCAGCTTGTCGCCCAGTACATTTGCTTCGTGCGCAATCAGTTCGAGCGCAGGCACCATTGTTGCAAATATTCCAATGAACAAATAAGCAACTTCTTTGATCGGTTCAAAATCAAATTCGTTTGCTTTCAGTATCTCAGTATCGGCACCTTTATATGATAAATAAATAACCCCAAACATTATTATTTCCCTGATCCCAAAAGGTAAACCAAACGGCAATTTAGGGACCCAGGGTATAACCACAGGATCAATAAAAACAGCAAGAATTATTATAACCAGATACCCAAGATTCTTTAGCCCTTTAAACTCAATTTTATTGCTATATTCAATCTTTTCATATTCGGTTTTATTGAGTTTATCAAATATATAAAAGACAAACAGTATCATTAGTAGTGCCGGGATCCAAATAAACCACACATTATCGATAACCCAGAAAAAAGGGACACCACTCAAATAACCCAGGAACAAAGGAGGATCACCTATAGGCGTTAATGCACCACCGACATTACTGACAATAAAAATAAAAAATATTATGTGATACGGACGAAGCCTTTCTCTGTTCATCTTAATAAAGGGTCTTATCAACAGCATCGATGCGCCCGTTGTACCAATAATATTTGAAATCACAGCACCGAAAAGCAAAAATATTACATTCAGCATCGGGGTTGATTCTTTATCAACCTTTATCAATATCCCGCCTGAAGCAACAAATAATGAACCGAGCAATGCAATAAAACTTATGTACTCAGCAAATGTGTGCATCAGTATATGATCATTCTTTAGTATTGCCAGGTAATAAATTACAACAAAAGCTCCAAGTACAATAGAAATTTTGGGATAATGCCTTTCCCAAAAATGTTTATAGAACAACGGACCCGTTGCTATCATTAATAAAAGAATAACAAAGGGCAAAACCATAAATAAGCTAGGCGTTGATATATGCTCGGCCTGAGTAACGGCCAATGTGTCTGCCACACTTTTGACTGCAGCTAAAGAGTTCACTGTTCCAAAGAACAAAAAAACAATCAGTAATAACAAAATGTTTTTTAAAAACTTATTGGACATGAGCAGGCCTATTTAAGACTATGATTTTGTGGGGTATATACCTGCTCAATAACCTTATTAACTGATCTGGATGAAACCTTTAAGAAAGTGCTTGGATAAATTCCGATCCAAACAATAAATATTAATATCGGAATCATTACAAAAATTTCGCGAGCGCTCATATCTTTAATAGAATTCAACTTTGGATTTTTAACTTCTCCAAAAACAACTCTCTGATACATCCACAACAAATAGACCGCTGCAAATATTACCCCCGATGCTGCAAATACTGTATACCACCAACTGTTTAACACAGGCGACTTAAATGATCCTAACAGTATTAAAAATTCACCAACAAACCCGTTCAATCCCGGTAAACCAATTGATGAAAGAGAAGCTATCATTAATATAACTGAATAAATTGGAATCAGTTTAGCAATGCCTCCATATTCGGCAATAGTTCTGGTGTGAGTTCTTTCATAAATAACTCCCACCAAAAGGAACAAGGCTCCAGTAGAAAGTCCGTGATTGACCATTTGAATAACTGCACCCTGCATTGATTCATTTGTCATTGCAAAGATTCCAAGAACAACAAACCCGAGATGTGCAACAGAAGAATAAGCAACAAGCTTTTTCATATCCTTTTGAACCATTGCAACCAATGCACCGTAAATAATTCCTATAATTGCAAGAACAGATATTGCCGGAGCGAAATAAACTGCAGCTTGAGGAAATAATGGAAGACAAAATCTTATCAGTCCGTATGTACCCATTTTCAACAACACGGCTGCAAGAATAACTGAGCCGGCAGTCGGCGCTTCAACGTGTGCATCAGGAAGCCAGGTATGCAGAGGAAACAATGGAACCTTAATCGCAAAGCTAAACGCAAATGCCAGGAACATATAAAGCTGGATTGTATGCGGAACAGTTGGTCCAATATTATATAACTCGATTAAGTCTGTTGAGAAATGTCCTAATGGACCCGAAGCATAAATAGCAAGCCAGATAATTGCTACAAGCATCAAGAGGCTTCCAAACATTGTATAGATGAAAAACTTAACAGAAGCATAAATTCTACGTTCCCCCCCCCAAATACCTATAATGAAATACATCGGAATCAACATTACTTCCCAAAAAACATAGAACAGGAAAAGATCAAGAGAAACAAAAACTCCAAGCATACCAACTTCAAGCATAAGCATGAAGAAAGTGAACTCTTTTACTTTCTTATTAATTCCTTTCCAGCTTGAAATTAACGTAAGAGGAGTTATAAAGGTTGTAAGCAATATTAAAAGAAGCGATATTCCATCAATGCCGACATGGTAACTGATATTGAGGTTTTCAATCCAGGCAAACTTATATACAAACTGAAAATCAGATTTGCTGATGTCAAAACCAAAATAAAGAAAAAGAGAAACAATAAAAGTAATGACCGAAACAGCCAGTCCGAAATATCTTATCAGGTTTTCTTTCTCTCTATTAATTAAGAGTAAAAGTAATCCTCCGACAAAAGGAGTTAATAACAAATATGTTAATAGGTGATTATTTTGCATAAATTTATAAACTCATTATAATCCAGAATAATGCAAGCACGATACCAAGAGCCATAATAATTGCATAAAATTGCGCAACACCAGTTTGAATCTTTCTAATATTTTTTGAAACTCTGTCAACAATAGCCGCCGCACCGTTTACGGCACCGTCTATAATTTTCGCATCAGTTATTCTCCATAAGAATGAATCAGATGTTTTGACTATCGGAGTTACTACAGTTGCATCATAAACTTCGTCGACAAAATATTTATTCCAGAGAAGATTATATAAGCCTTTGAACTTCCCTGCCAACTCGGTGGCGATCGATGGTTTTTTAAGATAAATGTTTCTTGCGATTATAATTCCTCCCACACCAAGAATTACAGAAATTACCATCAATGAAATTTCCATAGAGTGTCCGTATGCTGATGTTTCAGCAAGTCTTGCCTGCGCATTTTTGAAAACAGGTTCGAGCCAGTTTTCAAAAGCGTTGCCACCCTCTCCTGAAAACAAAGCAGGAATTCCTATGAATCCTCCTATAAAAGCTAAGATAGCAAGAGCAATCAAAGGGAATGTCATTACTTTAGGAGATTCATGCGGATGTTTATCTTTTCCAAATCTTGAATTGCCTTCAAAAGTAAGGAAATAAAGCCGGAACATATAGAAAGCTGTAAGTAAAGCGGTAACTGCTCCGATTGCCCAGTAAATTACATTTCCATTTGCAAAAGATTTCCAGAGAATTTCATCCTTACTGAAAAATCCTGAGAAAGGAGGAATGCCTGAAATTGCGAGTGAGGCAACTAAAAATGTTATGGCAGTTGCGGGCATATATTTTCTTAAACCACCGAAGTTTTGAATATTCTGATCTTCGTGCATTGAATGAATAACCGAACCGGCAGCAAGGAAGAGAAGAGCTTTAAAGAAAGCATGAGTCATCACGTGAAAAATTCCGGCAGAGAAAGCACCTACGCCAAGCGCAAGAAACATATATCCAAGCTGACTCACAGTTGAATAAGCTAAAACTTTTTTGATATCGTTTTGAACCAATCCTATTGTTGCAGCAAAGAATGCAGTCAACGCACCAATAATTGCAACGACGGTTAAAATAGCGGGTGCAGATGCATAAATTAAAGAACACCTTGCAACCATATAAACACCGGCTGTAACCATTGTAGCTGCATGTATGAGTGCGGAAACAGGAGTTGGACCGGCCATTGCATCGGGCAACCAGATATAAAGAGGAATCTGTGCTGATTTTCCTGTTGCACCTATAAATAAAAATAAAGCTATAAAATTAAAAACACTTTGAGAAATATTTAGAACACCTATCTTGCTGAAAACATCGCTGAAATTAAGACTGCCGAAGGTCAGGTAAATCAGAAACATTCCTAAAAGAAAACCGAAATCACCAATCCTGTTTACAATAAAAGCTTTCTTCCCAGCATCGGCAGTAGTCATCTTTTCAAATTTTTTGTCGTACCAGAAGCCAATTAATAGATAAGAACAAAGCCCTACACCTTCCCAGCCTAAAAACAAGACCAGAAAATTATCGGCAAGAATCAGATTCATCATTGCAAAAATGAAAAGATTCAGATATGAAAAGAACCTCCAGAATGATTTATCGCCGTGCATATATCCGATAGAATAAACATGAATGATAAATCCAACTCCGGTAACTACCAGAGCCATTACTAAAGACAACTGATCAACCTGATAAGCAAAGTGAATATTCAATCCACCGACACTTAACCAGGTAAAAAGATCAACAATAGTTTTTCTTTGTTCTACAGGAAGGTTTAATGTTTCGAAGAAAGCGCCTATAGCGATAATAAATGAAATTCCTATAACACCGCTACCGATTATTCCTATAACTTTTTCATTTTTGATTTTGCTCCCCAATAATCCGTTGAAAAGAAAACCAACGAACGGCAGCAGAATTGTTAAATAGATTAATTGAATCATAAAAATGGAACTCTTTAATTAATCTGAACTAATAAATTTTAGATCACCATTTCAAAATATTGATCTCGTCGATATTCACAGTTAATTTATTTCTGAAAATTGCAATTATAATTGCAAGACCTATAGCAGCTTCAGCTGCAGCGACAGTCATTACAAAAAATACAAACAATTGTCCGACAGAACTGCCTAGATATGACGCAAAGGTTATCATTGTCAGGTTTGCGGAATTAAGCATCAATTCCACTGACATAAAAACAATAATCGCATTCCGTTTGGTTAGTACGCCGGTAACACCGACGATGAACATAAACGCACTTAGTATTAAATAATATTCAATTGGAATTTGCATAAGCCTTAATCAAATTTTTTCTTAGCTAAAACGAGTGCGCCTATTGTAGCTGCTAGAAGTAGAAATCCAGCCGCTTCAAAAGGCAATATATAATTCGTGAATAATTCCCTTCCGATTTCCTCTATTGTACCTGCTTTAACACTTGCAGCAATATCAGCTTTTGGAATTGAAGAAGGATGTGAAAAGAAAATCAGGTAAACAAGCTGCACAAAAATTAATACCGCAATAATTACTGCAAATGTTTTAACAGCTGGATTTGCCTCCATAAATTTCTTTTCATTTTCAGGACGTAAAAGCATAATTACAAAAAGGAAAAGAACCATGATAGCACCGGCATATACAATCACCTGTGCAACTGCGATGAATTGTGCGTTTAACAAAAGATACAGTCCTGCAAGTCCTGCAAAATTCAGAATTAAAAATAAAGCGCTGATAACAGCATTCCTTCTGGTTATCATCAAAACAGATGAAACTGCTGAGGTAATACCAAAAACAAAAAATAAAATAGTTTGTATCGACATTTTTGTTAGCTAGTTGTCATTTTTAAGGAGTATTCCTATAAATCATTCTTGGAAACGGAATAGTTTCTCTCAAATGTTCCAGACCACAAATCCATCCTACTGTTCTTTCTAAACCAAGCCCAAATCCTGAATGTGGGACAGACCCGAATCTCCTTAGATCAAGATACCACTCAAAAGCTTCCATGGGAAGATTATGTTCTTTAATTCTTTCTATTAATGTATTGAGATCGTCTTCCCTCTGGCTTCCGCCAATAATTTCACCATAGCCCTCCGGTGCAAGAACATCCACAGCAAGAGCAAGTTTAGAATTCTCAGGATCTCTCTTCATATAAAACGCTTTCACTTCTGCAGGATAACGATGAACCATAACAGGTCTATCAAACTGATTTGAAATAACTGTTTCATCAGTTCCGCCTAAATCGTTTCCATATTGAAAATCAATCCCATTCTTCTTTAAAATTTCTACTGCTTCATCGTATGAAATTCTCGGCAAAGGTTTTTTAACATTTTTTAGTAGTGTGGTATCTCTCTCCAGAATTTTTAATTCTTCATCCATATCTTTCAAAACAGTCTGGACAATATATTCAAGAAAGTCTTCAGCTAAATCCATATTATCATTAAGATCATTAAATGCAACTTCAGGTTCTACCATCCAGAATTCCGTTAAGTGTCTTCTCGTTTTTGATTTTTCTGCGCGAAACGTCGGACCGAAAGTGTAAACCTTCCCAAGTGCCATTGCACCTGCCTCTGCATAAAGCTGCCCTGATTGCGTCAGATATGCTTTGCCAAGATCGAAATATTCTGTTTCAAATAAAGTTGAAGTACCTTCGCACGCAGCAGGGGTAAGAATCGGAGGATCCATTAATGTAAATCCCCTCTCATCAAAAAAATCCCTGATTGCTTTTACAATCCTGTGGCGAATTTTTAATATTGCAACCTGTTTTGAAGAACGAAGCCAGAGATGACGATTATCCATCAAAAATTCAATGCCGTGATCCTTAGGTGTTATTGGGTAATCTATGGCTTCTGAAATAACTTTGAGGTCGGCTGCATCTAATTCGTAACCACCCGGAGCTCTCTTTTCTTCTTTGACTTTTCCAGTAACTGTTATTGAAGACTCCTGGCCAATTTTATCTGCAATTTCGAAAACTTCATCGGAAACATTCCCTTTGAAATAAACACACTGAAGATAACCTGTCCCATCTCTTAAAACGATAAATTTAATTTTTCCGCTTGATCTCTTATTGTAAAGCCATCCATCCAGTACAACTTCTTCTCCAACGTGATCAGATAGGTCTTTGATTGAAATTTTCGACATTATGAGAATACTTTATTGAAAATTTAATTTTCAAATATACAGAGAGGTGCCTATAAATGCAAAAAAGCTAAAGTAGTTAGCATATAGTATAAATTAAAGCCGGAAGATTATTCCTTAGCTTTCTCCGGAATAATTTTGAGTAAAATAATTTCACTTCTGTTTAACAATTATTTAATAACCAAACAAAATATTTTTCTTGCTGTAAAAACAAAGTTTACTTATCTTTATTCTTGTTATAATAATATCTGACTATATGCGAGGGAAAAGCTATTTTTTAACCACATTTCGACTCAATGTTCCAAAAATACTATTTTATTTTAAGTACTAATTATTTATTTATTATTAAATTATTTAACACTTAAGAAAAAAAAGACATCATTTTTAGATTTTGGAACGCTCTAGTTCTATTAACTAAATAAATCATCATTTCATAACAAAGGGATGGGCATATGAAAATACGAAGTACAATTCTTTCGTGTTTGCTGGCAATGCTGTTTTTTGCGATGCAAAATCTTAGCTTCGCGCAGACAGCCACAACAGCAAGCATAAGTGGTACGGTAACTGACCAGGACGGTAACCCGCTGCCAAATGCTACAGTTATTGCAGTACACGTTCCCTCAGGAACTCAATACGGAACAACGTCACGTGTTGACGGCAAATATAATTTTTCTGCCGTAAGAGTTGGCGGTCCTTACCAGGTAACTTTTTCTTACGTTGGTTATCAAAAGCAAACCCAGGATATTGACAAACTCTCTCTTGGACAAAATTATTCACTTGATGTACAACTGACCTCAACATCAATTGAGCTTTCGGGAGTCGTGGTTTCAGGAAACAGGGGTGCAGTAATTAATGAGAATCGTACAGGTTCGGCACAGAACGTATCCACAAAACAAATAGAAGAACTTCCAACAATTAACAGAACTTTTGCAAGCTTTGCAAAAATGTCTCCTATGTTTTCCGGTACAGATTACTCCGCTGCCGGAAGGAGCAACCGTTATAACAACGTCCAGATTGATGGAACACAATACAATGACTTATTTGGTTTGGGTTCTTCAGGAACTCCGGGTGGTCAGGCTGGAACAAATCCAATCAGCCTGGATGCTATACAGGAATTCCAGGTTGTTATTGCGCCATTCGACGTTAGGTTAGGTGGTTTTACTGGCGGCGGTATTAACGCAATTACCAGAAGTGGTACAAACCAATTCCATGGGTCTGTATTTGGTTACGGCCGTAATCAGAGTCTCGTTGGTAAAAATTACAATGGGATGAATGATCCGGTAAGCGATTTTAAAGAATGGCAATATGGGTTCCGCCTTGGTGGACCAATTCAAAAAGATAAGGTTTTCTTTTTCGTAAATGCTGAACTCACAGGGC
>Ga0315540_10000066_pt1 | contig 50216 bp, 27 predicted proteins | sample SalMarSW160110MG_FD_203677 | JGI IMG/M metagenome (GOLD analysis project Ga0315540, IMG submission 203677) | Salt marsh sediment microbial communities from the Plum Island Ecosystem LTER, Massachusetts, United States - Salt Marsh Sediment SW1601-10 ...
CCCTTACCTTGGCCAAACCGAAGTCCATTATCTTTACCTGTCCGGATTTAGTAAGCATAATGTTGCTGCTTTTAATATCCCTGTGAACAATACCTTTCTGATGTGCTGCATTCAGTCCGTTTGCAATTTGTTCGATTATGTTCAGTGATGATTCAAGCGTTTGCTTTCCTTCTTCAATTTTTTCCTTTAGTTCGGGACCATTTATATATTCCATTACGATGAATATCTGGTTATCGGCTTCTTCAATTGCGTGAATAGTTGCAATGTTAGGATGATTTAATGAAGCAGCCGCCTGTGCTTCATTTTCAAACCTTATTCTTTCTTCTTTGCTCTTGGTTATATAATTAGGAAGGAATTTTATAGCTACATCGCGCTTAAGTTTTGAGTCTTCAGCTTTGTAAACAACGCCCATTCCACCTTCACCCAATTTTTCAACTATTTTGTAATGCAGAATTTTTGAGCCTATCATGGTTTTATGCCTTTCATTAGTTCTATAAATTCAGGTTCATTTCTGATATTATCGAGATCAATATCATGTTCTATCCAATCGTAAGCTTTATAGCCTGCGCCAATAGCTTTCCTGATGGCTTCAATAGCCATTTCCTTTTCATCCATTACCGAATAAAAACAGGCTACATTGTAAATCATAAGTATATCTGTAGGATTTAATTTGATTGCTTTGTCAGCTTCTACTTTTGCTTTCTCAATTTCTTTTGCAACTGCTAGGTCCATTGCGTAAAACAAATGCGCCCTTGCATCATCCGGATGACGTGTTAGATACTCAGGGTAAAATTTTAAGCTTCTTTGAATAGTTTCATTTAATTTATCCTTGTTCCCCAATCTTTCATAGCACATTCTAATGTCACTATATGCAGTATAAAATTCCGGATTTAGTTTTATTACTTTTTCAAACAGTTCAATCGCTTCAATGTCCTTTTTGGTAGTATAATGTATTCTTCCAAGAATCCAATAACCGATGAAATTATTGGGATCAAGTTCAATTGCCTTTTGGCCGGATTCCAACGCTTTTTCCATGGATTCTTTGTGCAAGTATGCTTGAGCTAATGATGCATAGGCTTCAGATAATGATGAATCCATCGAAATAGCTTTCAGACTTGTCTCGATTGCGAGGTCCAGTATTTTAGGATTTCCCCTTTCATAGCTGTGAAATAGATGAGAATATCCTTCACCCATTCCTGCGTAAGCTGCTGCATAGTCAGGGTCAATCTCAATTGCCTTCTGAAAAAGTTCTATAGCAATATTAACATCATTTTTCGTCATTTTGTACATAAAGCCCTTTGCGCGCAAACAAAGGTCAAATGCTTCTGCATTAACAGTCTTCTTTTTTTCCAAAACTTTCTTTTGTGCTGGGGTTAATTCAATTTTTAAGGCTTCCACAATCTGCTTTGAAACATTTTCCTGAATATCAAAAACATCCGCGAGTTTTCCTTTGTATGTCTCTGCCCAGAGTTGAGTATTATTCAGAGCATCAATTAATTGAACGGAGATCCTGAGGTTTTCCTGAAATTTCCTGACACTTCCTGTCATTACATAACCTGCTTCAACTTCTTTCCCGATCAGTTTTGCATCCTTGGCTGTACTTTTGTATTTAATTGCTGTGGTTCGTGGTATTACGCGAATTTCCTTTAGTCTTGTAAGGTTAACAATTAATTCTTCCGCTAAACCCTCACCGAAATAATCTGCATCTTGGTCAGGGCTAATATTTTCGAATGGTAAAACTATTATCGATTTTGCTTCATCTGTTTTTTCTGGCTGTTTGCCGTTTTTTAAAGCATCATTAAAATCTTTTATGACTTCATCCATATTCTGATACCGAACAGTCTTTTCTTTTTCCAGTAACTTTTTTACAATTTTAACGAGATTGTCGGGGAAATCTTTTTTAACAGAATAAATTGACTCCGGTTCTTCATTTAGAATTGAATAAACTATCGCCTGATCGTAGTCTCCTTTAAATGGCAACTTATTACACAGCATTTCATACAGCACTACCCCAAAAGACCAAATATCAGATTGCTGATCGAGTTCTTCACCCCTTGCTTGTTCCGGAGACATATATGCGATAGTCCCTACAGTAGAACCAACCTTAGTGAGTTCAGATCCTCCTCTGATTTTAGCTAGGCCAAAATCCATTATTTTAGCTTTAGCATCCTTGGTTATCATTATGTTTGTAGATTTTATATCCCTGTGCACAATACCTTTTTTATGAGCTGCAGACATTCCTTCTGCAATCTGAATTGCAATCCTGATTACTTCATCAGTTTCAATATTTCCTTTATTAATTTTTGCTTTAAGCTCAATCCCATCAATATATTCCATTACAAGAAACATTTGATTATCAACTTCTTCGATGCTATGAATAGTTGCAATGTTAGGATGATTTAATGAAGCCGCAGCTTTTGCTTCTATTTTAAATCTTTCTCTTTCTTCAGAATTTGAAGAGATCTGTTGAGGTAGAAATTTTATGGCAACTTTTCTCTCAAGTTTCGTATCTTCCGCAAGGTATACTACACCCATCCCTCCTTCGCCAAGTTTTTCAACAATTTTGTAGTGTAGAATTTTTGAACCAATCATTATTTTAAATCTCAATTAATTTTTTAAATATGTGTCATTTCGACTCCACCGTAGGTGGGGGAGAAATCTTTTCCGAAATTGTCAACCTAAACTTGCTTCAGGTTCTTATCCTCTACTATCATAATACAGAAGATTCCGAAACAAGTTCGGAATGACAGTTTTGTGTTTGACGTTTTTGATTTATCATATTTCAATTTCTAAAATTTATTCTTCACAGCGGCAGTTTCATCTTTTTCAAAAATGCTGTGTAGCGCGGGTCTTTAAATATATTACGCATTAGAGGGTCACCTTTGATTGCAACGCAACCTGCATCACGTTGTCGGTATGCCCTTTCCAGCCATTCGAATGCTTTATCTCTTTCATTCCTGTAAGCATAAATTTCTGCTACCTGGTATGCTCCTACGTACTGGAATTTTTTTATAAACTCAACCAGCTTTTCATCAGCTTCTTTTTTTCTACCCAATGCGTAATAAACAATTGCAATAGTCGATATTTGTATCCACGGTTCAGGTTCTTTATTTATTTCTATAAGCGCTGAATCGGTTTCCCCTTTCTCCAGGTAATCTAAACTGATTACCCAGTGCGCACCACGGTTTTGAGGAGTAAGTTCCAGGACTTTTCTTGAGGCAGCTATAGATTTATCTAACTGTCCGGCATAGTATGCAGCATAGGCTAGGCTAAAATATCCCGCTCCACTTACAGGATCAATTTCGATTATACGACGTGATAGTTTTATTGCTTCATCCAACCGTCCAAGCGTACCTGCTAAAGTTGAAGCTCTATTAATGATTTTCGTATTTTCGGGCTCCAAAGCCAGTCCCTTTTGGAATGCTTCGTCCGCTCCCTTCCAATCCCAGTCGTGATTACTTTTTATTTCTCCAAGCTGAGCATAAGCATCAGCAAGGTTCGGATTAAGTTCCAGTGCTTTCTCAACTTCTTTGCGTGCTCTGCTGTAACCCTCATCAACAGGAACGTAGCCATTACTACCTTGAGAACTATAAACTGATGATAAACCTACCCACGCAGGAGCATATGTAGAATCTATCACCAGGGCTTTCTTGTAGTACCCTTCTGCTGTTTCGAGATTGTCTTTGCCAGATAAATTCAAAAAATGTTCGCCGAGCAGATAATCGTTATAGGCCTCGGGGTCTGTCTTTTGTTCCGACCTTGCTGCCTCTTTACCAAGCAGTGCTGCATTCAACGCTTCTGCAACATTGCCTGAGATTGAATCCTGCAGTGCAAATATATTGTTCATCGTGCCGTTATAAGTATTTGACCAGAGTGTTGCATCTGTTTCAACATTAACAAGGTCTGCGGAGATACGAAGATTATTTCCAGCTTTCTGTACACTTCCTTCAAGTACGTTTTTTACATTCAGCTTTGAAGCTATTGTTTTAATATCTGCATTGGTTCCTTTAAAAGAGAATGAAGATGTGCGTGCAGTGACTCTCAGCTTCGGATTTTTTGATAAAGCATTAATAAGTTCGCCAGATAAACCATCGGAAAAATATCCTTGGTCCTTCTGCGGACTCAAATCAGCAAACGGCAAAACTGCAATTGTTTTAATTGTTTCTGTTTTAGCTTTTCCACCATTGGATGAAGGCACAAAAAGATAGAGTGCTATTGCAATTACCATTACTAAAGCTCCTGCGACAATCCAGGGAAGCTTTGATTGTTTTGTGCCGGCTCTTTTTATTGTAGCTCCTTCAGTAATCGTTCTTAGTTCAGCTGTAATATCTCCGGCACTTTTATATCTTTCATCAGGATTTTTTTTGAGTGATTTTTTTATAATATGATGTAACCTTTCGTCAACTTGTTCTGCAGGCTGTGGTTCTTCATTCAAAATAGAGTAAACTATTGCCTGATCATAAGCACCCCTGAAGGGCAACTTGCCAGTGAGCATTTCATAAAATACCACGCCAAATGACCAGAGATCTGTCCTGCTGTCTACTTCATCACTACTTGACTGCTCGGGGGACATATATGCAATTGTTCCTACAGTTGAGCCCATCTTTGTCAGCTTGGAGGTTCCTTTTACCTTTGCCAGTCCGAAATCCATTACCTTAGCAACACCGGAATCAGTTATCATTATATTAGATGACTTGATATCTCTATGGATGATTCCTTCCTTGTGTGCCGCATCAAGACCATCTGCTATTTGCGTTGCTATTTTAACTGCGTCAGTTGCAGGGATAATACCTGCCTTAATTTTATCGCTTAACTCAACTCCTTTGATATATTCCATAACGATGAACAGTTCATTATCTGTTTCTTCAATTGAATGGATAGTTGCTATGTTGGGATGATTGAGTTTAGCTGCAGCCTTTGCTTCGATCTTAAATCTCTGTCGCTCTTCTGTGTTTTCGGAGATATACTTAGGTAAAAACTTAATGGCAACCTTGCGTTCCAGTTTCAGGTCTTCGGCAAGATAGACTATGCCCATCCCGCCCTGGCCGAGTTTTTCTAATATCTTATAATGAAGTATTGTTGTGCCAATCATAAATTTTATTTATCCTTCATCAATTCAATAAATTCTGGTTCATTCTGAATATTAGCCAGGTCGGGATCGCGCTTGAGCCATTCGAAATTTGTATATCCTAGGTTAATAGCTCTTTGCAGGTATTCGATTCCTTGCTTCTTTTCTCCTAATCTCGAATATAAGCAGGCTACGTTGTATGACATTAAAGAATCTTCGGGGCTTAATTCAATTGCTCTTTTGCTTTCTTCTTTTGCTTCATTGATTTTTCCAACTTTTACCAGATCAATAGCATAAACAATGTGAGCACGTGCATCATCAGGGTGATCTGATAAATAGCGTGGATAAACTTCCATGAGTAATTCTAAGACTTGTTTCTGGCCGTTTTCATCACCTAGTTTTTCATAGCTTACGCCAAGATCTGAATAGGCGGCATAGAAATCGGGATTTATTTCAATTACTTTTTTGTATAATTCAATAGCATCCTTATCCCGGTCAGTGCTGTGGTAAATTCTACCAAGGACCCAATAGGCGTAGTAATTATTTGGATCCAGTTCTATTGCTTTTTGTCCGGCAGTAAATGCTTCGGTGCGGGATTTTTTATTATAGTATGCCAAGGCAAGGGCTGCATAAGCTTCCGAAAGCGAGGGATCGTACATCAGAGCCCTTAATCCAGCATCAATTGCATTATCCAGTAATTGATCCGTTTTATCAAAAAAATAATATTGTGTGGCATATGCTTCACTTAACCCCGCATAACCAACGGCAAAACGCTCATCAATTTTTATCGCTTTTTTAAATAGCTGAATAGCAACTAGTATATTATTCTTTGAGACCTTGTAGAGAAAATTCCTTCCTCTAAGGTATAAATCATAAACTTCAGGATTAGATGTAGCTCGTTTTTCAAGAACGATTTTCTCAGAAGGGGAGAGTTTTAATCTTAATGCTTCCACAATTTCTTTTGCCACTTTTTCCTGTATATCAAACACATCGGCAATTTTACCTTTATAAGTTTCGCCCCATAGTTGTACTCCACCCGATACATCTATTAATTGAATAGAGATTCTCAAATCGTCCCTGAATTTTCTGACACTACCTTCCATTATGTATCTTGCGCCAAGTTCTCTGCCTATTGTTCTAATATCTTTTTCTGAACCTTTATATCTCATTGAGTTTGTTCGTGAGATTGTTCTTACTTCTTTAATTTTAGAGAGATTGATGATCAATTCTTCGGCTAATCCTTCGGCAAAGTAGTCTGTCTCCTGGTCTGAACCTATATTATCGAAAGGAAGTACAGCGATTGTTTTTACGACATCTGCGATTTCGGTTTTTTGAGTGCGGGCATCTTTCAGGTCTTTTATAAGCTCATCAGTATTTTGGTATCGGTTATTCAAATCTTTGTTTAGCATCTTCCCGATTATGTTATCCAATTTTGCGGGAAGGTTTTTATCAACCGATGCAATTGCTTCAGGTTCTTCGTTAAGAATTGAATAAATTATTGCCTGTTCAAATTCACCCCTGAAAGGAAATTTGCCAGTTAACAGTTCATAAAAGATTACTCCCAATGACCAGATATCTGTCCGTTGATCAACGTGTTCGCCCCGTGCTTGTTCCGGTGACATATAAGCGGTCGTCCCGAGCGTAGTTCCAAACTTAGTGATGTTTGATACGCCTCTTACTTTTGCCAGACCGAAGTCCATTATTTTAACCTGACCTGTCGGAGTTATCATTATGTTACTGTTTTTAATATCCCGGTGTGTTATCCCTTTCTGATGAGCTGCTCCCAGGCCGTTGGCAACCTGTTCAATAATAGTAATCGATTCTTCTATCGTCGGTTTTGCTTTACTGATCTTATCTTTCAGTTCAACACCGTTAATATATTCCATAGCGATAAAAACTTCATCGCCCGATTCTTCAATTGCATATATTGTAGCAATGTTGGGATGATTTAATGCAGCAGCAGCCTGTGCTTCAATTTCAAATCTCTGCTTCTCTTCTTTATTTGCAGAGATGTGGTGGGGCAGAAATTTTATTGCGACTTCTCGTTTTAGTTTTGTGTCTTCAGCTTTGTAGACGACACCCATTCCACCTTCGCCTAGCTTCTCTAAAATTTTATAATGGAGAATAGTTTTGCCTACCACTTGCTACCTCTGGAATTTATTTTAGTATTACCATAATGAGTTGGAGGGGTATTATAATATATTTGTAGTTAGGAACGTTTTTACTAACTACGCATAAGCCCTCAATGACTACAAAGATCTAATTTTTATTTATCTTTTAATAATTCTATGAATTCGGGTTCCTGCCGGATATTATCAAGATCGCTGTCTCTTTTTGTCCATTCATAATCTGCATAACCAGCTTTGAATGCGTTTTTAATTGCTTCAACAGCAGTTTTTTTGTCATTTAGTAAAGAATAGAAACACGCAACGTTGTATTGCATTAACGGATCGCTTGGATTTAATTCTACAGCTTTTGTTGCTTCCTTTTTTGCTTCTTCAATTTTACCGACTCTGACCAGAGTGTTGGCATAATACAAATGAGCTCTGGCATCGTCCGGGTGTTGCATAAAGTATCGTGGATATACATTTAAGGATTCATTAAGTATTTTTTTGCTGCTTTCTTTATCATCCAGTCTGTCATAAGCAATTTGAAGATCCATATAGGCTGAAAAGAAATCGGGACTCAATTCTACAACTTTCTTTAAAAGAGGAATTGCCTCTTTGTCTCTATCAGTACTATGATATATTCTTCCCAGTATCCAGTAACCATTGAAATTTTGTGGGTCAAGCTCAATTGCTTTTTGTCCGGCAGTAAAGGCTTCTTCATTTGATTTTTTATAAAAATAAGCTAAAGCAAGTGCAGAGTAAGCATCAGAAAGAGTATAATCGTAGGTGATTGCTTTAAGGCTTGAATCAATCGCTTTGTCAAGCCATTGTACCTTACTTTCAAAATACTGATAAAGTGTAGCATATGCTTCACCTAATCCTGCATAAGCTCCGGCATAACGTGGATCAAGCTCGATAGCTTTTTCAAATAATTGAATTGCAATATTAATTGTGTTTCTTGTTCTACGGTTAAGAAAATCTCTTGCTCTCAAATTACAATCGAATGCTTCAGGATTTACTGTTGCTCTTTTTTCAAGAACAATTTTTTCGAGTGGAGTAAGTTTCATCATCAAAGCATCGACTATTTGCTTTGAAACTTTTTCCTGTATGTCGAACACATCGGCTAGCTTTCCTTTAAAGGTTTCTGCCCAAAGCTGTTCATCGCTATCTACATCTATTAACTGAGCAGTAATTCGTAAATCGTCCTGAAATTTCCTAACGCTCCCTTCCATTATATATCTTGCACCAAGTTCTCTACCGATAATTTTTATATCTTTTTTAGTCCCTTTGTATTGCATTGTTGTAGTTCTTGAAATAACCCTCATATCTTTTAACCTGGAAAGATTAGCAATGAGTTCCTCCGTTAATCCATCACCGAAGTATTCATTTTCTTTATCGGAGCTTATATTGTCAAACGGAAGTACAGCAATAGCTTTTTTCTTAGTCTCAACTCCTGTCCTTTCTATCTCATTCTTGATATCAGATAATGCTGTTATCAGCTCATCCAGATTCTGATATCTTTTTTCAGGGTTTTTGTTCAACATCTTCTTTACTACACTGTCAATTTGGTGAGGAATTTTCCTATCCAGTAAGCTTGGTGCAGGAGGTTCTTCATTTACTATTAAGTAAAGTAATGCCGCTTCATGCTCAGCCTTAAATAATGTCTCGCCTGTCAACATTTCATAAAATACTACACCCAGAGACCAGATGTCCGACCGGTGGTCCGCACTTAAACCCTGTGCTTGTTCAGGCGACATATAGGAAAGTGTTCCCAATGATGTGCCTGTTTTAGTCAAGCCTGTGCTACCTTTCAATTTTGCAAGACCAAAATCCATTATTTTCAATTTGTCTCCTGGCGCTATCATTATATTTTCACTCTTAATATCTCTATGAACAATGTTTTTATCGTGTGCTGCTTTTAAACCATTCGCTATTATTGACATCCATTCAGCCGCCTTCATGAATGGAATACCTGAACCGGATTTTAATTTTGATATATATGATTTCAACGTTTGTCCTTCGACAAACTCCATCACCATGAATACTGATTTATCCTGTTCGTCAATTTCATACATGTTCATAATATTAGGATGGCTAAGTGCTGCAGCAGCTTTTGCTTCCTGCATAAACCGTCTCTTATTTTCTTCCGATTTAGCGAGATGGGGTGGAAGAAATTTTATCGCAACGACTCTGTCCAGTTTAAGATCTTTGGCTTTATAAACAATTCCCATTCCACCTTCACCGATTTTATCAATTATCTGGTAATGTGAAATGGTTTTGTTAGTTAGGTCTTCCATAAATTCTCTCAATTAATAATTTATAAATATTTATTTCTCTTTTAGTAATTCCGTGAAGCCGGGCTCATTTCTAAGGTTGTCGAGGTCACTATCTCTTCGCAGCCATTCGAATTCACCAAAGCCTGAATCGATTGCTTTTTTTAATGAATCCAGTCCCAGTTTTTTTTCATTCATTTGCGAATAAAAACAGGCTGCATTGTATAGTATCAAAGGATCACCCGGACTTAACTCAAGGGCTTTGGCTGCTTCGATCTTTGCTTTATCTTTTTCACCTACCTGGGCGAGGTCAACAGCATAATACATATGGCCTCTAGCATCATCAGGATGCTTGGAAAGATATTTTGCATATACCTGTAAACCCTCGTTAAGGATTTCTTTATACTTTTCTTTTTCGCCCACCTGACCATAAGCGATTTGAAGGTCCCCATAGACTGTATAAAAATCAGGATTTATTTCTATTACTTTTTTGAATAAGCTAATGGAATCTTTTGCTTTATCAATTGCAACATATATTCTTCCCAAAATCCAGTAACCGAGAAAATTGTTGGTATCGAGTTCGATCGCTTTTTTAGCGGCTTCAATACCCTCATCAAATTCTTCTTTGTTATAATATGCATATCCAAGGGCAGCGTAAGCTTCGGGCAAAGTGGGATCGTACATAATAGCTTTAAGGCTGAACTCAATTGCTCTATCAAGCAATGAAGATTTCCTTTCAAATAACTGGTAATATGTTGCATAAGCCTGACCTAATCCAGCATATGCATCAGAATAACGTGGATCGAGTTCAATGGCCTTTTGAAAAAGCTGAATGGAAAAATTTAACTGATTTTTATTGTACCTGTACAGAAAATCTCTTGCTCTCAGATAAAAATCAAAAGCTTCAGGATTGAGTGTAGATCTTTTTGAAAGGACCACTTTTTCGGTAGGGGTTAATTTTACCATTAATGCATCAACAATTTGTTTTGATACCTTCTCCTGTATATCAAAAACATCTGCAAGCTTGCCTTTGAATGTCTCAGCCCACAACTGTTCATCTAATTCCACATCTATTAACTGAGCAGTGATTCTCAGATCGTCCTGAAATTTTCTTACACTTCCTTCCATTATATACCTTGCTCCGAGTTCTCTTCCAATGCTTTTTATATCTTTCTTTGATCCTTTATAAAGCATAGTCGTAGTTCTGGAAATTACTCTCATATCTTTTAAGCGTGACAGGTTGGCAATTAATTCTTCAGTTAGTCCATCGCCAAAATATTCATTCTCTTTGTCTGAACTTATATTATCGAATGGCAAAACAGCAATTGCTTTTTTCTTGGAAGTTTCACTACCTGATTTTTCAATTTCAGATTTAGTGCCTGATAAAGCTGAGATAACTTCAGAAAGATTCTGATATCTTTTATCAGGATCTTTCATCAACATTTTTTTTACAACATCATCAATTTGGTGAGGGATTTTTCTGTCAAGAATACTTGGGGCGGGCGGTTCTTCATTTACTATTAAATAAAGCAAAGCGGCTTCGTGTTCGGCTTTAAATAATGTTTCACCTGTAAGCATTTCATAAAAGACAACTCCAAGCGACCAGATATCCGATCGATGATCAGCACTTAAACCCTGTGCTTGTTCAGGTGCCATATAAGATAGTGTCCCAAGAGATGTACCTGTTTTTGTTAAGCCGCTGCTTCCTTTTAGTTTTGCAATTCCGAAATCCATTATTTTTAGCTGCTCATCAGGTGTTATCATAATATTTTCACTTTTGATATCCCGGTGAATTATTTCTTTATCGTGTGCTGCTTTTAATCCACTCGAAATTGTTGACATCCATTCCGCAGCTTTCATAAATGGAATACCGGAACCTGATTTCAAATTTGAGATATATGCTTTTAATGTTTGTCCTTCAACATATTCCATCACCATAAAAACAGAATCTTCAAATTCATCAATTTCAAAAATGCTCATTATGTTTGGATGACTTAAAGAAGCTGCCGCTCTGGCTTCCTGCATAAATCTTTTTTTATTTTCTTCTGATGATGCAAGATGTGGAGGTAAAAATTTGATGGCTACAATTCTATCTAACTTTAAGTCCTTAGCTTTATACACGAGTCCCATGCCACCTTTACCTATTTGGTCAAGAATTTCGTAGTGAGAAATGCGTTTCCCTTTAAACTTATCCATTTATGTATGCTCTTTGAATTTTTAAGTTAATTCTGGCAGGGCATGGGAAATATGAATATTTCTTTTATCCTGCTTGTTTTGAGTCTGTTCCCGAATTCTAAAAATAGTCCACATGCGGCTATAATATCTGTTTTAATTACGCTACCTCCCCAGGTACACCCGTTAATCGTGGTTCTTAATGGCGACATATTATTCCTGTCAAACCATCCCCCTGAAACAATATACTTGCCATCTGTATCGACCAAAATCTTGTAAACAGAATTATATGTTTTCAAAATAATATGATCGCCGGCTTTTAGCTGGTTTTTCTTAACCTCAAGCAGACTACTGCATTGAGAGACCATATAACTTAATTCGAAATTTTTCATATAATTATTTCCCTTGAATTAATTTCAAGAACCCCGGTTCTTTACGGATATTTTCAAAATCAGGATCGCGTTTAATCCATTCATAATTTTCATATCCATTCTTGACTGCTGCAGTAATAAGCTCAACAGCTTTATCTTTTTCCATTAATCTGGAATATAAACAGGCGCCATAATACATCATTACCGGATCATTAGGGCTTAGCTCAAGCGCTTTTTCACCTTCATTCACTGCTTTTTCTTTATTCCCACTAATTGCAAGCGTTACAGCATACGACATTCTGCGATATGCATCTTCAGGGTGCAGATTCAGATATTCAGGATAAACTTTTAGGATTTCCCTAATAATTCTATCATAATTATCTTTTTCATCTAGTCGTTCATAATACATTTGAAGATCAGGATAAGCAGCTAAGAATCCCGGATTTACTTTGATAAGTTTTTCTAACGCATTGGCTGCATCTTTGTCTCTGTCTGTAGAATGGTAAATTCTGGAGAGTATCCAGTAAGCATTTATATTATTAGGGTCCAGTTCAATTGCTTTTTTACTTGCGGTCAGGGCTTCATCAAGCTGGTCCTTTCCAAAATATGCAAGTCCCATTGAAGCGTAAGCCTCAGAAAGGGAAGGATCATACATTAAAGCTTTTAAACTTACATCCAGGGCTTTATCGAGCCATGATTCCTGGCGATCAAAATCCCGGTACATTGTACCATATGCTTCGCCCAAACCTGCATAAGCTGCAGCAAATCTTGAATCGAGTTCTACTGCTTTCTGAAATAAGAGTATTGCAAAGTCCAGATTGCTCTTCGTTCTGTTCGAGAGAAAATTTCTTCCACGCAAGTAGCAATCAAATGCCTCTGCATTAAGAGTTGGCCTTTTTGAAAGTTCAACTTTTTCAACGGGGGAGAGCTTGAGCATTAAAGTATCTACGATTTCCTTCGAAACTTTTTCCTGGATGTCAAAAATGTCAGCTAACTTTCCTTTGTAGGTTTCTCCCCACAACTGCGTTCCCTTTGCAACATCAATAAATTGAACAGATATTCTCAGGTCATCTTTAAATTTTCTTACGCTACCTTCCATTATATAACGAATACCAAGTTCTCTGCCTATAGTTTTTATATCTTTTTTTGAGCCTTTATATTGCATCGTAGTAGTTCGTGCAACAACACTTACTTCTTTTATTTTGGATAGATTAATTATCAATTCCTCTGCAAGTCCATCCGCAAAATAGTCTGTTTCTTTATCTGGACTGATATTTTCAAACGGAAGAACTGCAATCGTCTTTTCAGTGTCAGCTTTAGGATCGGTCTTCTTGCTTTTGAAATCTCTTAGATCATTTAAAAATGATGCTACATCCTGATAGCGAAGATCAACATCTTTTGAAAGGAGTTTTTTGGTAATCTGTTCCAGCTTTAATGGAATATCGGGTTTAATTGTTGAAACAGGTTCCGGCTCAATATTTAAAATTGAATATATCACTGCTTGCTCAAACTCGCCCTTAAAGGGTTGCTGCCCGGTCAATAATTCATAAAAAATTACACCCAGAGCCCAAATATCTGATCGGTTATCAACTTTAACTCCCTGCGCTTGTTCCGGTGACATATATGCCGCTGTTCCGATAGTAGTTCCTACTTTTGTGATTTGTGAACTACCTTTAACTTTTGCCAGGCCAAAGTCCATTATCTTTACCTGACCTGAATGAGTCAGCATAATATTGCTGCTTTTAATATCCCTGTGGATTATTCCTTTTTGATGTGCGGCTGAAAGACCGTTTGCAATTTGTTCAATTATATTGAGCGATTCTTCAAGAGATATGGAACCTTCTTCAATTTTATCTTTTAATTCCGGCCCGTTAATAAATTCCATTACAATGAAAATCTGGTTATCTTTTTCTTCGATAGCATGAATTGTTGCAATATTAGGATGGTTGAGTGATGCAGCAGCCTGCGCTTCATTTTCAAACCTTGTTTTATCCTCTTTGCTTTTGGAAATAACATTAGGCAAAAATTTTATAGCGACTTCACGCTTAAGTTTTGAGTCTCCAGCTTTGTAAACAACTCCCATTCCACCTTCGCCAAGCTTGTCTACTATTTTATAATGCAGAATTGTCTGTCCGATTAAATCATTCATAATAAATTTCTAGTTAAAAATGAAACTGAATTATTTTCCTTTAACTAACTCAAGATAACCAGGCTCTTTACGAATATTTTCAAAATCCGGGTCTCTCTTTATCCATTCAAAATTTCCATAGCCGTTTTCAACAGCTTTTTTCAGATATTCAACTGCTTGTTTTTTCTCTTTAAGGATTGAATACAAGCATGCTCCGTAATACATCATTACAGGATCTTTGGGATTATATTTTAGTGCTTTTCCCCCTTCAACTTTTGCTTCTTCTTTTCTATTAACTGTAGCCAAAGTACAAGCATAGGTCATTTGGGTATATGAATCATCAGGGTGTTTTTTCAGATATTTAGGATATACTTCCAGCATCTGGTTCATATGGGTTTTGCGCTTTTCTGTTTGATTCAATCGCTCATAGTACATTTGTAAATCCTGGTAAGCCAGGAGAAATTCAGGATTGATTTTTATTAGTTTTTCCAAAGCATCAACTGCTTCCTGGTCCCGGTCTTCAGTATGATAAATTCTGGATAATATCCAGTAAGCATTATAATTTTTATCATCAAGAGTTATAGCTTTTTTTGCAGCTTGCAAAGCTTTTGTTAGTTCGTTTTTCCCAAAATAAGAGAGTCCTAGAGCTGCATAAGCTTCGGATGACGTTTGATCAAATTCTACCGCTTTAAGTCCGACTTCAAGGGCTTTATCCAGTAATTTTTCATCACGATTAAAATCTCTGTAAATAATTCCATAAGCCTCACATAAACCGGCATAAGCCGCGGAGTATTGTGTATCAAGCGTGATGGCCTTTTCAAAAAGATCTACAGCTAGTTGTACACTATTTTGTGTACGGCGGGTAATGAATTCTCTTGCTTGTAAATAACAATCAAAGGCTTTTGTAGAATTTACGATTTCTTTGGAAACATTTTCCGAGATATCAAATATATCATCAACTTTTCCTTTAAATGTTTTTGCCCAGAGCTGCCTGTTGTTGCTTATGTCCGTTCTTTGTGCAGATATGCGGAGGTTATCCTGGAATTTTCTAACACTACCAGTGATAACATATTTTGCATTTAATTCTTTCCCAATCCTGCTAATATCTTTATTTGAACCTTTAAATTGCATTGATGTAGTACGTGGAATTACTGTCATTCCTTTTAAGCCTGTAAGATTACCGATCACTTCTTCCGTTAACCCATCAGAAAAATATTCGATCTCTTTGTCCGAACTCATATTTTCAAAAGGAAGTACAGCAATAGATATGTTATCTTGTTTAGCATCATCTGAATGAACTTTCGTACTTTTCATTTCTTTTAGTTCGTTTAAAAATTCTTCAACTTTCTGGTACCTCTTATCACGATCTTTTGCAAGGAGTTTTTCAATTAAATGTTGATATTTAACAGGTAAATCTTTGCTGATTGAGGTTATGGATTCGGGTTCAACATTAAGAATTGAATAAATTATTGCCTGATCGAATTCTCCTTTAAATGGAAAATCGCCGGTCAGCATTTCATAAAAAATTACACCCATCGACCAGATGTCTGTCCGGGTATCCACTTTTTCACCACGTGCCTGCTCGGGTGACATATAAGCCGTTGTACCAAGCGTAGTACCAAACCTGGTTATTTGAGAGGTACCACCTATTTTTGCAAGACCGAAATCCATGATTTTTATCAGACCGGATTTCGTTATCATTATGTTTGCACTTTTTATATCACGATGGATAATCCCTTTCTGGTGAGCAGCATTTAATCCCTCGGCTACTTGTTTAATTATTTTCTGAACTTCTTCTAAATCAGGTCGTTCCTTTTTAATTTTTTCTTTTAGCTCGACTCCATCGATATATTCCATAGCAATAAAAACATCTTTACCGGATTCCTCAATGGAATAAATTGTAGCAATGTTTGGATGATTAAGAGCTGCTGCTGCCTGTGCTTCAATTTCGAATCTTTGTCGTTCTTCTGCATCGGATGAAATTTGATAGGGAAGGAATTTAATTGCTACATCACGTTTAAGCTTTGTATCTGCTGCTTTATAAACTACACCCATTCCACCCTGGCCAAGTTTGGCTATTATTTTATAGTGCAAAATAGTCTGACCGATTAAATCATTCACACTTAGCCTCTAAAAGTATTTTTAATAATGGGAGGAAAGGCACAATAAATATCGGCATTTTCTTCATTATTTCAATGAAGAATAGAGCTAATTACAAGTTAAGTAATTATTTTTAACAATAAAAACAAAAATTGTGTTGAGAAAATCCACATTAAATCTGGTTAAAAACTAAAAATTTGTGCAAAATTCGAACAATTTTTCAGCTTTTTTCCAGCATATAAAGTTGCCACAAATCTCTGGTAGAAGTGTGCAAAATAGGAGAAATTGCAAGCTTTCCAGTTGGGCCTATACTTTTTTCCAGATATTTGATCTCTTTTAACTTGTCTTTTGTATCATCATCCAGCACAATTGGTATACCCGCCTGTTTCATCAATAACACACCTTTTGCTTGGATAGATAATTCTATATGGTTCTTAACATAGCAAAGCATATCTGCAATAACAGGTCCGGCAAAATTTTTTTCAAGTGATGTAAGATATTTTCCGAGATGTGTATTAGACACGCTGCCTTCATTTATTTGCTCGAGAAGTTCAACATCAGTATCCATTCCACTTTCCATCCATTCCTTCAAAATGTTTTCACTTTTGTAAAATACATATGCAATAATTAATGGGAGAACAATTAATTGCAGAAGCGTTAAAATAATGGGGGAGAGAACAAAATGGTTAAAGAATGAATGAATACCGTAAGCAAATACAAGACCAGGAAAAAGATTATATAGTACGGCAAATAAAAATCCTGGAATTATTTGGTATAATTTAAATTCGTTCTTACGGTCTATTATATTTTTGGTTATTATTGCGAAAATGGCTATAGTGCCGCCGTGCATAACGGCAGTTCCAAATCCCCTAATAAACCAGATGATTAAATTTGGTTCGTTCAAAGCACCCAGGTAATATATATTTTCAACCAAAGCGAAACCGGTACCAATAGCGAAACCATATATAGCAGCATCTACCATAAAACCTACTTTACCTTTGGCAAGTATATATATTATAAATATTGCTTTAAGAGCTTCTTCAATAATTGGCGAGATGTACATTGTATATGTTGTAAGTTGCACCGGGGAGCTACTCAATAAGTAGGTATTAATAAAATAGCTCACAATGGCGGCAATAATTCCTGCAAAAATTGTCTGGACTACAAGAGAAATTTTTACCAGCTTGAAACTATCCATATATATAAGAAGTACCAGGAATATTACTACCGGTAAAATGCTTATAGCAATTCTAGCCATTTAGAATCATAATATTTTTAGCGAAAACATAAGTTCATCAGTCATTCTCTGATCTTTTTCAACTGCGGCTGCGTAACCAACTGAAAATGTCAACTTCAAATTAAAAAGCATTATAACTCTGAAATCAACCTGTGCCCCAACGTCCATAAAAGTTCGGCGAAACTGATTCGAATCAAAATTTGTTACAAGTGCAGTAGAAAAAATAGAAGCACGAGCGTAATTTACAAAGAAAGATGTAAATCCAAAATTGCTGAACCTGAGCGGTGGCAGATTCCATTCAAGCATTAGCTTTCCATAATTTGTTCCACCTATTGCGTTAAGTTCAGTTCCTGGGAAACTGTAATATTCTCTATATCTTTTTTCTGTTGCAGCATCGATGTAGTTATTACCAAATCCTCCAAAATAGAAATTGCCAAATGGGTCGTTTCTGTCGCCATGCGAATAAGCATAACCAGCAGAAGTTCTGAACCAGAAGGATGAATGATTAATCGGCAAAGCAAAGCCAAGGTCAAAATCGCTGTGAATATGTGGGTAAACGTCACTTATTACCACATTATTGTTTTCACTTATTTTCCAGCTATATCCTTTTTCATAGTCTACGGCTCCCAGAGAAGCCTCTTCATGTTTATAATTAAATGTTCCGCCAAAATTATATAATTTATTGTATGTAGCAGAAACATTCTGGTAAGAAGGTAATGTTTGAAGATTACCATAAAAATTCCCAAATAATGTATATTCCATAGTTCTTGGCTTATCATAAATAAGATTTTTATGATAGCTCAATCCTAATGAATATCCCTTCCGGCTTGATTTTGTCGGCCCAAACAGATCGTAAAAATCGGCCCTGTTTAATGTTGATTGAAATTTCCAGTTAAGATAAGAATAAGAAAAATCCAGGTGTAATCTTTCATTCTTAGGTAAATTATTATACGGACTGTATGAAGCTGTTAAATTTACACTTTGAAAACCGATTGGATCTGATAAATTGAATCGCAGTCCATAGGCAAAATAATCTTTGTAGCCCTGTACCACAGGATAAAATGAAACAATTCCGAAATGATTGAAGACACTATATGGTTGTGTTCCAGTTATTATTGTGTCTGTATTAATAATAGATGGTGGGGGAGCGATCCATTTTTTCACAATCGGATATTTTTCAACAACCTGCTGTCCCAAAAAATCTACTGCCCTTACATTTGGAGCGACCTTATTTGCAATCATTATTGGCAGAAAACCCTCGGTTGTATATTTAAATGCTAGGAGGGAGTCCTTTGAAATGGGCATTGGTCTGAAAAATCCGGTTTCAGTATTGCTCATAATATCCATGTCTTTTTTCTCAAAATCATACCTGTAAATGTTGGAAACACCTGAATAATAGGAAGTGCCATATAAATATTTCCCGTCATCTGAAAAAACAAAATTTGCAGGTATGGTATTTCCGAAATTAAATAAAGTATCATACGAAAGATTGCCGTTCATTAGGCTGTCGATATTCATATTTATTAATAATTGCTGACCATTAATTTCTGCAAGTGCCCCTGTTATATGTTTTCCGTCTTTAGATATGTCAATGTTATACATATCCTGTCCATAAGGCCAGGTATCAATTTGGTTCCAATCTGTATAGGGATATGGTATTCTCACTAAAGTTGATAAGCCATTATAATGTCTGATTCCCCAAAGTGATTTATCTGCTTGATTAAATACAAGGTCGCCAATCCGCTCTTCATCTAAAAGTTCTTTTGATTCTCTGGTCTCAATATTGAGTGAGTATAAACTTCTTAAGTCATTATTATCGGTTGTGTAAAATAAAGTTTTGGAAGCTGGATCATATGCTAATGAAGTCACATAATACAATGCTGCACCTTTAATGTCGTGTAATCTTGTGATATCTCCTGTTCGGGTATCTATCTCAGCAATTTGTGCAACCTGCCCCGGAAAATCTATTGCAGCATAAAGTTTGTGATTTGTGGAATCGTAAAATGCTCTTGATACTCCGCCTAACGGTCTTCCTGCCAATGGATGATATTGAGTAATTGGATTTTCCATTAGCTTTGCAAGGTTTTTTTCCTGAAATTTATTTTCAAATTTAATCCATTGATCCCATGTATCAGATAACGAAAGATTGTAAACATCATGAAAAGCTGAAGCAAAATATGCGCTACTACCTTCGTGACGCGATGTCCATTCAATCAACTTTTCGGGACCATATTTATAAGCGAGGTAATTCATAAACCTTGTCCCATAAAGGTATGAATTTGCGCCTACCTGGAAATCTGTTTGTGTGCCTTCCGATTCAAAGCTAAGCAAATCATAAATAGGCTTCTTCTCCTGAACCATAGTTCTAAAAACCATTTCATCGTAGCCACCCAAAGCCCTTCCAATCCCGCCAGCCATCCAGGTTTCAAGGAATACAGCAATCCCTTCCTTCCACCACCTGGGTGTAACTTCTCTGGGAGTGGCCAGATAATTGTAGAGTATTGTAATAGGATTGTCTGAAGTCTCTTTTACTTTTCCACCAAATATAGTACGAAAAAATCTGTCGCCTGCAGTTGATTGATCAAGTGTTACCATATGCACAAGCTCGTGATTAAAAGTTGTATTGATCCTTTCATTTGCAGGGGCGGTTTCATATTGATAGTCAAGTGGGGCGATTAAAAGAGAAATATGGTTTCTTGGAATAACTCCTGTGCCAGCATTTCCAAAGTCACTTAAATCATATTCCAACAGTGTAGTCTTTTCATCTGTATGATAATCATAGAGCTTAGAATTAACATTTAACGCATTCTCATAACATTGCATAATGTAATTAACAAGGTATTTACTTGCTATTCCGTTATATATTAATCTCATATTCTTCGTATCAATCTCATTTATTTGTGCAGAAGTTTTTCCAGGGAAGAGGTAGGATAAAATGACAAAAGTGTAAATTATGATAGGAAGGTTTTTTAAAATAGACCTGGTTTTATATGCCATAATTCAACCTTTGTTTTAAAAATATTAAAAGGAGAGACTATTTTTTTAATAATCTCTCCTCGGAAAGGAAGTTATTAAAGGAAACTTTATTACTGCATCATATTTCTTTGTGCATCACTTTGAATTGCATTTCTAAATGCTTCTGAACCAAGTGCATTTCTAAAAGAATCATTTGAAAGAGCATTTCTAAAACCATCACTTGAAAGAGCATTTCTGAAAGCTTCATTTCCTAGAGCATTCCTGAAGCCATCATTTGACAATGCGTTTCTCAAAGCATCATTTGATAATGCATTTCTCAAAGCGTCATTTGATATTGCATTTCTGAATGCTACGTTTCTAAATGCGTCGCTACTGATTGCATTTCTGAAAGCATCAGTACCAAGAGCATTTCTAAAAGCATCATTTGAAAGAGCATTTCTAAAAGCATCATTTGAAAGAGCATTTCTAAAAGCTTTGCTGCTTAATGCGTTTCTCATAGCATCGCTTGATAATGCATTTCTCATAGCATCATTTGAAAGAGCGTTTCTAAAAGCATCGCTAGTAAGAATGTTTCTAAACGCCTGACTTGAAACTGCATTCCTAAAAGCATCAGTTGACATTAAATTTCTGAACGCATCATTACTAAGAGCTTGTCTGAAATTTTTGCCAGCTAATTGATTTCTCAGAGCATCATTTGAAAGAGCATTTCTTAAAGCGTCACTGGAGATTGCATTTCTAAAAGCATCTGTTGAAACTACATTTCTGAAAGCATCATTTGAAAGAGCATTTCTTAGAGCATCGTTAGAGATTGCATTCCTAAAAGCATCACTGGATAATGCATTTCTCAGAGCATCGTTAGAAAGAGCATTTCTTAAAGCATCACTGGAAACTGCATTTCTAAAACCATCATTTGATATTGCATTCTTAAAAGCATCACTGGAAACTGCATTTCTAAAACCATCATTTGAAAGAGCGTTTCTTAGAGCATCATTTGAAAGAGCGTTCCTTAGGGCGTCATTTGAAATCATATTTCTAAATGCATCGCTTGCTATTGCATTCCTGAATGCTTCGCTTGCCAGTGCATTTCTAAATGCTTCATCATTCATTGCCACGCGGAAGTTAGGATCGTTAATCAGCTTCTGAATCTTATCATTCTGAAGCATCTTGTCAATATCATTAGATGAAAGAACAACGTCTTTAGAAGAAATTTGTTCGGATTGGTATTTATTGACTTTTTCAACTCCGCCTATCGTACCTGACATGTCAGTATTGGTTGAAGGCCAGGGATAAAAAATTCCAAAGTACAATGCCAGAATAACAACAACAGCCCCGCTACCAATCAAGACCTTTGTCTTTTTATTAAACTGCTTTCTGTTCTCTGCCATAACACACCTCCTAAATATTGGTTGTAAAAAATTTTATTGAATCTTAAGCATTTATATCAAATACAAATGAAAAAAGAAAAAGTTGGTAATAAATAATTTTTTTATAAAAAATAGTTTTAGAGAAAGAGAAATTGCTAAAAAAGTGTCTATTTATATCTTTTAAGTATTATAATGATATATTATGTTCATATAGAACCGTGCCCGCTTGCTGAATCTGGATATGTAGTGTAGTTGTTCCTGTGCCATTTTGTGAGAATAAAAGACTGTACTTTTGAGATCCCGAATTTGTTGTTTTAATAAAATTTTGCCCTTTTGAAATCTCGATATCTTTGGCCTGACCTAGCCTGATATTTTCAAATTTTACGTGTTCCGGGTAAGAAATAAAAACGTCGAATTTATTGATTGAATTTAGATCTAGATTGAACCAGAAATTTTTATCTACGCTTTTAACGTCTATTTTGCCTGTAATGTCTGAAAATTTTAAGGGTAGTTCATCAACAGTTGTTGCTTCGTTGTTTATTCCTATTGTTCCATATACGTCATTAATATTTATAGTATTGGAGTTATCAACCAGAATTGCATAGAAAATAATCCCTAGAAAAAGGCCGATCGCAAAAGCATAAGCAAGTCTAAATTTAGGTCTAAAAAGTAAATTCCAGAAGTGTTGTTTTTGTGGTTTTGCAGAATATCGGCTGAAATCGATCGAATTTATGATTTGTTTCTTTAGGTTTTCAGAGGGTTCTTGGTCCGGAAGACTATCCACGTAATTATTTGTCATAATTAGAGCATCATAATACTCCTTTGCAGTTTTGTTATCAGATAGATAATTATGCAGCTTTGTTTTTTCAGCGGGAGTAATAATATGATCAATTTCTTTGTTGATCAATTCTATGTAATGTTTATCAATATTTTCCATTTTACTAAACTCTGTTTTTAATTAAAATCTCTTTTAATATTTGTCTTCCAGTAAATAACCTGGATTTAACTGTCTTTTCGGGAATATCAAGAATATAGCTTAATTCCTTATAGGAATAATCAAAAAAATGTTTAAGAACGACAGGTAGTCTGTAAAGCAAGTCCAATTGCATCAAAGCTTCCCGGACTTTTTTTTTGAGTTCAACTTTGTCATAAATTTTGTCCGGATTTTCTTCATCAGTACTGAATCTTTCATCAATTTTTTCATTATTTTTTTCTCTTTTTGTAAAATTTATTGCCTGATTTACTGCAATTCTATATAACCAACTGAAAAATTTATACTTAGAATTAAAAGAGCTCAGGTTTTCATAAGCCTTTACAAAAGTAGATTGTGTAATTTCCTCAGCGTTATCGTAATCTCTTGTAAGTCTGTAAGAAAGCCTGAAAATGGTCTTATAATATCTTTCTACAATTTCTTCAAAGGACTTTTTATTTCCTGTCAGACATTCTTCAACCAGCTTGTTATCATTAATCATTACTGCTATCCATAATTAAATACAATCCGAAAAGGAAAAAGTTGGTGGTTATTTTTAAGATTTTCATTCTATTGTAAAGACCTGGTCCAGTCTTGAATATTTAAATACCTCTCTTATGTGCTTGTTTAGATTTTTTAGCTTTATAGAATGTCCGTTGCCCTTTAATCTGGAGTGTGTTTTTAAAAGAGATCCAAGCCCGGCACTGGATATATAATCAAGGTTCTGAAAATTAACTACACAATCACTCTGCATATTATCAAGGACATAATCCACTTTTTCTATTTGCGCTGCATCAAGTCTGCCGGAAAGTAAGATTTCATTTCCATTTTGAACACTTATACTGAACATTTTTATCCTTTTAAATAAAGTTAATAACTAATTTTTTTGATGAACTGTATATTTTACCATATAATTAGACTTAATGCAATAAGAATTTAATATACCAGGCTTGGGAAATATTGCTTTATTGAGCGAATTTTAAGTTTTTAATAACACTTGAATCGTATATTAAATCACATTCCTATATGTAAAATCTTAAAAGATATGTTCTCAATTCAGGATTTACAACTTATGATAGAAATAAAAAAACAGCTTGTATTTTTCAGGTTTTAAGCAAGAAACTTCATTTACATAAAGTATCTAAAAAGAGAGAAGAAGGCTTATAGAGTAATATTGGCTTCTCTCATCGGCAACATTCTCAATAGATATTAAATCTACTTTTCTTTTTTAATAAAGTCAATTTTGGATTAGAACAGGTACAGATTTGACATTCTCTAATAATATTAAATTTATATTCCCCAAACTTTTCCTTCAATTTTTCTCCAATTAGTAATAAAATTAAAACTGACTACTGATTAAAACCAGAAGTTTTAAAAATAAAGCCTAATGAATTTTTTAGCAGTTTAAGTATGTTAGATTGTAAGATGCTAAACTTAAGATACAACCAAATTTTATTATTTAAACATTTGCAACTATTGATATACTCTTACATAATCAACATAAAGTGAATCGGGTAATACGGTCTGAGAAATATCGCCTGCCCAGTCATCGACTTCCAGGCTTAGAACAATATATTCAGGTTGTAAAGAAATGGCTTTACTTGTTCTCCAGGTTTCTTTTCCATTGACATAAAATATATATTCATTTTGTGTCCACTCTAATCCGTAGATTTGATAATTATTGCTTACTCCATCGACAGTTGTAAGTTTTCTTTCTACTTTTTCATTTTGCCCATATCCATCCCAATGTAGTGCGTGCTCGACGATATTACCTAAAATTGTTGCATATTCCACTATGTCTATTTCCGTTCCTGAAACTCCGGGATCTCCTATTACCGACCCGATAGTCGGTGACTGCAACCAGAAAGCAGACCAGTGGCCCTGTTGTTTTTGCGCTTTCATTCTGCATTCCCAGTATCCAAACTTGTTCTCAAATTTATTTTGTGTTCCTATCATTCCGGTGTAATAATTAGTTCCATCTGTAAAAGTTCTGATAATCAAATGCCCTAAACCGTCAAGTGAGACAGCTTCTTTAACATTAATCGCCTTTAGTCGGGGACCTAAATAGCGGTAATCCCATTTGGTTGTATCAAGGGTTGTTCCATTAAATTCATCGTTCCATATCAATTTATACTTATCAGCAGGATTGATTGATGTATTATTGTCCGTTACGTTATCCTTGCACCCGACATTTGTAAGGGTAACGAGCATAAAAGTTATAGTAATGTACCTACTTATCATTTGGTCAAAATGAACCACTTAGGATTTTTTTTTTATAAATGTCCCGGCCTGTAACTCTTCAAATGCTTTTTGCAATTCGGCCTGAGTATTCATTACAATCGGGCCGTACCAGGCGACTGGTTCCTTAAATGGTCTGCCTGAGATTAAAAGGAAACGTATTCCTTCTTCGCCCGCCTGTATAGTAACTTCATCTCCGCTGTCAAATAATATTAACGATCGGTTATCTGCCTCAACCGGAGGATTTGCATCAAGTCGGCCGACACTTTCAGTTGGTACGGCGAGCGGACCGGAAGCATTACAAAATTTCCCTGATCCTGAGAAGACATAGGCAAAAGCATTATTCCTTGTATCGAGTGGCAATGATTTTAATTTACCCGGAGGAACGGAAACGTCAATATATACAGGATTAGCTGCGATTCCTTCTACAGGACCTTTCTTTCCCCAATAATCTCCGCAGACCAAACGTATGTGAGTACCATCATCATCTGTAACCTCAGGAATTTCGTTTGATTCAATTCCCTGGTAACGAGGTGGTGTCATTTTAAGCGCAGAAGGGAGGTTTGCCCAGAGTTGAAAACCGTGCATTCTGCCTTTTGTATCACCCTTAGGCATTTCCTGGTGGATAATTCCGCTTCCTGCAGTCATCCATTGAATATCGCCTGAGGAAATAACTCCTTTATTTCCCATACTGTCGCCGTGCTCAACACTGCCCGCAAGCACATAGGTAATAGTCTCAATTCCTCTGTGAGGATGCCACGGAAAACCGGCAAGATAATCTTCAGGTTTTTCATTTCGAAAGTCATCAAGCAGAAGAAACGGATCAACCTCTGACGGATCGCCAAAACCGATTGCTCTTCGCAGATTAACTCCCGCTCCTTCAATAGTTGGTTGGGCTTTCAATATTTTCTTCACCGGTCTGATTGACATAACTTATCTCCTGAAATTAATTCGGTAAATTTAATCTGCTTATCAAATGTTGAAATCTTTCATCTTTTTCTTTCTCAAGGCATTCGAGAATTATTCCATCAAGCTGTGGATCAGTTCCTTCCTTTACAGTGGCAATAGGCGGCGCATCGACATTTACTATTTCATACATAATTGCAGTCTCGTGCATTCCTTTAAATGGTGATTCACTGGCGAGCAATTCATAAAGGACAACGCCAAGAGAAAAAATATCTGTGCGGTGATCAACATCCAGTCCCTGCACCTGTTCTGGGGACATATAACCCATCGTTCCCATAGTCGTGCCGGCTTTTGTCAGCCTGCTTGCATTGCTTAATATGTAAAGTTTTGCAAGACCGAAATCCATAATTTTAACCTGTCCTTTATCGTTGACCATTATGTTCGCAATTTTTATATCACGGTGCACAATTCCTTTTTCGTGTGCAACCTGTAGTCCATCAGCAATCTGAATGGTATAGCTTATCGCAGTTTTTAAGGGCAGGGGAGCATCCCCTTTGGAATGAATAATCTTCTCGAGGGTGTTTCCTTCAACGTATTCCATAGCGATAAACATCAGCTTCCCACCGTCCGGACCATCGACTTCATCTATTTCATATATATGTGCAATATTATGATGATTAAGGGATGCTGCTGCTTTCGCTTCCCTTACAAAGCGTCCTTTGTCTTCATCATTTGAAATTGTGTGTACAGGTAAAAATTTCAAAGCCACTGTGCGATCAAGTTTTGTATCCTGAGCCGTGTAAAACAACACCCAGTCCACTTTCACCCAACTTGTCTATGATTTTATAGTGAGAAATAACTTTACCGGTCATTAAATCCCTCAAATTTTATTTAATTTTTTAACAGCTTAAAAATTTATCATTTGCTGCACACACTGATAGCATATTCTTTAACTGTTGCTATGGGGAATTGAAATTTACTCAAAGTTTCATCCATTTCAATACTATCTCCCTGCGAATAACATAGCATTAATCCTATAAAGGTTTTTTGAAGAGGATCAACGGCCTTGCTAAATTGATCAAAGAGTCCTTCCTGTGGAACAAGTTGTGTTTGAAACTTATTATTTTTAACCTTTTCAAAAATGTCAACAACCTGAAAAGTGGAAAGCGGTTTTGGCCCACCAAGTTCAAAAATTGCATTTTTTGCAAAATTTTTGTCAATGCTTGCAACGGCAAATTTTGCTACATCTTTATATGATATCCAGCTAATGGGTTTGTCTCCGTTTCCATAAATTTTTGCACTTAAATTTTGATAATCGAAACCAACACCGGGTCCTAGCCAGACCTCCATAAAAAACGTTGGTCTCAGAATTGTGAAATCCAATCCACTCTTAATTAAATGGTTTTCTACAATTCTTTTCGATTTTTGAAGAGGGAAGTCAATAGTCAGGTTTTTTGAAAAAGAGACATATACAAATTTTTTAACTCCTGATTCTTTTGCTGCGTCTATCAAATTGAGCTGGCCTTCCTTATCAACCATCTCTATGCTGTTTTCGGCAGGATTATATGAATGGATTGCAGAAGCAGTTGATAGTATAGCTTCAACTCCCTTGCATGCATTTTTTAATGAATTAATATCTTTCAGATCACCCTGGATTAATTCAGCACCAAGATTAGTCAAATGATTAGTCTTTTCTTTGTCTGAGGTTGACCTTACAAGAGCCCTAACTGCTTTATTTTTTGTTTTTAGCAAACTGCAGATTTCTGTTCCGAGCATTCCGGTAGCACCTATAACTAAATTCATAAATGCCTCCTTCTGGCTTTTGTTTGTTAGACTGAGCAGTTATTTACTATTTAAATTTGGATACTATTGTTTCTTTGATTCAAAATTTTTTGAAATTTATCTGATTGCTGTAAAGAGGCAAAGTCCGGTTCTGTTTGAATTCTGACATAGTTTGCAAAACCAAATTCTATTGCTTTGCTTAAAGAGTTTATAGCTTCTTCAGGTTCGTTTGCAGCTGAGTGATACCTGGCAAATTCAAATTGAACCTGTGCATCGCAACCTTCCCAAATCCAGTTGAAATCATAACCGTTTTTTGATTTAAATAAATCAACTGCTTTCTGAAAGTATGTTTTGGATTCTTTCTTCATGGATAATTTGAAAAATACACTTGCCATTCCTGTATATGCATAAATTAGAAAGAAACCAATGCCGAGTGATCTCGGATTATTAGTAATTACCTCTTCAGCCTTCTTAAATGAGTTCAGTGCAGATTCATATTCCTTGTTTTTGAATTTTACGTTAGCAATTCCGATATTTGTTAAAGCAAGAAAAGGTTTAGCATAAAAGTGGCCTGACATTTCCAGTGACTTTAAAGCATTTTCGTAATTTTTCGTTGCTTCTTCAATCTTTCCTTCATAAAAAGTTAAATTTCCCATCAAAGTAAATGCTCCGACAAACTTAACTCCCTCGTGAAGATTTGAAGTTTCAATTTCAATTGCTTTTTTAAGTTCTTTTTTTGCTTCATTATAATTGCTGTGAAGCATGTAGATCCATGAAATTACTGTGTGACTCGGTTCGTAATTTGGCTGCATTGCGATTGCCTGCTTTAAATATTGTACAGCTTTTGGATAATCACCAGTAGTGTAATTTCTTGCTGCTCTGGCCATATAAGCTACACCTACAAAATAATGTGTGTCGTAATTATCAAGCTTTAGTTCAATCCCTTTTTCACCGGACTTAATTGCTTCATCAAAATTTAGTTTTCTGGTATATCCGTATGTTAGCCAGTTATATGCGTCTGTAATTTCCGGATCAAATTCCAGGGCTTTCTTCAAATAACTAATTCCTATGTCTAAATCTATTGGGTCTGTTTTACCTATATATCTGAATATGTGTATGCTGCCTAATCCCAGATATGCCAGGGCATATTTCGGATCTATATCGATTGCTTTTTCGTACAATTTTTGTGCTTCCTCAAAGCTTGGCATTCCAAATTCTCTGAATTTCTGCCGACCCTTTATATAATACTCATAAGCTTCGAGTTCAATAGTTTCGGGTTTTTCAATTTTTTGTTTTTCGCCTGGAGTTAGAGCAAGGTTCAGAGTATTAAGCAGTGTTGTTATTATTTCATCCTGGAGTTTAAAAATGTTTTCGATATTTCCATCAACCTTTGCAGAGCCAAGTAATTCGCCAGTGGAGATATCAGTAAAATGAGCCGTTATTCTCAATGCCGCTCCTAACTTCTGAAAAGCTCCCCAAACTATCCATTTTGTTTTTAGTTTTCTGCCAATATCAATTATTTCTTCTTCATTAACTTTACTTTCCGAAATTCCTTTTATAATTTCGGAAACTTTTTCGCGGCTGATAACTTTAATTGACGCAATTTTTTTTAAGTCTACAGAAACTGTTTCAGCTATACCGGCTCCGATCCAGTTTGCAGAATTATCTCCGGTAATATTTGCGAAATCGAGAACTGCAACCAATTTTTGTTTTTCTTCTGAAGTTTTTGCTCTTGGAGAATGATCCGATTCAATTTTATCTGTACCTTGCAATTCATTCAGAACTTCAGTGAACGAGTTATATCTATGCTCACGTTCTTTAGCTAGACATTTGTTTACAATTATTTCTAACGTTTCAGGTAAATCCGGCCTATAGCTTCTTATTGTGGGCTGTTCTTCATTTAACAATGCATAGATTACTGCCTGACCGTAAACTCCACCGAAAGGCAATTGGTTTGTTAACATTTCATACAACACAACTCCGAAAGACCAAATATCAGTTCTCTGGTCAACTTCTTCGCCACGTGCTTGTTCCGGGGACATATATGAAGCTGTTCCAACTGTTGATCCGACTTTTGTTAACTGGGCACCGCCCTTTATTTTAGCAAGGCCAAAATCCATTATTTTAACTTTACTATCTTCGGTTATCATAATATTTGAGGATTTGATATCGCGGTGAATGATTCCTTCTTTGTGGGCAGTGAAGAGACCTTCAGCAATCTGCGTGGATATTTTAATTACTTCTTCTTCCGGCAGAGATGAATCGCGATGCGTCTCTACGATATCTTTTAATTCTTTTCCTTTTACATATTCCATTGAAATAAATATCTGATCTTCTGTTTCTTCGATGGAATAAATAGTTGCAATGTTTGGATGATTTAATGCCGCGGCTGCTTTTGCCTCAATTTTAAATCGTTCTCTTTCTCCAGAATTTGATGCGATATCCTTTGGAAGGAATTTAATTGCAACCTTACGGCCGAGTTTCGTGTCTTCGGCCAGATAAACTATTCCCATTCCGCCGGCGCCTAACTTCTCGATGATTTTATAATGGAGAATTGTTGAACCAATCATAAGGATTTAAATTTATAAATATTCCAATTGTTGAACAGAAAAAGGGAAAATAAAACCAACAAAACAATCGGCAGTTTTTCCCAATGTGAATTCGAAAGGATCGCTTTATCTACTAAAATTGCCAGATCAAATAAGTAACCCGGGAAAACTAATTTCCCGGTACTTAGAAGCCTATTTTAAATTCATCCATAAAAATGAAAAAGTCAAAGCGCTTTCAAAAGCAACTTCTTTATTTGTAACTCCGGCTGAATGGCCACCCTCTGTATATTCATAAAAGTATACAGGGTCTCCAAACGATTCCATCTTAGCGGCCATTTTTCTTGCATGTCCCGGATGCACTCTGTCATCCCTTGTTGAGGTGGTAAACAACACGGGCGGATATTTTTTATTTTTAAAAACATTTTGATATGGAGAATATTTTTTGATATAAGCCCAGTCTTCAGGCTTATCCGGATTTCCATATTCTCCCATCCAGCTTGCCCCTGCCAGTAGTTTATTGAACCTCTTCATATCAAGCAGGGGAGATTGGCAAACAACTGCATTATAAAGATCGGGTCTTTCAGTAAGCATTACTCCAACAAGTAACCCACCGTTGCTTCCACCCATAACTCCAAGATGTTTGGGTGAAGTTACTTTTCTTTTTATCAAATCTTCGGATACAGCAATCATATCATCATATGCTTTTTGACGATTTTGTTTTATAGCAGCCAGATGCCATTTCGGTCCAAACTCACCACCACCCCGGATATTTGCCAGCACATAAACTCCACCACGGCTCAGCCACTCAGTTCCAAAAGTTGCCGAATAATATGGCCTCATAGAAATTTCAAATCCACCGTAGGCATACTGGAGAGTCGGGTTTTTGCCATTGTACTTAATGTTTTTGTTGAAAACAATGAAATAGGGAATTTTCGTTCCATCCTTTGAAACAGCCTCATGTTGTTGTACTTCAAATTTGCTGGCATCAAAAAATTGAGGGAGACTTTTTACTTTTTTGATTGTTCCATCTTCTTCATATAAATAAAGTGTAGATGGATTTAGGAAATTTGTGTAAGTAAAGAAAAATCTGTCAGAAAAATCACTGGTTGATACAATGCCTATTGTACCATAATCAGGAGCGTTAATTTTTTCTCCCGACCATTCATTATTGCTAAAAACATATTTGTATAGTTCACCTCTGACATTGTTCAACCTGTCAATAAGCAAAAAATCCTTTGTAGTGGCGACTGAGACAATACTTTCCCGCGGTCCTGGTTTGTAGATTAATGTAAAATCTCTTGCACCTTTCAGGAACTTATCATAATCAATGCTTATTAAAGAACCTTGTTCATAAAGATTTCCGCCTACTTTCCAATCAGATTTAAGTTCAAGAAGCATCTGGTTTTTAAATATTCCGTCAAATTGTATGTCTTCGGGTAAATCAAGTTTAATAAGCGAATCATTAACCAGTGTATAAATATACGAGGTGTAGAAAGTTATTCCCCTGTAAACAAACTGATAAGATCTTTCAGGGGTATTAATTTCATATCCGCCAATGCTCACATCTGTGGAATCGCCTTCAAAAATTGTCCTGGCATCGCTCAATGGAGTGCCACGAGTCCATTCTTTTACGATTCTCGGATATCCTGAGGTAGTCATTGAGCCTTTCCCGAAATCGGTGCCTATAAATAAATGATCCTTGTCTATCCAGCTAAATGATTGTTTTGCTTCCGGCAATTCGAATCCGTCCTTTACAAATTTTTTGGTTCTAAGATCAAATTCTTTTACCACCGTTGCATCTGAGCCGCCGCGTGATAAATTTAATAAACATAAATTAAAATCGGGGTAAAGTCTGCTCGCACCTTTGTAAACCCATTGGACTCCGTCTGCTTTTGAAAGTGAATCGATATCAAGAACTGTTTCCCAATTTGGTGAAGAACTCAAATAACTTTCCAGTGTTGTTCTTCTCCATAAACCCCTTTCGTTTACGCTGTCCTGCCAGAAGTTGTAAACATATTTCCCGTAGATGGCAGGATAAGCGATCCTTTCCTTTGAATTCAGGATTTTTAAATTGTTTTCATATAAATTCTGAAACTCAGGAAACTTTTCCAGTGCATTTACTGTGATGGTATCCTGCGCTTTTACCCATTCCATTGCTTTTGGACTATCAATATTTTCCAGCCACAAAAACGGGTCTTTCTTTTCCTGCGCAAATATAAATGCAGGTGCTAGTATTAAGCTTAATAAAAAATATTTGAATATTTTCATACAAAACTCCATTAGTGTAATAACTAAATTTTTGATACTGTTTATATAATATAAATTTTAATCATTGTCATTTCTTCTCCTCAAGCCCTTTCTGCCAGTTGGCTACCAGCGTTAATGCAGAGCCAATTTTTTGGCCGTTTGGTACTGTTGCAATTATTTCAGTGCCCTTATTATTTATATCGTAAATGTGTGTAACATTTGTACTGCCGGGATCAAAAACTATATAAGGTTTTCCAGGTGACATAGTTGGACCTCTCTCATTAACATTTACTCCCATAATTTTGTTATCGGGAGTGAAATAATAAACAGCCTTTCCGTTATTCATCCATTTGGGGAATCTGCCTCCATCTACAGATATCTGCCATTTCCCACCTGTCTCCAAATTTAAGTTTTTAGGATCGAAAGGAATAATATATATCTGGTATTTGCCGGATTCATTTGACATATATGCTATCCATTTCATGTTGGGAGAAAATTTTGCGCTCTGTTCGTTATAATTTTTTGCTAATAGATCCAATAGTTTCTTGTTTTTCCGTCGGTTCAGTAATAATATATCCCACCCCCTCAAAGGGTACTTTGGATTAAAAGCCTGCAAAAGAATAAAATTTTCATCTGGCGAAATATCCACGGCAGAAGCTGGAAAATCGGTTTTAACCAGAGGCTTAGCTTCTCCGGTACCATCTGTATTTTTGATGAAAGGAATAAATACATTGGCATTTGGGTTTGAAGCAAATAATAAATTTTTCCCATTTTGGGTAAATATCGGAAAAATATCTGCTTGTTTACTAAAAGTAAGTCTTGTTGATACATTCCTGGTCAGGTCATAAGTCCATATATCTATATTTTTATCATTATGATCATAAAAATCATAAGCTAGTTTTTCACCATCCGGAGAAAAATCAATATAGTACATGGGTCTTTGATCAAATAGCCTTTTAATTTCTCTTCCACTTTTATCCAGGATAACAGTAGTTTCATTTTGTTGGTTTTCATTCAGGTAAACAAGTTTTCCGTTTTGAGAAACGGAAAAAGTTCCGGAAATTCTGATATCATAATATTGAATGTTTTCAGCTACAGGCATAGCTTCTCCTTCAATCTCCAGCTTATCCGGGTCAAATTTTTGAGCAAGAAGAATTCCTTGACGCACAAACAATAAATACCCGTCAGCATACTGACAGTTTGATGAAGCATCGATTATTTTTTTAGATTTAATATCACTTAAGGATGAAAGAAAAATGCCGTCGGTAGGTGATGAACCGCTTGCACTATTTTGTGTTGAATAAAGAAAGTGATCGCCGTCAGGCAAGAAATATTCCCATCTCAAACTCAGAGCTTTAGTTGTACTATCTAGTTTAATTATTTCCTGTGGTTGTCCGCCCGATGAAGGTACTTTAAATATTCCACTTGTAGAATTCGGTGAGAATATAATTGTACCATTTTTACTCCAGGAACCTCCTCTTCCCGTGGTTATGTCACAAACAGGCAGTGATGCTCCGGCATCAAGTGAAATTTTCATCAATTTTCCTTTATCAAAATATGCTATACTTTTGCTATCCGGTGACCAGAAAGGATATGCTGAATTAGAAGCGGTGGTTAATGACCTTGAGGTCATTGAATTGAGTGGCCTAACCCATAATTTAGTGGTACCTGAAGAATCAGACCCGATGAATGAAATATATTTCCCATCCGGTGATATAGTTAAGTTACTTCCTGTGCTATTGTCATAATTTGTACCCTGGGGAGGAATAACGGAGGCTTTAATTTCCTGGACTTCAACTTCTGTTTTGTTATAAACAAAAAGCACAAGCGAAAAAACTAAACCAATCAGGAAAATTGCTGCAGCAGTCCAGGCCAATGTTGGGTTATGAAAGATACTGCTGAAAAAACTTTTAACAGGGATATCTTTAAGAGTCGTTGCGCCTGATTTGCTGGTTGCAGAAGTTTGACCTGTAGCATTAAATGATTGAGTATTTACACTGTAAACCCTGCTTTTCCTTTGTGAAGATGATTTTTTAACCTTCCTTAAATCCTTGGCAAGTTCTTTTGCAGATTGGCATCTTTCGTCTTTGTCCTTTTCCAGACTCTCTAATATTATTCTGTCAAGTTCAGGATCGATATCATTTTTAACGGTTGAAAGAGGAGGAACTTCAACATTTACTATCTCGTACATAATTGCCGTTTCGTGCATTCCCTTGAAAGGTGATTCGCCTGCGAACATTTCGTAAAGCACCACGCCAAATGAGAAAATATCTGTTCTGTGGTCAACATCCAATCCCTGAACCTGTTCGGGTGACATATAGCCAAGCGTGCCTACAGTCGTTCCCATTTTTGTCAGGCGGGAAACATTTTTATCTGCATATAATTTTGCAAGACCAAAATCCATTATCTGTGCGATTCCGTCTTTTCGGATCATTATATTTTCAGGTTTTATGTCACGGTGAACAATTCCTTTCTCGTGTGCAGCTGCAAGTCCTTCTGCAACCTGTACGCTTATTTCAAGTTTTTGTTTTTCAGAAAGACTGTCTTTTTTATCCTTTAATGTTTCTCCTTCAACATACTCCATCGCAATGAATAGCTGCTTGACCGCCGAAGTCCCGCTTTGCGGGACGGAGGAGGGCTTCTCTCCCTTATCGTTATCATATTCTTCTATGGAATAAATAGTGCAAATATTAGGATGGTTCATAGCGGAAGCGGTTTTTGCTTCCTGTATGAATCTCGCTTTTTGTTCTTCGTTGGTTGTAAGATTTGAGGGAAGAAACTTCAGTGCAACGAAGCGGTCGAGTTTTGTGTCCTGGGCTTTGTAGACCTCTCCCATTCCGCCTTCACCGAGTTTTTCTAAAATTTTGTAATGAAGAATTGTTTCACCTATCATAGTTTTAACCTAAATAAATTTTGATTTACCTTTCATCCTGAACTTGTTTCAGGATCTTTTAAATGATTTATTCAAAAAGGTCGATTCCGATCCCGACAAGTCGGGACGGAATGACAACTAGTTTCATTTCTTCTCTTCAAGCCCTTTCTGCCAGTTGGCTACCAGGGTCATAACTGAATTAATTTTTTGTCCGTTTGGAACAGTCGCAATTATTTCAGTGCCCTTATTATTTATATCATAGATGCGGGTAATATTTACATTGCCGGGGTCAAAAACTGTATAAGGTTTTCCCGGTGATATAGTTGAACCTTTTTCATTAATATCAACTCCAAGTATCTTATTATCTGGTGTAAAGTAATAAACACTTTTGCCGTTATTCATCCAATGGGGGAAGGAGCCTCCATCAACAGATACCTGCCATTTGCCACCTGTCCCTGAAGTTGGAATGTCCGGATTGAATGGGATAATATATACCTGGAACTTTCCTGATTCATCCGATTGATAAGCCATCCATTTCATATCAGGGGAGAACTGCGGGGATTGTTCATTATAATTTTTGGTAAGCAAGGGGACAATTTTTCCTCCATCTTTTCGATTAAGTAATACAATATCCCATGCGCTTGAATTGCCTGTTGAATTCAGCGACATATAAGCGATATAGTTACCGTCAGGAGAAACATCAACAGCTGCGCTAGGGGAATTAAATGTGGCAAGGAGCTTTGCTTCTCCTGAACCGTCGGAATTTTTTATATATGAATCGCTAACTCCGGCTGTGTTTTGTGAAGTATATATTATGCTTTTCTCGTTTTTAGTAAAGATAGGAACTACGTCAGGACCTTTACTGAAGGTAAATCTTGTAGTAACGTTTCTTGTTATATCGTAAGTCCATACGTCAATATTTTTTTCATTCTGATCATAAAAATCATAAGCCAGTTTTGTGCCATCTTGTGAAAAGTTTATAAAGTACATAGGCTTTTGATCAAGAAGTTTTTTAATTTCTTTCCCGTTTTTATCCAGTATAACTGTGCTTACATTATTCTGACTTTCATTCAGGTAAACAAGTTTTCCGTTTTGTGAAGCAGCAAAAGTTCCGACAATTCTAAGATCATAGTATTGAATATTCTCGGCAATTGGCATTGCTTCTCCCTCGATCTCAAGTTTAGCAGGATCAAATTTCTGGGCAAGCAGAATGCCCTGCCGGACAAACAGTAAGAAGCCGTTTGCATACTGACAGTTTGATGAAGCATCAATTAATTTTTTTGGCTTAGTATCGCTTAACGATGAAACATAAATTGCATCCAGGGTCGAAGATCCGGTAGTGCTGTTTTCCGTTGAATAAAGGAAATGATCACCGTCAGGCAGAAAATATCCCCATCTCACACTCTGGTTTTTATTAGCCGTATCGGGCTTAATTATTTCTTCGGCCTGTCCGCCGGATGAAGGGACTTTAAAAATCCCTCCGGTTGCATCAGGCGAAAGAATAATTGTTCCGTTTTTGCCCCAGGAACCGCCTCTTCCTGTAGATATATCGCAAACAGGTAGTGATGTTCCGGCATCGAGCGAAATTTTCATCAATTTACCTTTATCAAAGTAGGCAATGTTTTTGCTATCGGGAGACCAGAAGGGGTAAGCCTGCGCAGAAGCATTTGTTAACGGCCGGGCCGTCAGTGAATTAACAGGTCTAACCCATAATTTGGATGCACCTGTTGAATCAGTTCCTATAAATGATATGTATTTTCCATCCGGAGATATTGTCAGATTACTTCCCAAACTATTATCATAATTTATTCCATGTGGAGGAATGACAGATGCTTTTATTTCCTGCACTTCAACTTCTGTTTTGTTAAATACAGAAAATACAAGCAACAATATTACAGCAATAAATAACAAAGCTGCAGCTGACCAGAATATTTTCGGATTGTAAAAAATATTCTTGAATACATTTTTAACGGGAATATCGCCCAGCGAAGTTTTTGCAGCTATATTTGCCGCAGTAGTTTGTCCGCTTCTGACATTATATGCCTGCGTATTTACGCTATACATTCTGCTCGCTCTTCCCGAAGTAAGCGCGCGCTGTACTTTTCTTAAATTTTTTGCCAGTTCTTTTGCGGACTGGAACCTTTCATCCTTTTCTTTTTCAAGACATTCGAGAATAATTCCATCAAGCTGCGGATCAATCCCTTCTTTAACCGTAGCAATAGGGGGCGCATCTACATTTACTATTTCATACATTATCGCAGTTTCGTGCATTCCCTTAAATGGCGATTCACCTGCAAGCATTTCATAAAGCACTACACCAAGGGAAAAAATATCAGTACGATGATCGACGTCAAGTCCCTGTACCTGTTCAGGGGACATATATCCCATAGTGCCCATAGTTGTGCCGGCTTTGGTCAGTCTGCTCGCGTTACTTGAAGTGTAAAGTTTAGCAAGTCCGAAATCCATTATCTGTACAATACCGTCTTTGCGGATCATTATGTTTTCAGGCTTTATATCGCGGTGAACAATTCCTTTTTCGTGTGCTGCACCAAGTCCCTCAGCGACCTGTATACCTATATCAAGAATCCTTTTCTCTGAAAGCGGCTGCTTATTGTTGCGAAGTGTTACTCCATCAATAAATTCCATCACGATGAAAAGCTGACCGTTGTTTTCCTGTATATCATAAATTGTACAGACGTTTGGGTGATTCATCGCAGAAGCAGCCTTTGCTTCCTGTATGAATCGTGCTTTCTCATCATCAGTTGCAGTAAATTGAGAAGGAAGAAATTTTAGAGCAACAAAACGGTCAAGTTTTGTATCCTGAGCTTTGAACACTTCGCCCATTCCGCCTTCACCAAGTTTCTCAAGAATTTTGTAATGTAGAATTGTTTCGCCAATCATTTATACCTCTGCTAATTAAATATTATTTTGCGTTGTCATTTATCAGTCCCTGCCAGTATTGTATATAAGTAAGTGGCGGCAAAATAGTCGTTCCACTGGGTGCAGAACACAAAAATGTTTTTCCGTCTTTAGTCACATCATAAACTATTAAAATATTTTTATCTGTTATATTAAATAGTTCTTCCGGTTTGTCGGGGATAAGATTCTGACCGGAAGCGTGGACTTTCATTTTATAAACTTTGTTTTGCCATTGATATATAATTGCCTGATCATTATTTATCCATCTTATCGGGAGTCCTCCGTTTGCAGTAAGCTGTGAGCGAACTCCGTTAGTACCAAAAGGCTGCACGTAAACCTGGGAATTCCCCGATTCATCATTGCCATACATTATCCATTTCATATTATCCGAAAAAATGCCATTTCTTTCATCAAAATTAGTATTGGCAATAAATCGCGATGTCCCGTTTTTCAAATCAATAATGCCAATATCAAACCTTGTACTTGAATTCGGTTGCACTTGTGAAAAAATAATATATCTTCCGTCACCTGACCAATCTGAAGGGCCACACAGGCTGTTTACAGGTGCCTGGTATACGAGACTATCATTACCTGTACCATTCAACCGCTTTAGAAATATGTTAAATTGCTTTCCGACATTAGATGCATAGGCAATACCATTCCCATCGTTTGACCAGATGGGCGATTGATTAAGGTTTGAGTTTATAGTTACCCTTGATGATATTTTTCTATTAATATCATAAATCCAGATAATTTCACTTTTATTGTCCGGGCCGGCTGCATCAAAAACAATCTTTCCTCCATCAGGGGAGAATTTCGACTGGTTTAAAATATTTGCAGAAAATAACTTCCCTTTCTTGTTACCTTTATCATCCGTTAAGAAAATATCTATGTTATTTTTATTCCTGCCCTGAAAAATCAGGTTACCCGATTCAGAAACTGAATATGAAGCGTAAAGGTAATTGTCCTGAAAATTTATATTTCCGGATATGGTGTAAATGTCTCCGGATAGTTTAAGATAATCCGGATCAAATGCCTGGCACATTAAAGTTGACTGCCTGACAAAAAACAAATAACCGTTTGCATATTCAGCATTGGATGAAACCTGCATAAGTGTATCGCTGGTTTCTGAATCTATTGAACCAACCATTATAACATCGCCCTGAGTGGAACCTGAATATTTTGCTTCAATTGTATATAAGAAATGCTCTCCGTCAGGCAGAAAATAAGGGAAACGTAGACTTTCTTCAGAATTTGCAGAGTCAGTTTTAACTATCTTACGCGGTGTTCCCCCGTTTGCAGAAACAAGATAAAGTCCTCCCGTTGCTTGTGGAGCGAAAACTATATCACCGTTTTTGTTAATAGTGCCACCTCTGCCGAGTAAGGCATCGCAGACATCTATTTCTGTACCTGATGCAACATTGAGTTTTTTTAACTTGTTTTGGTAGAAATAAAACAAAAATTTATCATCATACGACCAGAAAGGATAAAGACCACCGCTATTATACACGTCTTGCATATTAATTTTTTTAAATTTTCTCGCGGTATTTGAGTTAATAGGCCTTAACATTAATGTACTGTTTCCGGTAGAATCTATTCCGGCAAAAAATACGGATTTACCATCGTGTGAAATTATGGAACTTTCTCCAATTATATTAAAGTTATCAGGTCCATTTATAGAAACTGTGGCGGTAATAGGAACTTGTGACTTTTGTTTATTAAAAACGGCAAAATATAAAAAGGAAAGTAAAAAAAGGCCTGCTATACTCCAGGCCAAAAGTGTTGAAGAAAAGATTTTTCCCAGCTCAAATTTTTTGTTAAATATTTCAATTGCTATAGAGCCGGAACTTTTAGATGATGCCTGGCTTTGTGGATGTGCTTGTAATGTTTGTGAGTTTACATTATAAACTCTGCTTTTTCTGTCACTGGTAGATTTTTTTATTTTTCTTAAATCTTTTGCAAGTTCTTTCGCCGACTGGCATCTTTCATCTTTATCCTTTTCCAGACATTCTAAAATTATTCTGTCCAGTTCAGGATCAATTTCTCTTTTTACGGTTGAAAGGGGAGGGGCTTCAACATTTACTATCTCGTACATTATGGCGGTCTCGTGCATTCCCTTGAAGGGTGATTCGCCTGCAAACATTTCGTAAAGCACAACACCGATAGAAAAAATATCTGTCCTGTGGTCAACATCTAATCCTTGCACCTGTTCGGGCGACATATAACCTAGCGTTCCCATAGTTGTGCCGACTTTTGTCAGCCGGGAGGCATTTTTATCCGAATATAATTTTGCAAGACCGAAATCCATTATCTGTGCAATACCGTCTTTCCTTATCATTATATTTTCTGGTTTTATGTCGCGATGAACAATTCCTTTTTCGTGAGCGGCAGAAAGTCCTTCGGCAACTTGTATCCCAATTTCAAGAATCTGTTTTTCGGAAAGGGAGTCCTTTTTATCCTTTAGTGTTTTGCCTTCAACATATTCCATTGCAATAAAAAGCTGCTTTTCATATTCTTCAATAGAATAGATCGTGCAGACATTAGGATGATTCATTGCAGAAGCGGCTTTCGCTTCCTGTATAAATCTTACTTTATCATCTTCCGAAGCTGTTAGCTGGGAGGGGAGGAACTTAAGAGCGACAAAGCGATCGAGTTTGGTGTCCTGAGCTTTGTACACCTCGCCCATTCCGCCTTCGCCTAATTTCTCTAGTATTTTATAGTGTAGAATAGTTTCACCGATCATATCATTGACCTTTTTTTAATCTTTCTTTAGCATCCTTTCTATTTCGAAAGCAAAATTTTGAATAACAGTGATTTTATTGTATTTCCCAATTGATACCGGGCTTGTTGCAATAATGTATTTGCCGTCATTTGAAATATCGTATGTTAGCCAGGTGCTTGAATAGAATGGCGGATAAATATCTGTAATAACTTTCGGAGACCCTGATGTGAAAGTTGGAGAAGTAGAAACGGGTATGCTGGATAAACCTCTGCTACTTGTCCTGAAATATATCGTTTTACCGTCTTTTGCCCATAATGCTTCTTCAGCACCATCATTGGTAAGCTGCCAGCGTCCGGATTCTTTATTATTCAATATAAAAGCCTTAACCCAAAGCTGGTATCCGCCCGATTCATTAGAAATGTAAGAAACCCATTTTCCGTCAGGCGAAATTTTAGCATCATATTCATCAAATTGTGAACTAACAATCGGGATAGGTTTTTTATTCCCTTTAAGCGGGAGTACCATAATATTAGTCAGATCGTTATATGTATTTTCTTCGTAAACTAAATATTGTCCGTCTTTTGTCCAGTCGTCAATATAAATTCTGTCTTTCTGAGAATAAATTTCTTTTTCTGCACTGCTTCCATCATAAGGTTTGATGAAAATTCCGGTTTGATTGTCATTTTTTACTTTTGAATAAGCAATACTTTTTCCGTCCGGCGACCATCTTGGTGTCCGGGATTCATTGCCTCCGAAAGTCAGCCTGCTGAAAATTTTATTGGCGATATTATAAATCCATATACCGCCGCCATTATTTTCAATAGCATGAAATGCTATCCATTTATTATCGGGGGAAAGGGCAGGCTCTGTTAAAATATAATTTGCTGAATCAATTACGGATAAGCTTCCCTGCATATCAATTTTAACAATATTTCTTTTGATATTTTCCGTGGTGCCCGAAATATAAGCCAGTAATCCATTATCTGAAGTATATATATTATTTACTCCTGAAGTGAAGCCGCCGGAAACATCCTGTAAGACTATAACCGGTTGTCCTTTTATTTCAAGATTTGCAGCATCAAATTTTACTGCATATAAATTACCCGATCTTGAATAAAGCAGGTAACCGTCCATATACCTGGCGGAGCTAGCACCTTTTAAAATATTTTTCCTTTTGCCATTCTCCGTATTTACTACATCAATGGATGCATCTTCATAATATGTTGGATTTGTCGTATATCCTACGGTAAATATTACATGCTTTCCGTCGGGCAAAAAGCAAGGCCAGCGATGCGTCCTTTCCTGTTTTGTTGAATCAGGAGTAGTAATTTGAACGGGATTGCCTCCATTCCCGGAAATCAGATACAGCCCGGAGGTAGTATTTGAAGTGTAAACAATTGTTCCATCATTTCCCCAATCACCACCCCTGTTTTCACCAACACCCGTTATAATATTGGGTGCACCTCCATCTAATGAAATCTTTTCCAGTTTCTTATCTTTGAAAATTGCAATCCATTTATCATCGGGTGAAAAGAATGGAGAATCTCCGCCATCAGCACCGGGAATCACTTCCGGTTCAACCTGGTTCATTTTTCTTAGATAAACTTTCCCGTCGGCCGAGTAAATTATTTTTCTTCCGTCGTGGGAAATTGCCAGAGTCCTGCTAGAGGACATATCAAGATTATTATCTCCTGTGGTAATCAAGAATTTTGTTACATCATTTGAAGTTACAGGTTTATTTATATTGGCCCGGAAGAAAATAGCAGCAATTATTGAAATAACTGCAATCACCCAGGCAACAAGTCTTGATTTGAAAATTCCTGAAAGGTCAATCCTGCGATTTAAAATTTCAACTGAAAAAGTACCGGAGGTTTGTTGTATCTGGTTTGTGCCCTGACTGGTTTTGATAATTCCACTGTTAACATTGAATATTTTGCTCGATCTGTTGCCGGTTGAAACTCTTTTAATCTTCCTTAAATTTTTCGCAAGCTCTTTTGCAGATTGGTATCTTTCATCTTTATCTTTTTCAAGACACTCAAGAATTATTTCATCTAATTCAGGATCAATTTTTTCTTTTACAGTTGAAAGGGGAGGAGCATCAACATTTACAATTTCATACATTATAGCGGTTTCGTGCATTCCCTTAAACGGTGATTCACCGGCGAGTAATTCGTACAATACCACTCCCAGAGAAAAGATGTCCGTTCTATGATCAACATCCAATCCCTGCACCTGCTCTGGCGACATATAACCCATTGTCCCAACAGTCGAACCTGCTTTTGTCAATCTTGATACATTACTATCCTTGTAAAGCTTTGCTAAACCAAAATCCATTATCTGTGCAATCCCGTCTTTACGCACCATTATGTTCTCAGGTTTTATATCGCGATGAACAATTCCTTTTTCGTGCGCGGCAGCAAGTCCTTCAGCGACCTGTATGCCGATTTCGAGAATTTGTTTTTCAGAAAGTGAATCTTTCTTATCTCGCAATGTTTTCCCCTCGACATATTCCATTACAATAAATAACTGGTTATTATATTCTTCAATGGAATGGATAGTGCAAACATTTGGGTGATTCATAGCAGAGGCTGCTTTGGCTTCCTGAACAAATCTTGCCTTTTGTTCTTCGTCGGCTGTAAGATTGGATGGAAGAAATTTCAGCGCAACAAAGCGGTCTAGTTTGGTATCCTGAGCTTTGTAAACTTCGCCCATCCCGCCCTCTCCAAGCTTTTCAATAATCTTATAATGAAGAATATTTTCACCAATCATACTATTAATCCGTTATTTATAATGTCATCCTGAACCTGTCTGCCGAGAGGCAGGCTTGTTTTAGGATCTTTTAAATACAGTGGTCGATTCCGATCCCGACAAGTCGGGACGGAATGACAATTTATTTTATAATGTATCCACCTCAGGCGGATTGTTTCGCCGATCATTGTGATAAATTAACCTCCTTTAACAGAGCCGTAAACCGTGGATCAGATCGTATCGGGTCAAATTTCGGTTCGACTTTCAAACCGGTCACATCTAGATCTTTTTCTTTGACAGCCTTCTGGAGGAGTTCAAATGCAATATCATTATTGCCTAGATATATTTCTATAAATACAAAATACGAAATGGGCACAAACTTACGGGTTGAGATATTTTTTAATTTCTCACGCAATGCCACCGCTTCTTTTTTATTTCCAGTCACTGCATCTAAACAGGCAAGAAGAAAAATATTTGTTGAGTCGCCAGTTAGCCTTACTTCAGAATGGTAAGCTTTGTATGCAAGATTATATTGTTTCTTCATGAAATAACAATCACCCAATATAGCGTTGCCGTATGGAAATGTCGAATCGATCTCTATAGTTTTTCGCAGTTGTTCGATTGCTTTGTCGTAATTCCGTGACAGGTAATAAACAAACCCTACATTTTGACTGATGCGAATAGACAGCGGGTCGAGTTGTTGTGCGCGTTTGATTTCACTCATTGCTTCATCAAACAATCCCTGATTCACAAGTGCAATAGCATACCAGTGGTGAGCTGTTGCATAGTTAGGATTCAGTTCGATCGCTTTCCGGTATTCCTTTCTTGCGGCTTCCCAATTCCAATCATAATAATTAATAACGTCAGCCAGCGATGCATGTGCCTCTGCAAGGTTATTATCTAGTTTTAAAGCATATTGAGCGGCTTCCCTTTCCTTAGGGTAGGCCTCTTCGGGGTTCATATAATAATTGCTGGCTAAAAGGCCGTATCCGTCAGATATTCCGGCGTAGGCAAGAGCGTAGTTCGGATCTTTTTCGAGTGATTGATTAAAGTAATCTATCCCTTTCATAAGGCTTTCCCGTGTTCGTTTATTCAAGTAATAAAGCCCTTTGAGGTAGAGACCATAGGCTTCAGAATTTTCAGTATTGTTCTTTTCAAGACGATGTTCTTCTTCGCCAGTCAACTTTATCTGAAGCTGATCAGAAATTGCTTTGGACAATTCTCCTTGAAGTGTATATATAGTAGTTGCCTGCTTATTATATTGAGCGCCCCATAAATGCCGTTCATTTCCGACATCTACCAACTCTACGCTAACATTATAATTATCTCCCTGCTGTATGATGCGGCCGACAAGAACAGCTGCAACGTTTAGTTTCTTACCAATCTCACGAATATCAGCCTGGTCACTTTTGTAATGTGAAACGGAGGTCCAGGACATAATAACAATAGAAGGAATACTCGATAGATTATTAATGATTCCCTCTGTAATACCATCACTTAATATTTCAGCTGTCGAGTCCGGGCTGGCGATGGAAAAGGGGAGAACCGCAATTGAGGAAATTCCCTGTGACTGCCTGAAGAAAAGAAAATAAACGAGAATTAATATCACGGCTGCAATAGATGAAGCTGTAATATAAAGCCAATTCTTTTTCAGTTTTGTCTTTGCTGTTTGAATCTTCGGTACCTGCCCAATGGCAGACTCGTCTGCATGAGCATATTCAATATTTTTTCTCTCCCTTCGTAAATCGGCAAGCATATCGTCAACATGCTGGTAACGTTCATCTTTATCTTTTGCAAGAGCCTTAAATACAATCCTTTCGAGTTCGGGAGTAATTTTATTATTGAAACGCGCAATTGCCTGGGGATTTTCGTTTATAACTGAATAAATCAATGCTGCCTGGTGTTCTGCATCGAAAGGAAGGCGTGTAGTGAACATCTCGTACAATACGACACCGAGAGAAAAAATATCAGAACGATGATCCACCTCTTCACCCTGCGCCTGTTCGGGAGACATATAGGCCGCCGTTCCGACAGTCGAACCGATTTCAGTTAATTTAGCGCCGCCTTTAACCTTTGCCAGGCCAAAATCCATAATTTTAACTTTGCCTTTAGGTGTCAGCATAATATTATCTGATTTAATATCGCGGTGGACTATTCCTTTTTCGTGCGCAGCCTCCAGCCCTTCACAAGCCTGTAAAACAATTTCAAGTGTGTTCTTTATTGTAAAATATTTTGCATCCTGTTCAATAAGTTTTTTGATTGTGTTACCTTCAACATATTCCATCACTAGAAAACTCTGGTCATCTGCCTGCTCAATTGCATAGATAGTCGCAATGTTAGGGTGATTTATTGATGCGGCTGCCTGTGCTTCCACTTCAAAACGTTTACGCTCATCAGTATTCGCAGCAATGTGTTTGGGAAGGAATTTAATTGCTACGTTGCGTTTGAGTTTTGTATCTTCGGCTAGATAGACTACACCCATCCCGCCTTCACCTAACTTTTCAAGGATTTTATAATGTAAAATTGTTTCTCCGATCATTTCTCACGCTCAACTTCTTTCTGCCAATTTTCAACCAGTGTAATTGCTGCTTGATTGCTTTTACCATTAGGAACAGTAGCGGTTATTTCTGTACCTTCCTTGTTAATATCAAAAATTTTAAAAACTTTTGTATTGTGCGGTTTAAAAACTAAGTAAGGTTTACCAGGCGAAAGTGATGAACCGTTTTCATTTATATCAACTCCCATTATTTTATTATCCATTGTTATAAAATAAATGCTCTTTCCCTTGTTCATCCATTTGGGGTAAATTCCTCCATTAACTGATATCTGCCATTTTGCGTTTGTACCGGAAGGATTGTTTGAATTAAAAGGTATTACATAAACCTGGAATTTCCCGGATTCATCAGATTGGTAAACAATCCATTTCATATTTGGAGAGAATGATGCACTGCCTTCATTAAAATTTGTCGCTAATATTGGTACAGGTTTTTTATCCTGCCCGGCGGTCAGCAGAAGAATATCAGCACCGCTTTTAGTATTCATATGGTTGAGTGCAGTATACAGGGTATATTTGTTATCAGATGAAATGTCGGTTGCTATATACGCAAAATTTGATTTATATAACCTTTCTTTATTCCCGGAACCGTCTGCATTCATAATGTACGGGTTGAAGTTGCCGTTTACATCGAATGCATAAGTAATCTGTTTTCCGTTATGAGTCCAAAATGGATATAAATCTGTTTTATCAAATGTCAGTCTTGTCCAGTTACCCCTTTTTAGGTCATATACCCATATATTATATTTTTTCTCACCCGGATCATATAAGTCACTCACTATTCTATTTCCGCTGGGCGAAAAGTTCGCATGAAAATATGGCTTCATATCGGATAATTTTTTTATTATATCTCCATTTTTATTTAGAAGCGCAAGGCTTTGGTTATTTTGATTTCCCTCCAGGTACACAAGCTTGCCGTTTTGAGAAGCTGCAAATGTACCCGATATTCTTATATCATAATACTGCACGTTTTCGGCAATAGGTATTGCTTCTCCTTCAAGTTTTAGTTTATCCGGATTAAATTTTTGAGCTAACAGAATTGACTGCCGGACAAATAACAAAAATCCCTCTGCATATTGACAGTTGGATGATGCCTTAATAAGTACTTCCGATTTGGAATTATCCAAAGATGACAGGAAAATTCTGTCATTTGACGATGAGCCGGATGCACTATTTTCAGTGGAATAAAGGAAGTGATTTCCGTCCGGCAGAAAATATGCCCATCTTAAACTTTGATTAGGATTGGAAGTGTCCGACTTAATAATTTGTTTAGACTTTCCGCCGGAAGAAGAAACTTCGTAAAGTCCGCCTGCGGGTGTTGGTGAAAAGACAATAGTTCCGTTAATGCTCCATGAGCCTCCTCTTCCATTTGAAGCATCGCAAATAGGAAGCGGAGCGCCTGCATCCAGAGATATTTTCATCAGCTTGCCTTTATTGAAATAAGCTATTGTCTTACTGTCGGGAGACCAGAACGGATATGCATTGGCAGTTACATTGGTTAATGGTCTTACTGTTAATGAATTTACCGGCCTTACCCAAAGTTTATTCATGCCGGATGAGTCGATTCCAACAAAAGATATTAATTTTCCGTTTGGCGAAATGGTAAGATTGCTTCCTAAGCCATTATCGAAATTGATCCCGTACGGCGGAAGTATAGATGCCTTAGTTTCATTTACTTCAACTTTTATTTTATTGAAAACAGAAAAGATAAATAGAAGTAAAACTGCTAAAAAAAGAATTGCGGATGCAGACCAGAAAAGTTTTGGATTGTAAAAAATATTATTTAAAAGATTCTTTACGGGCATTTCACCTATTGAAGTTTTAATGTGAGTATTTACGTTTTGGGTTTGAATAGTTCTTGAACCTGAAGCCTGCGGATTTACGGTGTACATTCTGCTGGTTCTGTTCCCGGTTGAATCGCGCTTCAGTTTTCTAAGACTCCGGGCAAGCTCTTTCGCCGATTGAAATCTTTCATCTTTGTCTTTTTCAAGGCATTCGTATATTAATTGATCAATTTCAGGATTAAATCCTTCTTTCACTGTTGAAATAGGTGGTGTGTCTACATTAACTATCTCATACATTATTGCAGTTTCGTGCATTCCCTTAAATGGAGTTTCGCCTGCAAACATTTCATACATTACAACACCGAGAGAAAAAATATCAGTACGATAGTCAACATCTAATCCCTGCACTTGCTCAGGAGACATGTATCCCATAGTTCCCATTGTAGTTCCGGCTTTGGTTAGTCTTGATACTCCAGATGTTTCTCTAAGCTTTGCCAATCCGAAATCCATTATCTGCACTATTCCATCCTTACGGATCATTATATTTTCAGGCTTTATATCACGATGAACAATTCCCTTTTCATGTGCTGCTGCCAGACCCTCTGCCACCTGTATTCCAATTTCAAGTATTTGTTTTTCGGAAAGTGAATCTTTTTTGTCTTTTAATGTTTTTCCCTCAACAAATTCCATTACTATGAAAAGCTGGTTGTTGTACTCTTCGATTGAATGAATTGTACAAACATTAGGATGATTCATTGCAGAAGCTGCTTTTGCTTCCTGAATAAATCTGGCTTTATCATCTTCGCTTGCGATTAGTTGAGAAGGAAGAAACTTAAGAGCAACAAAGCGGTCGAGTTTTGTATCCTGCGCTTTGAAGACTTCGCCCATTCCGCCTTCTCCTAACTTTTCGAGTATCTTATAATGTAATATAGTTTGTCCTAATAAATCGCTCATAATAATTTTTATAATTATTGATATTTATTTATAATTGCTTTATAACCCGGCAGATTTCTCAAAGAATCATACAGCGGATCCAGCTTAAGCTCGTTAACAGAAAAGGAACCAGGAATTGAAAGTATAAAGTCAATCTGCTTTAAGGCATTATCTTTATCTCCCAGGAGAGTATAAATGATTGCCATATCCCATTGACGGAAATATCCTCTGTATGCTTCCTTTTCAAGAGGAAGCAGTTCGATACCTTTTTTACCCTCTGCAATTGCTTTATCTTTAAGTCCCAGTCCGGCAAAGGCAATTCCAAGCGAACTGTGTAACCTTTCATCATTTGGAGAATCTCTTAGCATTTTTTCTAATTCAGATTTTGAGGATTCAAAATATTTCTTTGATAAATCAGGCTGGTTTTTATATCTATAAATGAATGCAAGCTCAAGATCATTGGGGACATACCGAAATTGTTCTGTCCAGTAAGTAATCCCCGATGTTTTTAAACTTTGAATTGCCTGGTCATAATTCCTGTCCAGTACATTTATAAACGTCCTTATGTCAAAAGTTGAATTTAGATAATCGCCTCTTTTAATATTGTTAATTATTTCAGATGCTTTTTTTGTATTACCTTTCCAATAAATATAATTTAGAGCTGATTCAATTTTGACCGGGAGATAATCAGGATTAAAATCTTTGCTAAGCTTATAATATTTATCCGCATTGTTATAATCCCTTAATAAAAAATAGGTTTCGGCTGTGTTAAATGCGTATTCAGAAGAAAGTGGATCAAGAGTTGTTGCCTTTACCATATTTTGAGTTGCTAATTTAAAATTTCCCATTCTCCGGTAAACATATCCTGTTGCAGCATAGGCTTCCGCATTGTTCGGCTGAATTTTTAGCGCCCTGGAAAATTCTTCAATGGCTTTGCTGTAATTTAGTTTGCCCCAGTAATAGTAATAACCAAGAGCAAGATAAGCTTCAGCAAGATCCGGATTCAACTGAAAAGATTTTTGTGCATTTTCAAACGCTCCCTGTAAATTTTCATTACTTCTGTCAAAATAAAACCAGTACATTGACATCTGTTGTTTTGCCAGCAGTGAAAATGCCTGGGCAAATTTTGGATCCAGGTCTATTGCCTTTTTACTCAAACTAATACTGTTTAGAATATCTGCTTTAATTGAGTTCC
>Ga0315540_10000067_pt1 | contig 49467 bp, 35 predicted proteins | sample SalMarSW160110MG_FD_203677 | JGI IMG/M metagenome (GOLD analysis project Ga0315540, IMG submission 203677) | Salt marsh sediment microbial communities from the Plum Island Ecosystem LTER, Massachusetts, United States - Salt Marsh Sediment SW1601-10 ...
ATGGCGCTCGACCACCGGGGCGAGCATGTCGCCGTGGTGCAGGAGCGCTCCGAGCTCGAGCCGGAGACGCTCGCCGAGCGGCGCCCGCTCGGGCGCGAGCCGGTCGAGGTCCTTTCCGGTGACACCCGCGGCCTCGAAGCGCTTGCGCCGGGCCTCGAGCGAGGCCGTGTACTGGCGCTTCACCTCGTCACGCTCCTCGAGCAGGGCGCTCGCGCTCTTCTCCCGGTCGCCGCGGCTGTTGCGCATCGTGCGTTCGAGCATGCCGCCCGCGCCCTGGATGTAGATCGTGTGCCGGCGGAAGACGAGGCGGTGGTAGCGGCGGGGACCGTCGGCCTCCGGCGGGACCTCGTGGATCTCGCCGTCCGAGAGCTCGAGCACCGCCGTGCGGCCGTCGGGCGTGTACGTCAGGTAGCCGCTCTTCGCGAGGATGGTCGTGGGGGGGCCGCCGGCGTTCATCTGGTAGATCGTGATGCCCTTCATCTCGTTCGTCCGGCCGTTCACCGACTTCACGATCATGTTGTAGCCCGGCAGGTCGGTGATGAAGACGCCCTCCTGCAGCTTGACCGTCGGGCGCATGCGGTGGATGTCCACGAGCAGGTTCGCGAACGCGTGGTTCGCATCGGGGTAGACGTAGTTGTTGAACAGGGTCAGCAGCACGGCCAGGACGCCGGAGGCGAGCAGGGACGGCAGGATCGCCCGGAACAGGTGGACGCCGTTCGCGCGCAGGGCCGTGATCTCGTTGTCCTGGGACAGGCGCCCGAAGGTCATCAGCTCGGAGATCAGGACGGCGCAGGGAATCGAGAGCACGACCACGAATCCGAGCGACAGCACGAACAGCTGCAGGACGGCCGGTACCGGCACCCCCCGGTTGATCACGAGGTCGAGGTAGTCGAACAGGACGTCCATCTCGAAGATGAACGTGACCACCCCGAACCCCAGAAGGAAGGGAACCAGGTGCTGCTTCAGGATGTACCACGGAAGGATCCTCACGGTCGGGCAATCTAACCCGCCCCATTCGCGGACCGCCAACGGAATGGGCGCGCTCCCCGGCGCCGGGCCCGGCCATGACATGAAGAGGCAAATGCTTTGACCGCGCCTTTCTGCGGCTGCTACCGTCGGACGGCGCGCGTGCTCAGTGCTGGCCCGCGCGCCTGCTGACCCATGCCCGCCTCCCTCACCCTCTCCGCACTCGCGTTCCTCATGGGCATTTCCGGCATTCCGGGCCTGAACGCGTTGCCGGGATTGCGGAAAGCCCTCCGGAACAAGCCCACGACGGCCTACGTCGACACGCTTCCCCCCGCCTGGAAGCCTGCGTCGCGCCTGGCCGTCGAACATGATTTCCTGAAACCGGGTCTCCCGCCCCTGGGCGGCACCTGGGCGGCCGGGCTGGTGGTCACCCCGACCATGGATCCGCGGCGGCTCAAGGTCTCCGTGGACCCGGATTCGGGGATCTACCGCACCGAGGTGGAAGTGGGCGACCTCGAGCTCGGGCGCGGCTACCAGACCTCGCTTCGGGGCTTCGCGGCGACCTCGATGCAGCGGACCTTCGAGAAACGCTGGCGGGAGCGGTCCCGCCGCGACGTGAACTCCCTCGGCGCGCTGACCCCGGCGACCTCGAAGAGCGGGCTCCAGTTCAAGCTCCCCGTGGCGTTGCCGACGCCGATCCAGAGCCTGCTCGGGCCGGGCGGGCCGGCGCTGAACGTCTCGGGCGCGGAGAACATCCGGATCTCGGGCACGAGCAACTGGACCAACCAGCAGACCGGCCTGCTCGGGCAGCGCCGCTCGCTGTTCCCCTCGCTCGACATGCAGCAGGACCTCAACATCCAGCTCGAGGGCCAGCTCTCGGACCGGGTCAAGGTGAACCTGCTGCAGAACTCGGCGAACCAGGTGCCGCTCGCGAACCGCATCGCGATCAACTACCGGGGCGACGAGGACGACCTCGTGCAGGCGCTCGACCTCGGCAACACGAACCTCGCGCTGCCGGGCACGCAGTACGTCTCCTACAGCGGCCGCAACGAGGGACTCTTCGGCGTCAAGCTCGCGACGCGGCTCGGGCCGCTCGATTTCACCGCGCTCGCGAGCAAGCAGGAGGGACGGAGCGAGCACGCGACGTACTCGGGCGGCGCCTCGCGCTCGACGCAGGTGCTGGCCGACTACGACTACGTGAAGGGCCAGTACTTCCTGCTCTACGACCCGAACCTGCCGAACCCGAACGCCCCCAACCTGCCGTCGATCTACCGGATCGACGACACCTCGATCCAGCTCTACCTGGACGACGGCAACTACGGCAACGACCAGGTCGCGACCATCACGGGCCGGGCGGTCGTGGACCCCGATCGCGCCCTGCTCGGCTCGCGCTACGCCGGCTCGCCCTCGGACACGGCGGGATTCCGCGGGGTCTTCAATCTCGAGAACCCGGGGCCCACCGGCGACTACGAGATCCTTCCCGATTACTACCTGTTCGGCGGGTTCGCCTACAAAATCATCCGTCTCAGGCAGCCCATCCCGGTCAACAGCAATGCCTGCCTCGCGGTCACCTACACGGCGACACCGCTCGACCCGAACGGCAATCCGATCGGCCCCCCCATCCAGGTCGGCGGCCAGAAGATCTCCGACCCGGCCAGCCCCGACTCGGGCCGCGTGCTGATGAAGATGCTCCGCGTGCCACGCAGCCTCCAGAAGGGCATCACGAGCGGCACCGTCTCCTTCTTCGACCCGAACGCCCCGTTCGAGCCCGTGCGCGAGCTCGAGTTGAAGAACTTCTATCAGCTGAACGGCTTCGGCATCGACCCGACATCGTTCGCGATGACGATCCAGAACGGGCGCGACGACCCGCCGCTGATCTACGCGCGCAAGGGCGACACGCTGGTCTCTTACATCGAAGTGGCGGGGCTCGACAACCTCGACGAGAGCACGTCGCCGCCGAGGCGCGGCCACGACGAGAAGGTGGACGGCACGCTGAACACGGGTGGCAACATCCAGGCGTCCACACGCGGCTTTGTGGACTTCAAGAACGGCATCCTGTTCTTTCCCGACCCGCGGCCGTTCGCGCCCCGCGTCGCCCCCGCCGACTCGGACTACTTCGACCAGGTGATGGACTACAACGCCAACCGGAGGCTGCGCTTCGACGGGCCTCCCGACAGCACGAACGCCCCCAATCCCGACATCTACGACCGCTACAGCACGCTCTACCCGACCGACGCGAAGTACTTCATCTCGCTCGAGTACGCCGCCCAGCGCGGCGGCGGCGACATCATGCTCGGCAAGGGCTCGATCCTCGAGGGTTCCGAGGTCGTGACCGTGAACGGCGAGCGCTGGACGCGCGACCGCGACTACACGATCGACTACGACATCGGCCGCGTCTCCCTGAAGCGCCAGCTCGGCCCCACCGACCAGCTGAGCATCGACTACTCCTACGCGCCGCTCTTCCAGCAGGCCTCGAAGACGCTCCTCGGCAGCGCGTTCCGCCTCGAGGGCCGGGACAAGAGCCTCGGCGGGGCGTTCCTGTACCAGAGCACGGGCGCGCAGGACCTGCGGCCGCGCCTCGGCGAGGAGCCCTCGCGGACGCTCATCACCGACCTCAACTCGGAGTGGCGCTTCAAGCCCGAGTTCCTCACCCGGCTCGTGGACGCCCTGCCGGGCGTGCGGACGACGACGCCCTCGGAGTTCAACGTGCAGGCCGAGGTGGGCGCCTCGTTCCCGAACCCGAACACGCGCAACGTGGTCTACATCGACGACATGGAGGGCGTACGCGACGCGGTCTCGCTCTCGCTCTCGCAGCAGAGCTGGCGGCTCTCGAGCGTGCCGAGGCGGCCCGTCTCGGTGATGAACGGCATCGTGCTGTCCTCGCGCTCGATCCTCGCCGATACGCTGGCCGGGCAGCGCAACGCCGAGTTCCACTGGTACCAGCCGCCCAACGTGGTCAAGGAGGTGGACCTCAAGCCCACCCTCACCGACGCCCAGGGCGGCAAGAACCCGCGCCAGGTGCTCGCGCTCACGGTCCCGAAGCGGCCCGCGGCCGCGCTCCCCACCGACACGCTGTGGGCCGGGCTCACGTACCCGCTCGACCAGGTCGGCCTCGACCTCTCCCGGGCCCAGTTCATCGAGGTCTGGGTGAACGACTTCCGCGACCAGCACCGGGCGCGCGGCGACTCGATCCCCCGCATCCGCGGCGACCACGTGAAGCTCCACATCGACCTCGGCACCGTGAGCGAGGACCAGATGCGGGCCCCGAACCGGCCGCCCAACGGCCTGCTCGACACCGAGGACAAGGGGCCGAACCGCGACCGCCAGCTCGTGGACGACGAAGACACGGGGCTCGACGGGGCGTTCGACAAGGACGAGCCCGGCCTGGGCAAGGCGAGAGCGGACCTGACGACCGCCGTGGGCGCGGACTGGGACGGGGACGACTACAAGGACCCGGACGACAAGTACCAGGACATCGACCCGCGCAAGTTCAAGTACTCGAACGGCACCGAGGGGAACAAGCGCCTGTACCCCTACCCCGAGACCGAGGACCTGAACCTCAACGAGCTCGTGGACCAGGACGAGGCGTACTACGAGTACACGGTGAACCTCGACGGGACCTCTCCCTACCTGGCCACGGACGTCTGGCGGGACTACGACGACGCGAAGCTCGCGGAGGACAACGGCTGGCGCCGCTACCGCATCCCGATCACCGACAGCCTCCGCGTCCAGTTCGGAGTGCCCGACCTGTCGATCGCGCGACACGTCCGCATCTGGATCGAGGGGCTCCAGAAGCCGGACGAGACGGAGAACGTGGGCGACAGCCCGACGCCGGTCGTGCGGCCGCTGCTCATGATCGGCGGCGTCGACATCGTCGGCAGCCGCTGGCTCACGACCGACCTGACGCCGCGCCAGCGGGACACCCTCCACACGACGGTGACGCTGAACTCGGTGAACACGCTCGATAACGCCGACATCTACGTGCCGCCCTTCGATCCCGGCGAGACGCGCAGCGGCAACCAGGCGCTGACGCGCCGCGAGCAGTCCATGTCGCTCGAGTTCACCGACCTCGCCCCGGGGGACACGCTGGAGGCCTACCGCACGTTCTCGCTCGAGGAGGACTACAGCCGCTATGGGGCTCTGAACTGGTACGCGACGGGGTACGACGTCTCGAACTACACGGACGCGCCGACCGATTCGCTCTTCTACTTCGTCCGCTTCTCGACGGACGAGAAGGGGGAGAACTACTACGAGGTCAAGCGTCGCCTGCCCGCCTCGAACCGCGGCCGCATCGACTGGGAGGGACCGCGCGCCGACCTCGCCGCGATCGCGAACCTCAAGCTCGCCCAGGACTTCCCGAGGACGGCGCCGTCCCTCTACCGGGTCGCGATGGGCTCGGAGGGCGACTCGATCATCGTCAAGGGCCGGCCGTCGTTCACGCGCCTGCGTCGCATCTCGTTCGGCGTCCTCAACGGCACGACCGAGGGCGTCGGTCCCACGGTCTCGTATGGCAGCCTGTGGTTCGACGAGCTGCGCGCGACCGACGTCGCGAAGGACGTCGGTTTCGCGAACCGCCTGCTCGTCAACGGCCGCATGGCGAACCTGATGAGCTACAACATCTCCTACAACAACATGGACGCGAACTTCCTCAGCGTCGGCCAGGCGCGCGGCAGCGGCAACCGCAGCACGAACCTCGCGGTCACGACCTCGATGGACGTGCACCGCTTCTTCGAGGGCACGGGCATCCAGCTTCCGGTGACCGCGAGCTACACGAAGAACACGATCAAGCCGCGGTTCAGCGCGGGCGACGACGTCGTGCGCACGGGGATCCAGCAGGAGCTCAGCACGACGCGGAGCGAGACGCGCAGCTACTCGACCTCCTACACGCGGAACTGGGGGCAGCGGGCGAATCCGTTCCTGCGCTACACCGTCGGCGGGATCACGGCGAGCATCGGGCGGACGGAGACGAAGTACAGCAACCCCACCGGCGGCGGGCGCACGGCCGGGACGACCGCGGGGGTGAACTGGAACATCGCGCCGCGCTCGCTGCTGACGCTGGACACGAAGCTGCTGCCGTTCCGCATCTACCCGCTGCCCGAGCGGCTCTACTGGAACTACCAGGTGTCCGAAACCAGGGGCCAGACCTACACGCTCGCGCAGGACGGATCGGGGGTGCGGGTCCCGAGCACGAACACGCGCGGGCGCACGGCCGGCGTGACCTTCGGCGCCGACACCCGGCCCGTGGACCTGCTGCGCCACCACATCGAGGGCAGGCGCTCGCTGAGCCTGGCCGGTGTGAGGCTCGACCGGCTGGGCTTCATCAACTTCGGGCGCCTGACGCAATGGCGGCAGAACCTGGACTTCAGCTGGTCGCGGCAGCGCGGCAGCGTCTGGCTGCGGCCGGTCACGCGGTGGAGCTCGAACTTCGGCCAGAACAACGAGCTCCAATCCCCCGACCTGTCCGTCAAGGCGGTGCAGAACGGCCAGACTGCCTCGATCAGCTGGTCGCTGCCGTTCGACCAGCTGCGCGGTCCGGCCGGACCCGGCGCATCCGCCGCGGCGCGCGCGGCCGCCGCGGCGGCCGCGGCCGCGGGAGACTCTTCGGCGCTCGCGGCCGGGAAGGAGAAGCCGCGGGGCTCGCTCCTTCGGAGCGTGCTCGCCTACCTCGGCCCGATGCAGACCGACCTGACCATCAACCGCACGAGCAGCTACTCGCGCCTGCTGGGACGCCCGAGCCTGATGTACCTGCTCGGGCTCGCCGAGAACCCCGGATTGCAGGACTCGACCGGACGCGTGCAGGCCGTGAACGGGAACAGCTCGCTGAACGGGCTCGACTGGCGCGCGAACCTGCGCACCCGGGTGCCCCTGATGTACAACAGCTCGCTCTCGATCCGGGGCAGCTACGGCGACCGCACGACCGTCGCCAACCTGGTCGTCAACCGCACGCGCGAGCGGCGATTCCCCGACCTCGAGGTGGACTACGGCAAGCTCGCCGAGGCCATGCACTTGACGCGCTTCCTGCGCGCGCCGAACCTGCGCACCGGCTGGAGCTGGTCACGCTCGTGGGAGTACCAGGGCAACCGCAAGCGCGTCACCTCGCAGTCCTCGACGCACGACCTGCGGCCGCTCATCGCCCTGCGGGGCAGCCTCAAGAACGGTACGACCGCCGACCTGGGGATCAACATGCGCAGCACGTACCGCGAGGTCACCCTGCTCGGCCGCTCGACGCAGTCCGACCGGAACACCGACTTGAACTTCACGCTCAGCCGCTCCTACTCCCAGGGCCAGAAGGTGAACCTCTTCGGGAAGACCAGCACCGTGCGCAGCAGCGTGAACCTCAGCCTCGCGACCGTGTACTCGCGCCGGCAGGGCGAGACGAAGATCGCCGGCTCGAGCCAGCTGCAGAACCAGACCGACGAGACGCGGTTGTCCGTGACGGGCACCGGCTCGTACGGATTCAGCACGAACGTGACCGGCAAGGCCGTGCTCGGCTACAGCGGCACCACCAACCACCTGCTGAACATCGTGCGGCGCAGTATCCGCGTCGAGCTCAGCGCGCAGTTCACGTTCTGATGCCCCGGCCGGTTCTCTCCGCGCTCCCGCTGCTCGTTCTGGCCGCCGCGCTCACGGGCGCCTGCTCGGAGCGCTTCGACGTGGACGGCGCGCGCGCGCTCGCGCGGGTCCGCCACCAGGTGGACGCAGGCCCCCGGATTTCGGGGACGCCCGCCAACGTCTCGATCCGCGACTGGATCGCCTCCGAGGCGCGGCGCCTCGGCGGGCGCGTGGAGCTGCAGTCGTTCACCGACTCGACCCTGGGGCGTCCGCTCCCGGTCACCAACGTGATCGCGCGGTTCGGTCCCGCGACCGGGCGCCGCATCGCGCTGTGCGCGCACTTCGACACGCGGCCGTGGTCCGACCAGGACCCCGACACCGCGATGCGCTCGCGGCCGGTGCCGGGGGCCAACGACGGCGGCTCCGGCGTCGCCGTGCTGCTCGAGGTGGCCGAAGTGATGTCGCACCGGCCGCCGCCGGTCGGCGTGGACCTCGTGTTCTTCGATGCCGAGGACCTCGGCTCGTCGTCCGCCCCGGACGAGTTCTGTCTCGGCTCGAGGGGCTACGCCGCGCGCCTGCCTGCGCCCGGCGACCCGGGGCGCCCGGTCGCCGCGTTCCTGTTCGACATGGTCGGGGACCGCGACCTTCAGATCTACGTCGAGCGGAACTCGAGCGAGCGGGCCTCGAACCTGGCGGCGCTGGTCCTGGAGGCCGCGCGCGCGACCGGGGCGAAGTCGTTTCACAGCGACGTGCGCTGGAGCCTCGTCGACGACCACGTCCGCCTGCTCGATGCCGGCCTGCCCGCCGTGGACATTGTCGACTTCGACTACCCGGCCTGGCACACGCACCGCGACTCGACGGACCAGGTCTCCGCCGCGAGCCTCGCCGAGGTTTCCCGGGTGGCCGCCTGGCTCGTCTACCGCAGCCCCCTCGCCCGCCCCTGAATGCGCCGCCGGTCCCGGCGCCCGGGCCATCCCGCGCGGCCCGGGAGGGGCCACTTCCGGCCGCCGGGGTTCCGGCTTGCCCGAAACCGGACGATCGGGTAGGTTGCGTGACGGAGTGGGGCTGGTGCGACCACTCCTTTCTTTGTCTGTACGGGAGCCAAAGTGGATGTAAGGGATGAAGTTCGCCAGATCGCGACCCCCCTCGCGGAGGAGGAGGGCTACGAGCTGGTGGACGTCGAGCAATCGGCCACCGGGCGTCACAGGGTCCTCCGGGTCTACCTCGACAAGCCGGGGGGCATCAGCATCGGGGACTGCGCCCGGTTCAGCCGGCGGTTGTCCGATTGTCTCGACATGAACCAGACCGTGCCGGGCAGCTATCACCTCGAGGTGAGCTCGCCGGGCCTCGAGCGCCCGATCCGGACGCTCGAGCACGTGCGCCGGTTCGCCGGGCAGCGGGTGACGCTGGCGATCCACGAGGCAAGGGACGGCCGGCGGCACTTCGAGGGTATCCTCCTGGGTCCCGACGGGGACCGGGCCGGTCTCCGGTTGGATGAGGGTGACGAGCACTGGTTCGACTGGTCCGAGGTAAGGTCGGCCCGGCTCGTGGTGGATCCGTGGGAAGGCCTGCGGAGTTCCAGAGGGCGCACGGCGGCGGAACGCCGCTCGCGGGGAGGGGCGCGATGAACAACGAAATCCTGGATGCGCTGAGCCAGATCACGCGCGAGAAGAGCGTGGACCGCGCCATGCTCGTCGAGACGCTCGAGATGGGTCTGGCGAGCGCCGTGCGCAAGAAGCACGGCGCCACCGCGGACGTCCAGGTCCAGTTCAACGATCGGTCCGGCGCCCTCGAGTGCGCCCTCCGCATGACCGTCGTCGAGACCGTCGAGGACCCGGCGTTCCAGTGGACCGTCGAGAAGGCGCGAGCCCACCAGCCCGATGCGAAGGTCGGCGACGTCATCACCATCCCGCTGCCCATTTCCGAGTTCGGCCGCAACGCGATCCAGACCGCGAAGCAGGTGCTCATCCAGCGCGTGCGCGAGGCCGAGCGGGACCGCGTGTTCCAGGAGTACTCGGACAAGGTCGGACAGCTCGTGCGCGGCGTCGTCCAGCAGGTGGACCGCGGCAACGTGATCGTGAAGCTCGACTTCTCCGAGGGCCTGCTGCCGGCCCGCGAGCAGATCCCGCGCTCCTACCACCGCCAGGGCGACTACGTGCGCGCCGTCGTCATCAACGTGGACAAGTCGGCGAAGGGCCCGCAGGTGATCCTGTCGCGCACGCACCCCGACTTCCTGCGCCGACTGTTCGAGAGCGAGGTGCCCGAGATCGCCGACCACATCGTCGAGGTGAGGGCGGTGTCGCGCGAGGCCGGCGCCCGTTCGAAGATCTCCGTGTTCTCGACCGATCCGCGCGTGGACGCGGTGGGCTCGTGCGTCGGCCTGAAGGGCTCGCGCGTGCAGAGCATCGTCCGCGAGCTCGGCGGGGAGCGCATCGACATCGTGCCGTGGTCGGGCGACCCGGCGGTCTTCGTGTCGCGCGCGCTCGCGCCGGCCCGCGTCATGGACGCGAAGGTCGTCGAGCCCGAGCAGCGCATGATCGTGGTGGTGGCCGACGACCAGCTCTCGCTGGCGATCGGCAAGGGCGGCCAGAACGCGCGCCTCGCGGCCCGGCTCACGGGCTGGAAGATCGACCTCGTCTCGAAGAGCGAGGAAAAGAAGCGACAGGAAGCCGAGCGCGCCAGCCGTCTCGAGGTCGAGCGCCTCGAGCTGGGGGAAGCGACGACCGAGAAACTGATCAGCGCCGGCATCGAGACCGTGCAGGAGCTGGTCGCGACGCCGCTGGAGAAGCTCGTCGAGATCCCCGGGATCGGCGAGAAGACGGCCGAGAAGGTGCTCGTCACGGCGCAGGAGTTCCTGGCGGCACACACTGCCGCCGCCGAGGCTTCGGTCGAGCACGAGTTCTCGCCGGAGATCGAGACCTCCGCCGAAACGGCCCCGCCCGAAGAACCGGCCGGGGCGCCCGCGACCCCCGAAGCCGCGGAAGGAGTGAACCGTGGCGACTAGCTCCGGACCGAAGAAGCAGCGCATCTACGAGATTGCCAAGGAGCTCGGCATGTCGAGCGACGTGATCGTCCAGATCGCGAAGAAGCTCGGCGCCGAGGTGAAGAACCACATGAGCACGCTGGGCCCCGACGTCGTCGAGAAGGTGCGCGCGGAGCTCGTGCAGGAGAAGGCCGCGGCGCGCGAGGAAGTCGTGCGCCACCAGGAGCAGGAGGCGCAGCGCGCCCGCGAGGAGCGCGCCCGCCAGCAGGCCGCGCCGCCGGCGGAGCAGCGCAACCCGAACCTGCCGTACAACCGCCCGCCGGGGGCCGGCTCGGCCGTCGTCTATCGGCCGCCCCAGCCCGTGGTGCCCGGCTCGCGCCCGGCCCCGACCACGCCCCCGCAGCGCCCGGCCGGACGGCCCGGCCACGGTCCCGGGGGCCCCCGCGGCGGCTTCGGCGGCCGCCCCGGCGGCCCGGGCGGCCCGCGGCCCGGCATGGGCGGCCCGCGGCCCGGCGTGGGCAGTCCGCAGAGCGGCCGTCCCGGCTTCGGCAGTCGTCCCGGCGGCGGCCCGACCACGGGCGGTCCCCGCGGAGGCGGGCGCCGCGACCGCAAGAAGAAGAAGTACGTGGACGAGCGCCTCGCGGCCGAGAGCGTCCGCAAGACGCTCGCGAGCCTCGAGCAGGGCCTGCAGCGCCGCAAGCACCGCCGCCGCGACGACGAGGGCCCCGACACGGCGGCGGAAGAGGCGAAGGTCATCAAGGCGGCGGAGTTCATCACCGTCGCCGAGCTCGCGAACGCGATGGAGGTCCGCCCGCAGGAACTCATGATGGTCTGCATGCGGATGGGCCTGATGGCCACGATCAACAAGCGGCTCGACAAGGACTCGATGATGGCCGTCGCCGACGAGTTCGGCTACGAGATCGAGTTCATCTCCGAGTTCGGCGAAGAGGACGTGACCGAGGCCACGCGCGAGAGCGGGCCCGAGAACCTCGTGCCGCGCGCGCCGATCGTGACCGTCATGGGTCACGTGGATCACGGCAAGACCTCGCTGCTCGACTACGTGCGCAAGACGAACGTCATCGCGGGCGAATCCGGCGGCATCACCCAGCACATCGGGGCGTACGAGGTGCGAATGCCGGACGGCCGGCGCGTGACCTTCCTGGACACGCCGGGCCACGAGGCATTCACCGCCATGCGCGCCCGCGGCGCTCAGGTGACCGACATCGTCGTGCTGGTCGTGGCCGCGGACGACCGCGTCATGCCGCAGACGATCGAGGCCATCGACCACGCGAAGGCCGCGAACGTGCCGATCGTGGTTGCGATCAACAAGATCGACCTGCCGGCGGCCGACCCTCAGCGGATCAAGACCGAGCTCGCCGGGCACGGCGTCGTCGTCGAGGAGTACGGCGGCAAGTACGTGTGTGTCGAGATTTCGGCCAAGAAGGGCACGAACGTCGAAAAACTGCTCGAGATGATCCTGCTGACCGCGGAGCTGCTCGAGCTGAAGGCGGACCCGGACCGCCGCGGGCGGGGCGTCGTCATCGAGGCGCGCGTCGAACAGGGCCGCGGCATCGTCGCGAGCGTGCTCGTGCAGAGCGGCACGCTGCGCATCGGGGACGCGTTCGTCGCCGGCCAGAACTTCGGCCGCGTGCGCGCGATGTTCGACGAGCGCAAGCGCAACGTGAAGGAGGCCGGCCCCTCGACCCCGGTCGAGGTGCTCGGCTGGGACACGACCCCGGGCGCGGGTGACCTGTTCGTCTCGCTCGAGGACGAGCGCGAGGCGCGCGAGATCGCGACCAAGCGGTCGGCGCTGCACCGCGAGCAGGAGTTCCGGGCCGAGAAGGCGGTCACGCTGCACGACTTCCGGAACCAGCTCGAGAGGGGCGGGCCGAACGAGCTCAAGGCGCTGATCAAGGGCGACGTGGACGGCTCGGTCGAGGCGCTCAGCGAGTCGCTGCAGAAGCTCGGCACGAGCGAGGTGGCGGTCCGCGTCATCCGCCAGGCCGTCGGCCAGATCAGCGAGTCGGACGTCCTGCTCGCCGCGGCCTCGGGCGCGATCATCATCGGCTTCCACGTGCGGCCCGACGCGAAGGCGCGCGAGAGCGCCGAGCGCGAGAAGGTCGAGATCCGCCTCTACGACATCATCTACAAGGCCGTCGAGGACGTGAAGCTCGCCCTCGAGGGCATGCTCAAGCCCGAGCTGAAGGAGGTCGTGCTGGGCTCCGCCGAGGTGCGGCAGGTCTTCAAGCTGTCGAAGGGCACCGTGGTCGCGGGCTGCATGGTCTCGACCGGCAAGATCGGCCGCTCGGAGCAGATCCGCATCCTGCGCGACGGCGAGACGCTCTGGACGGGCCGCGTGGACATGCTCAAGCGCTTCAAGGACGACGTCCGCGAGGTGCTGCAGGGCTTCGAGTGCGGTGTTTCGCTCGCCGGCTGGAACGACATCCAGGAAGGCGACCGTCTCGAGTCGTTCAAGGTCGAGGAGCTGGCGCGCACGCTGTCGTGACCCGGGGCGGGCCGCCCGCGCGGCCCGTCGCGGAGACCGGTGCGCCGCCGCTGCCGGGATCGCCCCCATGGTCGTCGGAATCGTCCGCATCGAGCTGCACCTGCCGGCCTCGCGGTCGCTGAAGGACAAGCGGCAGGTCGTGCGCGGCCTGAAGGACCGCATCCGCGAGCGCGTGCGCGCCTCGGTGGCGGAGGTCGAATACCAGGACCTCTGGCAGCGCGCCGCTCTCGGCGTGGCCGTGGTCGCCGCCGACGGAGGACAGGTGCGGGAGCGGCTGCAGGCGGTCCGCGGGCTCGTCGACCACACGTACGAGGCGCAGCTCACGGACTGGCAGGAGAGACTCGAGTGAGGATCCGTCCCGAGAAGGTCGCGCACCTCATGCGACGCGAGGTCGCGGACATCCTGGAGAACAAGCTGCGCGACCCGCGGCTCGGCGCCACGGTCACGGTCACCGACGTCGAGGTGACCCACGACCTGTCGTTCGCGCGCGTCTACGTGACCGTGCTCGGAGACGAGAACGCGCGCGAGCAGGCCATGGAGACGCTGCGGCGCGCGAGCGGCTTCGTGCGCCGCGAGCTCGGAGGACGGCTCGACCTGCGCGAGGTTCCCGAGATCCGCTTCGAGTACGACGGTTCGCTCGACCGGGGCCGTCGCGTCGAGGACCTGCTGCGCCGGCTCGAGTCGGGCGAGACGGTCGAGGACGAGGATCTCGAGTGAGCGCCGAGCCCGCCGCGCCGCGGGGCGCCCCGATCGACCCGGGCGCCTGGGCGGGGCTGCTGCCCGTGGACAAGCCGGCCGGGCCGACCTCGCACGACGTCGTGGACCTCGTCCGGCGGCGGCTGGGCGTGCGCGCGGCCGGCCACCTCGGCACGCTCGATCCCGGCGCGAGCGGCCTGCTCGTCGTCGCGATCGGGGCCGCGACGCGCTGCGCGGTCGTCTGGCAGGGCGGAACGAAGACCTACGAGGGCGTCGCGCGGCTCGGGCTGGTCACGGACACGCAGGACACGAGCGGCCGTGTGCTCGAGACGCACGAGGTCCTCGCCGACGAGGCGGCCGTGCGCGCGGCCTCGGAGGCCCTGACGGGCGAGCTGCGGCAGGTGCCGCCGATGGTCTCGGCGCTCAAGGTGGGGGGGCGGCGTCTCTACGAGATCGCGCGCGGCGGGGGGACGGTGGAGCGCGCGGCGCGCCCGGTGCGCGTGGACGGCTGGGAGTGGGCCTCGTACTCGCCGCCGGACGCCGCATTCCGCGTGCGCTGCTCCGGGGGAACCTACGTGCGCACGCTGGTGCACGACCTGGGCGCGCGACTCGGCTGCGGTGCGGCCCTGGCGTCGCTCCGGCGGCTGCGCAGCGAGCCGTTCGGGATCGAGCAGGCGTGCCCCTGGTCCGAGCTCGGCTCGGCGTCCGCCGGCGAGCTGCTCGCGCGCCACGGCGTGACGCTGGACCGCGCGCTCGAGTCGCTGCCCGCGGTGACGGCCGACGCCGCCGGGATCGAGGCGCTCGGGCACGGGCGGCCGGTGCCGGTCGTGGCCGGGACGGCGCCGCTCGGAGCCGGGCCGCGGTCCGTGGTCGTGCGGGACGCCTCGGGCCGCGCCCTCGCGCTCGCCGAGCTGCGCCCCGGGGCGCCGGCGGGCCGCGCGCTCGCGCACCCGGGCGTCGTCTTCCCGTGGGTGGTCCGCGAGGGAGGGCGCGCGTGAGCACCGCGATCGCGGTCGGGGTCTTCGACGGGCTGCACCGGGGCCACGAGGCGCTCGTGGCCCGCGCGGTGACGCGGGCGGACGGCGGGCGGTGCGTGGCGGTGAGCTTCGACCCGCATCCCGACCTCGTGCTCGCGAAGGAATTCCGCGCGCTGCCGCCGCTCACACCGATCCCCGAGAAGGAGGAGCGGCTCGCGGCGCTCGGCGCCGAGCTCCACGTGCTGCCCTTCACCCGCGAGCTGGCCGCGCTCTCGCCCGAGGAGTTCGTCCGAAGACACCTCGTCGGGCCGTTCCGCCCCGACTGGCTCGTCGTGGGCGAGGACTTCGCGCTGGGCCGCGCCCGCGCGGGCAATGTCGAGCGGCTGCGCGCGATCGGCCGCGGGCACGCCTTCGAGGTCGAGGCGGTGCCGCTGCTCTCCGTGGGCGGCTCGCCGGTCAGCAGCTCGCGCATCCGTGACGCGCTCGGCGAGGGCCGGGTCACGGACGCGGCCCGGCTCCTCGGGCGGCGCTATTCGCTCTCGGGCCTCGTCGTGCACGGCGACGGCGTGGGCCGGCGGCTCGGCTGGCCGACCGCCAACCTGCGCCTCCACGACGAGAAGTGCCTGCCGGCGCTCGGGATCTACGCGGTCTGGGGCCGGATCGACGGCGCCGGGGCCTGGCTGCCCGGGGCGATGAGCATCGGCGTGCGCCCGACATTCGGGGGGCAGGCGGTCACGCTCGAGGTTCACCTGATCGACTGGGACGGAGACCTCTACGGGCGCGAGGTCGAGGTGCGGTTCGTCGAGTGGCTGCGGCCCGAGCTCAAGTTCGACGGCGCCGAGGCGCTCATCGCCGCCATCAGCGCCGATGTGTCAAATGCACGCCAACGACTTGCGGTGGCCGAGTCGGAGCCTGCCGGCGTGCCCGCGGGCCCCGCCGGGGACTGAAATCGTGATTGGCCTCACACAGGGGCTGGTGGTACATTGCCCCGTCGCCCTGGTCCCCCCAGGGTCCCCGCAGCACTCCCGCTCCCTCCGAAGAGACCTGACACTCGCGGAGGGGGCTTCCAGCCCACCTCATTGGCAGGAGCTCGCCACTGTGACGCTCACGAAGGAGCAGAAGCAGGGCATCATCGAAAAGTTCAAGACGCACGAAGGCGATTCCGGATCCCCGGAGGTCCAGATCGCGCTCCTGACGGAAAAGATCAACTACCTCACGGAGCACTTCAAGGTCCACAAGCGCGACCACGCCTCGCGCCGCGGCCTGCTGCGCATGGTGGGCCAGCGCCGGCGGCTGCTGGACTACCTCAAGGCGACCAAGGTCGATCGGTACCGAAAGGTCGTCAAGGAACTCGGACTTCGTCGCTAGGAACGACCTGGCGGCACGGGAACGCGGCCCCGCAAGGGCCGCGTTTCTCCAGAGCGGGGAGGGACTCCGCTCGACCCGGCGGGGGTCGCATCTCCGCGGGTGGTACCGCGCCCGGGAAGGCCCCGGGGCATGCGAGAGACAGGAAGAGGAATGTCTGAACACAGGGTCTCCGTCGATCTCGGAGGCAAGGAACTCATCATCAGCACGGGCAAGTGGGCGAAGCTCGCCGGCGGCTCGGCGGTGGTGCAGCTCGGTGGCACGGTCGTGCTGGTCGCGTCGAGCGCGGCCAAGAGCGCGAAGCCGGGCCTGGATTTCGTGCCGCTCACGTGCGACTACCGCGAGCGGACCTACGCCGCCGGCAAGATCCCGGGCGGCTTCTTCAAGCGGGAAGGCCGGCCGACGGAGAAGGAAACGCTGTCGTCGCGGCAGATGGACCGTCCGATCCGCCCGCTGATCGACAAGCAGTGGTTCTTCGAGACCCAGGTCATGGCGACCGTCGTCTCGTCGGACCAGGAGCACGACTCGGACGTCCTCGCCCTGATCGGCGGCTCCACGTCGCTCGTGCTGTCGGACATCCCGTTCCCCGAGCCCATTGCCGGCGTCCGCGTCGGCCGGGTCGAGGGCAAGTACGTCATCATGCCGACGTTCGCGCAGCTCGACGAGAGCGACATGGACATGGTCGTCGCGGGCACGGCGAACGACATCATCATGGTCGAGGGCGGCTGCCGCGAGGTGACCGAGGCCGACATGATCGGTGCGCTCGACTTCGCGATGGGCCACATCCGCAACCTCGTCGCGGCGCAGAACGAGCTCGTGCGGCTCGCGGGCAGGCCGAAGCGCCCCGTCGTCGAGAAGGTGGACGTCTCCGAGCTCGAGACCGAGCTGCGCGGCACGTACACCGAGCGGCTCAAGGCGGCGATCCGCATCCCCGGCAAGGAGCGCCGGCAGGAGGAGATCGACATCATCACCTCGGAGGCCGTCGGCTCGCTCACCGAGAAGTACGGCGACAGGGCCCCGTTCATCGGCAAGATCCTCCACGACATCGAGCGCAACCTGCTCCGCGGCATGATCCTCGACGAGGGCGTGCGTGCGGACGGGCGCAGCACCGACCAGATCCGCCCGATCACGATCGAGGTCGGAACGCTTCCGCGCACGCACGGCTCGTGCCTGTTCACGCGCGGCGAGACGCAGGCGCTCGTGGTGACGACGCTGGGCACGAAGGCCGACGAGCAGCGCATCGAGGAGCTCGAGGGCCAGTCCTGGAAGTCGTACATGCTCCACTACAACTTCCCGCCGTTCTCGGTCGGTGAGACGCGTCCGATCCGCGGGCCGGGACGCCGCGAGATCGGCCACGGCGCGCTGGCCGAGCGCGCGGTCGAGCCGGTGATTCCCTCCGACACCACCTTCCCGTACACGATCCGCATCGTGAGCGACATCCTCGAGTCGAACGGCTCGTCGTCGATGGCCTCCGTGTGCGGCGCGTCCATGTCGCTGATGGACGCGGGCGTGCCGATCAAGGCGCCGGTCGCCGGCGTCGCGATGGGCCTCATCAAGGAGGGCGAGAAGGTCGCCGTGCTGACCGACATCCTCGGCGTCGAGGACCACCTCGGCGACATGGACTTCAAGGTCACCGGCACGAAGGACGGAATCACCGCCTTCCAGATGGACACGAAGATCGGCGGGATCAGCTTCGACATCATGAAGGACGCGCTCGAGCGGGCGCGCCAGGGCCGGATGTTCATCCTCGGCAAGATGAGCGACTGCCTGCAGGCGCCGCGACAGGAGATGTCGCCGTTCGCCCCGCGCATCACGATTCTGCACATCCACCCGGACAAGATCCGCGAGGTCATCGGGCCCGGCGGCAAGGTGATCAAGAAGATCACCGAGGAGACCGGCTGCCAGATCGACATCGAGGACTCCGGAGAGGTGCGCATCGCCGCCGTCAACATGGAGGGCAGCAAGCGCGCCGAGGAGCTGATCCGGAACATCACCGAGGACCCCGAGGTCGACCGCGTGTACCAGGGCAAGGTGCGGAGCGTCGTGAACTTCGGCGCGTTCGTGGAGATCGTGCCCGGCCGCGACGGCCTGCTGCACGTGTCCGAGATCGACTGGGGCCGCACCGAGAAGGTCGAGGACGTCCTCAACGTCGGCGACATGGTGATGGTCAAGGTCATCGGGGTGGACAAGGACGGAAAGATCAAGCTGTCGCGCCGGGCCCTGCTGCCGCAGCCGGAAGGCTATGTCGGCAGCGGCGTGGGCGGTGGTGGTCGCCGGGAGCGGGATCGCGACCGGGGGGGACGCGACCGGCGGCGCTGACGGCGCATCGAAAGCGGCGGACGGCGCGAGCCGTCCGCCGTTTGTGTTTCCGTCCCTCGGATGTCACGTTGCCGACCCGCCCGGGGAGGGGAAGCGGGAGGTCCTCCATGAGCACCGCCGTGGACAAGCGCAGGCTCGGAACCGGCATCACGCTGCTCACGCAGCCCATGCCGGATCGCCGCTCCGTGTCCATCGGCGTGTGGGTGCGCACGGGCTCGCGCAACGAGACGCCGGAGCGGCAGGGGATCGCCCACTTCATCGAGCACATGATGTTCAAGGGCACCGAGACGCGCGACGCCCGCGCGATCGCGGCCAGCCTCGAGTCGCTCGGCGGCCACCTCGACGCGTTCACGACCCGCGAGCAGGTCTGCTACACGGCGCGCGCCCTCAGCGAGCACCTGCCCGAGGCGATCGACGTCGTCGGCGACATCCTGTGCCGCTCGCGGTTCGACTCGACCGAGATCGAGCGTGAGAAGTCGGTCATCCGCGAGGAGATCCTCTCGTACGAGGACAACCCCGAGGAGAAGCTGGGAGACCTGCTCGCGGCGCAGGTCTGGGGCGACCACGCCCTCGGCCGGCCCATCCTGGGCACGGTGTCGTCGGTCGGGTCGTTCACGCCGGACGGCCTGCGCGAGAACTTCCACCGCCGCTACCGCGGCGACCAGCTCGTCGTAGCGGCCGCCGGCCGCCTCGAGGCCGACGATCTCGAGCGGCTCGTCGAGGACTCCTTCGCGCCGCCGGGGGGCGACCCGCCCGCCGGGGACACGTCCCCGCCGGTCCTGCCGCCCAGCGTGCGCCACACGGTGGAGGACGTGCAGCAGCTCTACCTGTCGCTCGGGGCCCGCGGCATTCCCTACGGCGACCCGCGCCGGTACGGTCTCGTCGTGCTCGACACGCTGCTCGGGGGCGGCATGAGCTCGCGGCTGTTCCAGCGCATCCGGGAGGACGCCGGGCTCGCCTACTCGGTGTACTCGTCGCTCGACTTCCTGCGTGACGGCGGCCTCGTTTCGGTCCACCTCGGAGTCTCGCCACGGCGCGGGCGGCAGGCGCTCCGACTCCTGCGGGAGGAGCTCGACCGCCTCGCGGACGAGGGCCCCACCGGGGAGGAGGTCGAGAGCACGAAGCGGCAGCTGCACGGCTCGATCGTGATCGCCCAGGAGAGCGTCTCGGGCCGCATGTACCACATGGCGCGCCAGGAGCTCTACACCGGCCGCTACACGTCGCCCGAGGAGCAGGTCGAGTGCATCCTCGCGGTGAATCGCGACGACGTGAAGGCGCTCGCCGCGGAGTTCCTGCGACCCGGCCGTTTCGCGCTGGCGGCGCTCGGGCCCGCGCCGGACGGGCCGCTGTCGGAGGAGGACTGGGCCGTGGAGGCGACGGCATCCTGACGCGCCGCCCGAACGAGGCCCGCTGGCCCGGTGTGCGCTCCCGCCACGGCGTGGCGGAACCTGACCGGGACGCGACATCCGCGACATGCCGCGGAGCGGCCCGCCCCCCGGCCGGTGCCCGCACAACCGTGCCGCTGCCAGTCGCTTGGCGGCGTCCGAAGCCCCGGCCCGGTCGTGCGGAACTCGCGGCACCCGACTTGCGTATCCTGCCCTTCATGACGAGGACCCCGCTCCACCGTTCACCGCTCGCGGCCGCCGCCGCGGCCTGCGTGCTGACGCTCGCGCTGGCGCTTCCCGCGGTTGCGGCGAAGCGCGGCGACGACGAACTGCCCGACTCCACGACCTTCGCGGGGGCCGGGCACGAGGTGCTCCCCGCCGTGGACCACCCGTTCGGCCCCGGCGAGTCGCTGCGCTTCTCGGTCCAGTACGGTCCGATCAAGGCCGGAACGGCCTGGCTCGAGGTGCCCGAGATCGTGAACTGGGACGGCCATCCGAGCTGGCGGCTCGTGGCCCGGGCGGAGTCGAACGGCTTCTTCGACAAGGTCTACAAGGTTCGCAACCGCATCGAGTCCATCTGGGACATGCAGGGCCGGTTCAGCTGGCGCTACCTGGAGGACCGTCACGAAGGGCACTACACGGCGAACGACACGCTCTACTTCGAGCCGGACTCGGGCCGGGTGCGGTACAGGGACGGGAAGACGTACGACGTGCCCCCGGGCGTCCAGGACGCGCTGTCGGCCTTCTACTACACCCGGTTCCAGGCGCTGCCCCTCGGCGGCAGCATCACGTTCGACTATCATGCGAGCCGCAAGAGCAGCCCGCTCGAGGTGAAGGTCCTCGGGAGGCAGACCGTGAAGACGCCGGCCGGCACGTTCGACTGTGTCGCCATCGAGCCGATCCTCAAGGCGGGCGGCGTCTTCAAGAACAAGGGAAGGCTCGTCATCTGGCTCACCGACGACGAGCGGCGGATGCCGGTGCTCATGAAGAGCAAGGTGCTGATCGGTTCCATCAGCGTCGTGCTTCAGGAGGCCCGGCCGGGGACCTGATGTCGCGATACCGCGAAGCCGACCTGTCCAGCCTCACCATCTCCTCGGTCGCCGACCGCCCCACGAAGGTCTCGGTCGCCGATTTCGCGAAGCCGCTCGACCCGGGCGCCGCGCGAGCCGTGCTCGAGGCGCTGCCGGACCAGCTCGCCGCCCGTGCCCTGCGCGAGCTCCTCGCGCGCACGGCCACCGCCGTGCGCGAGGGCCGTCCCGTCGTCGCGATGTGCGGAGGGCACGTCGTCAAGTCGGGGGTCTCCCCGTGCCTCGTGTCGCTCCTCGACCGCGGCGCGGTGACGCATCTCGCCATGAACGGTGCGGCCGCCATCCACGACGTCGAGATCGCGCGCACGGGGCGCACGTCCGAGGACGTCGAGGCCCACCTGCACCAGGGACGCTTCGGCATGGTGGACGAGACCGGCGACTTCATGAACGAGGCGATGCGGACCGGAGCGGAGCGCGGGGAGGGCCTGGGCGAGTGCTGGGGGCGGGCAGTCGAGGAGTCGGGGGCGCCGCACCGTGACGTGTGCCTGCTCGCGGCGGCCTGGCGCCGCCGGGTCCCGGCGACCGTGCACGTGGCCGTGGGGACCGACACGATCCACCACCATCCCCGGTGCGATGGCGCGTCTCTGGGGGAAACCACCCTGCGCGACTTCCGGATCTTCGCCGCGACCCTGGCCGAGGCCCGCGGGGCGGTCGTCCTGAACCTCGGCTCGGCCGTCCTGATGCCCGAGGTGTTCCTGAAAGCCCTCTCGGTCGCGCGCAACCTCGGGGCGGACCTTTCCGGCCTCACCACCGCGAACTTCGACCAGATCCAGCATTACCGGCCACGCCTCAACGTGGTCGAGCGGCCGACGCGGGGGGCGAAGGGGGGGCGGGGGTTCTCGATCACCGGGCACCACGAGATCCTCCTGCCGCTGTTCAGCGCCGCCCTGCTGGCCGAGCTCGGGACCCCCTGAGGGCGGCACAGCGATTGCGTGACCCCACCTGGGAAGGGCCGAATGGACCGCAACCGTTGACATGGGCGAAACGCCGCTCCTATACTTCAGCCCCTGAAGTCGCCGTCACTTACGGCGGCGAGACAGCCGCGGGTGGAGGAACGACCGAGACGCGTCTTGCTACTGCTTCGGAAGGGGCCCTGAGCCGACTGGCCCTGCCGTCGTTCTAGCCGGGTTCGATCGAAGAAAGCGAGCCCGAGTGCGTCCGGGACCCGCGCGCCATCCCCCAGATGGCGAGCCCAACGGCCTGTACTCGTGCTCCCGCTCGACCCCACACGGATCGGGAGATTTCGTGAAACTCATCCGCGCAACGCTGCTCGTGTGCACACTGCTGGCCGTCCCCGGGGCCCTCGCCCCGGCGCGCGCCGCGGCGGTTGCCCCGGACTCGGTGGCGATGGACTGGAGCAAGGTCCCCGAGTACCGGATCGTGCCCGGCGACCGGCTCATGATCGATCTCGGCCCGCGCGCGGAGGTCGTCGGGAACGACCGACACGAGCAGGCCGTGCGTCCGGACGGCCGGATCACGGTCTACCCCGTGGGCGACGTCGTGGCGGCCGGGCTCACGCCGATGGAGCTGCAGCGCTCCCTGACGGACGTCCTCGCGGCGGACCTGCGTTCGCCCCGCGTCACGGTCGAGCTGGTGAGCACGGCGGCCAGCGTCGTGCACGTCCTCGGGCGCGTCCGCCGGCCGGGCTCCGTTCCGGCCGGGCCGTTCATCACGGTCTCGCAGGCGATCGCCGACGCCGGCGGCTTCCAGGACGACGCGGCGCGCAACAGCGTCATCATCCTCCATCGCGACGGCGCCCACTCGGTGAGCGTCGCGCGGATCCGGATGGACCGGGTGCTGAAGGGCGTCGAGTTCTCGGACGTCCCGCTCTCGCGGTTCGACATCGTCTACGTCCCCCGCTCCTCGATCGGGAACGTCTCCCAGTTCGTGCAGCAGTTCTTCGGCCCGGTCGCACCGGCGGTCCAGACCGCGTTCATCGGGTGGGAGCTGTTCAACCTGGACCGCGTGTTCGTGACGCGCGTCGTGAAGGAGTGATCCCCGCGTGAGCACGCCTCCCGTCGAACCCACGACCTCGGCCTCCTCGCGCCAGGCCACGCTGCGCGAGTTCGTCGCCGTTCTCTTCCGGCGCCGGGCGATCGTGCTCGGGCTGTTCCTGGTCGTCACCGTCACGGTGGTCGCGCTCTCCCTGACGGCCCCGGTGACCTACACGTCCTCCGGCCGCGTGCTCGTCTACCGTGGCGAGCGCCAGAGTGCGCTGAACGCGACGCGCATGTTCTACGGGGACTGGGAGTCCGAGCTCGGCAGCGAGGTCGCCCGCGCACGCAGCGCGCCGGTCGTGCAAAAGGTCCGGGAAATCCTGCGCCAGCGCGCCGAGAAGGCCGGCACGCCGATTCCGACCTTCGATCCGAAGGAGGTCGACGTCGAAGTGATGAGCCGCAGCGACGTGCTCGGCATCGCCTACACGGACGCGGATCCCAAGGTGGCCCAGCAGATGTGCGACGCGTACATCAGCGCCTACCTCGAGATCCGCCAGGCCTCGCCGATCGGCAAGCCCGAAAGCTTCTTCGAGGCCGAGCTGCAGCACCTGGACTCGGAGATCGAGTACCGCATGCGCGAGCGCGAGCAGATCGGCGAGCGCACGGGCATGACGAACACGCTCGAACAGGGCCGCACCTGGAGCAACCAGCTGGGCAATCTCGAGCAGCGACGCGCCGACCTGGCGGCGGATCTCGCCGAGGCGCGAAAGACGTACGAGGCCATGAAGGAGATGAGCAAGGACCCGGACCTCAACGTGTCCCTCCTCAACGTGACCGGCGACCGCGAGACTTCCATCGATCAGCTCAAGCTCCGCATCGTCGCCCAGCAGGGGCGCATCGCGAACCTGCGCGAGCGCTACCGCGACGATTCGCCCGAGGTCCAGAATGCGGCCACGACCCTCGCGACGCTGCAGGCCCTGCTCGACAAGGAGGTGTCGACCCAGATCGAGGTTGCGAAGACCCGCGTCGAGTTGCAGCAGTCCCGGGTGGACGCGCTCGACCGCGACATCGCCGACGTGCGCTCGCGTCTCGCCGAGATTCCCGTGAACCAGCGGCGGCTGGACAATCTCGACGCCGAGATCAGGACGCTGCGGGCGCGCTACGACGACTACGCGAAGGCGCGCGACATGGCGCGCATCAACTCGAAGACCTCCCAGGACCTCAACGTCTCCCTGCTCAACCCCGCGGGACCCGCGCTGCCCAGCAACTCCCGGGACTGGGTGCGGCTCGCCCTGGCGCCGGGGTTCAGCCTCGTTGTCGGCATCGGTCTCGCGTTCTTCATCGACGGTCTCGACATGACCGTGCGCACCTCGGCGCAGGCCGAGGAGTACCTCGATGTGCCCGTCCTGGCGTCGCTGTCCGAGCGCCGCCGGCGCCGCGGCTGATCCCAACCGGAGACTGCCTTCGCCATGACCCGCCTCTTCGACGCACTCAAGAAGGCCGAGGCCTCCCGCCAGGTTCCCCCGCCCGCGCCGGCCGCGGTGAATCCCGTGCCCCCGCCCGCTTCGCCCGCCCATGCCGCCGCGGCGCGCGCCACCCTGCGCGCGCCCGAGCGCTGGCGCTTCGCGCTGCCGCTGCTCGGCGGCGTGCCGATGCCGGAGGAGGTCCTGCGCGAGATGATGGCGCTGCGCGTCTCGCTGGACGTGACCCTGCGCGACCGGTCCCCGCGGATCGTGCTGTTCGCGAGTCCCCAGGGCGGCGAGGGCACCAGCACGATCGCGCTCCAGTTCGCGCAGGTGCTCGCCCGCGACTCCGGGCTGCGCCCGTTGCTCGTGGACGCCCACGTGCACCGCCCCGCCTACGAGGAGGACCCCGCGACGCGCTGCGCCCGGCCCTCGCCGCGGCTGCTCGAAGGAGCGCCCGAGCCCTCGGTGGTGGCCTCGAACCTCTTCGTCGCGCCGGTGCCGGACGAGCAGCGGCAGAGCGGCCTGTACCAGCCGGCGGCCCTGCGCGCCCTGCTCGAGCAGGCCTCCGGCAACCACGACTGGATCGTGATCGACGGCCCGCCGGTGCTCGATTCGCCCGACACGGCCGCGATCGGCTCCATCGCCGACGGCGTGGTGCTCGTCCTGCAGGCCGGGCGCTCGAAGCGCCCCGTGCTCTCGCGTGCCGTGGACCTGCTCCGCAAGTCGGGAGCCCAGGTGCTCGGCAGCGTCCTCAACCGCCGCGTGCTCGAGATTCCGGAGTTCATCTACCGACGCATCTGACCCGGACCCTGCGCCCGATCCGTCTCCATCGCGAATCCGCTTCGGCCGCAATCCGACTTCACGCATGGAGACCCGCCCGGGCATGACGGCTCCCCTTCGGCATCCGACCGGGTCCGGCGCCGCGCCGCCGGCGCCGGGCGGCCCGCTGCCCGATGCGGTCCGGATCGCGGTGGACACGGCACGCGAGTGGGCGGGCGACGAACTCGTCGCGCTGCTGCTCTCGGGCAGCCACGCCACCGGGGAAGCCGTCTGGATCGACGCGGGCGGACGCGCCGTGACGCTCTCGGACGTGGACCTGTACGCCGCGATGCGCGACGAGGCCGCATGCCGCTCGGCGTCGTCGCGCTCGCGGGCCGGCCGCCCGGAGGCGGCCGCGCGCCTGCGCGAGGCCGGGCTCGAAGCCCCGCTCGAGGTCGGCTTCCTCACGCTGGAAGGCCTCTCGCGCATGCCCGCGAAGCCGGGCACGATCGAGCTCGCCCGCCACGGGATCGCCGTCGCCGGGGACGCCGCCGCGCTGTCGCGGGTGCCGCGCTGGGAGGCGGCCGACGTGCCGGCCGAGGAGGTCTCGCTGCTGCTCGAGAATCGCGGTCTCGAGCTGCTGTCCGCCCGGCCGCTGCTCGATTCGCCCGACCCGCTCGAGCGGGCCCGCGGCCGGCACGGCACGCTGAAGGCGGCCGCGGACCTCGCCACCGTCCTCGCGCTGCCCGACGGCCGGCTGCCCGACGGCACGCGGGCCCGGGTGGAGGCGGCGCGGGGGCGGCTCGCCGCGCTGGCGGACTCGCGCCCGCCCGCCGACCTGGCCGGGGTCCGCGTGGACCTCGAGCGGCTCTGGGCCGCCGCGATCGCGTGGCGCGCGGGCGCCGCGGCCGCCGCCGGCCCCGGCGAGGGCCTCGAAGAGTGGCGGGCGGCCGCGCGCGCCTGGTGCGCGGTGTGGTGGTCGCGCTCGCCCGGGCCGTCCGGCGAGGCGTGGGAGCGCGCACGGCGCTCCGCCGCCCGCGCTCCGCTGCCGCGCCGCCTGCGCCGCGGGCTCGCGGGCGCCGGCGGCCCGTCGCCGCGGCGCCTGCGGCTCGCGCTGGCAGGGACGCCCCAGCATCGACTCGGGGCGAGCGCGGCGGTGCTCCTCTTCGCCGCCGCCGGGGATCCGGCGCCGGCGCCGGCGCTGCCGCCCGGCGCGCGGCGCGCGCTGCACGACCTCGGGATCTGCGGGGCCGCCGACTGGGACGGGGCGAGGCTCGAGGCCCTGCGGGCCTGGGACCGGATCGTGCTCGGCGGGCAGCGGGGGGACGACACGCCGTGAAGCCGGTGATCGTCATCCTCTTCGTGGACGCCCTGGGCTGGAAGCTCGCTTCCGGGCGCCCCGGCTTCGCGTCCGCGCTCGCCAACCGCCGCGAGATCGAGACGATCCTGGGCTTCAGCTCGGGTGCCCTGCCGACCGCCTTCTCGGGACGGCCTCCGCGCGAGCACGGCCGCTGGCTCATGTACCGCCGCGCCGGCGCCGACGGGGGCGTGTTCCGGGGCTTCGAGAAGCTGGCCTGGCTGCCGGCCCGGCTGCGGCGAAGCTGGCGCCTGCGGCAGTGGCTCACGCGGCAGGTGGAGGCCCGCGGTGTCCGCGGCTACTTCAACCTCTACGAGGTTCCGCTCGAGGAACTCTCGCGCTTCGACCTCGCCGAGCGGGACGACCTGTTCGCCCCCGGCGGGCTGCCGGTGGACACGCTGTGGGACGGCCTCGCGCGCCGCGGCCTGGCCTGGCACGGCTGGAACTGGAGGACGCCGGAGGCCGAAGCGATCGCCGGGCTTCGCGAACGGCTGGCGGCCGGCCGCGACGACCTGCTGTTCCTCTACACGGCCGACCTGGACGCCCTGCTCCACCACGAGGGATCGGCGGGGCCGCGCGTCAGGGAACGCCTGGACCGGTACGACGCGCTCGTCCGGTCGCTCGTGGACGGACCGCCGGGGGGCCGGCCGCGCTGGGTCTACCTGTGCTCCGATCACGGCATGGTGGACGTCGTGGAGCACGTGGACCTCCTGTCCCCGCTCGACGCGCTGCCGTTCCGGCGCGGGCGCGACTACGACGCGTTCTTCGACTCGACCATGGCCCGCTTCTGGTGGCGGCGCGGGGAGGCTCGCGGGGCGGTCCGCGAGGCGCTCGCCGGCGAGCGACGCGGCCGGTGGCTCCGCGAGGACGAGCTGGCCCGCGAGGGCGCGGACTTCCCGGCGCGCGAATACGGCGAGGACGTGTTCCTGCTCCGGCCCGGGGCCCTGCTCGTGCCCTCGTTCATGGGCTCCCGGCCGGTGGCGGCCATGCACGGCTACGACGCGGACCACCCCGACATGACCGCCCTGCTCGCCTCCAACCGCCCGCTGCCGCCCGACGTGCGGCGCCTCGCGGACCTGCGCGGGTTCTTCGAGCGTGAGCTCGACGCGGCGGAGGCGGCGGCGTGAAGCGCGGCGAGATCGCGGGCAACTTCGCGCGAGGGTCGTTCTTCCTCGGCATCGAGAAGGCCGTCGCGATGGTCTCGACGCTGCTCTACACCGCGCTCATGGCGCGCTGGCTGGGACCCCACAACTACGGCGTGCTCACCGTGGCCTTCTCGGTCGTGACGCTCGCGACCGCGTTCACGGGCAACTTCGAGATGTACCTCGAGCGGTACGCCGCCGAGTACCAGGTGCGCGGGCAGCTGAGGACGCTTCGCGGTGCGTTCATGACGGCGCTGCTGCTCAAGCTGGCGCTGGGGCTCGTCGTCTGCGCCGGGCTCATCGCGGTCTCGGGCTGGCTCGCCGACTTCTACGCCATCGAGGAGCTCACGGTTCTCGTGCCGCTCCTGACCGTCTTCGCGGCCACGGACGGGCTCGCGACGACGGGGCGCGCGGTCCTGTACGGACTGCAGAAGTTCGAGTGGCTGAGCGGTCTCTCGCTCATCTTCAACGTCGGCAAGACCCTGCTCGTCGGCATGCTGTGGCTCGCCGGGCAGCATCTCGTCGCCCTGGCGGTGGGATTCTCCGCGCTGGCCGCCCTCCAGGCGCTCGTGACCTTCGTCGCCGCCGACGGCGTCCTGCGCCGCGCGGAGCAGTCGGCGCCGCCCGAGGCCTCGCCCGGCGTGAAGGGCGGGATGATGCGCGCAATGTTCGCCTACTGCATGCCGCTCTACGGCGCGCGGCTCTCGTTCCTCTCGGGCCAGAACCTCGGCAAGCTCGTGCTCGGCAAGGTGCTCGATCCCTCGGCGCTCGGTCTCTTCACGTTCGCGTTCCAGACCATCGAGCGGTTCGTCGAACTCGCGCACACCGTTCCCAACTCGCTGTTGCCGTCGCTCACCCAGCTCGTGGCCCAGAACGACCGTGAGAGGCTGCGCTACATCACGGACCAGGCGTTCCGGCTGATCCAGCTCCTCGCCTGCGCCCTGTCGTTCGTCCTGTTCGTCTACGCACCCGAGCTCGTCCGCATCGTCGGCAGCACGCTGTTCGTGCCCGCGGTGCCCTTCCTGAGGATCCTCGCCCTCGTGCCGATCGCGCGCACGGCGCAGCAGCCGCTGACGATGCTCTTCCAGGCCATGCGCCGGCCCGGCTACGTCTTCAGCCTGGCCGTGGTCAAGCTCGCGGCGGAGGTCGCCGGGTACTTCCTGCTGCTGGTGCCGTTCGGCGCGCCGGGGGCCTGCTGGGCCAACCTCGCCGGGGCGGTCGCGTCGTTCACCGGCGCCCTCGTGCTCACCGGCGTGCTCGTCCCCGAGGGGATCGAGGAGCGCCTCGGCGCGGTGCTGCGCAACCTGCTGCTCCTCCTTCCGGGCCTGGCGCTCACGCTGTTCGCCGAGCGCGAGATGGGGGTGATGGGGTCGCTGCCGCTGCGGCTCGTCCTGGTGGTCCCGGCGATCGTCGGCGTGTTCGCGCTCGGTCTGGTGACCCGCTACGATCTGGACAAACTCACCCAGCTCGCGCTGCCCGGCCGCTGGCTCCCGCGGACCCGCGACGCGGTCGTCGGGGTCGCAGCCCGTCTGGCCCGCGTCTTCGAGATCCGGAGAACCGCATGACGCCCCCGCGCGTGCTCGTCGTCATCCCGGCCCACAACGAACAGGCCAGCCTCGCGGCCACCCTGGCCGAGCTGCACCGCGTGGCCCCGGACGTGGACCGGCTCGTCGTGGACGACGGCTCGCAGGACGGGACCGCGCGCGTGGCGCGCGCGTCCGGCGTTCGGGTCGTCCGCCACCCGGTCAACCTCGGGGTGGGGGGCGCGCTGCAGACCGGGTTCCGATGGGCCGTCGAGCACGGCTACGACGTCGGGGTCCAGCTCGACGCGGACGGCCAGCACGACCCGGCCTTCCTTCCGGCCCTGCTCGCGCCGGTCCTCGCGGGGCGCTGCGACGTGTCGATCGGCTCGCGGTTCGTGGAGTCGTCCGGGTACCGTGCGCCGCTGAACCGCAAGATCGGCATGTGGTTGTTCCAGGCGGTCGTCCGGCTGGCGATCGGGAGGCGGATCACCGACACGACGTCGGGATTCCGCGCCTACGCGCGTCCCGTCATGGAGGTCTGCCAGCACGACTTCCCGAAGGACTTCCCGGACGCCCCGCTGCTCATCCTGCTCGCCCGGCACGGCTTCCGGCTCGAGGAGGTGCCGGTGCGCATGCGGGAACGCCAGGCGGGCCGCTCCTTCTACACGCTCGGCAAGCAGCTCTACTACCCCTACAAGAACCTGCTGGCGTCGCTGATGGCGCTGATCCGCAGGCCCGTCTGACCCCCGGAGGCTCCCATGTCGTACTTCCTGTCGAGGACCCAGGTGGTCGTGGCGTTCGGCGCCGTGCTGCTCGCGCTCTACGTCCTCGACCTGGTGCGCCGGCGCCGGCTCTCCGAGGAGTACTCGCTGTTGTGGGTCATCGCGAGCGTCATCATCGCGCTGCTCGGCTTCTCGACGCCGCTGCTCGTCTGGATCACGCGGGTGCTCGGCTTCCTCGGCGAATCCTCGACGGTCTTCGCGTTCGGCCTCGCCTTCGCGACGGCCATGCTGCTCTACGCGTCGATCAAGCTCTCCCGGCTCGGCTACGAGAACCACGAGCTCACGCGCGAGATGGCCCTGCTCCGTCACGACCTCGAGGAGCTGCGGCGCGAACGGGGTGGGGAGGAGGCCCGGTGAGACGCGCGATCCACCTCGTCGTCGCCATCGGCATCTCCGCCCTCTGCGTGTGGCTGTCGATGAGGGAGGTCGATCTCGGGCGCGTGGCCGAGTCGCTGCGCCACGCGAACTACTTCGGGTTCACCGGGGTCATGGTCATCACGATCCTGGCGTTCTGGGTGCGCGCGGTCCGCTGGCGGTTCCTGCTGCAGGTGGACCGGCACGTCTCGACCGACAGCCTCTTCAGCTCCACGATGATCGGCTTCATGGCGAACAACGTCCTGCCGTTCCGGCTCGGGGAGTTCGTCCGGCCGTGGGCGCTCGCGCGGCGCGAGAGCCTCTCGAAGTCGATGCTGCTCGCCACCATCCTGGTCGAGCGCGTGATCGACATGCTGACGCTCCTGGCGATCTTCGGCGTCGCGCTGCTCGTGGCGCCCATCGCCGAGAACACGCCGGCGGGCCGCCTCGTGCAGGGCGGCGCCCGGCTGTTGCTCGTCCTCTCGATCGGCCTGACGGCCTTCGTCGTCGTCGCCGAGCGGAACCGCCGGTTCGCCCACGCGATGATCAATCTGTCTCCCCGACGGCTCCGCGGGAGCGCGGGACACCTGCTCGACCGCTTCCTGGACGGGTTCACGCTCTTCCGGAACGTCGGCAAGCTGATGCAGGTGTTCGTGCTGTCGTTCGTGATGTTCCTGAGCTTCGCCGTGGCGCTCTGGATCAGCGCCTGGTCGCTCGACATCGCCCTGCCGTGGTACGCGGGTCTCGTACTGCTGGTCGTGACCGCGATCGGCATCATGGTGCCCGCGGCGCCCGGGTACGTCGGCACCCTCAACGTCGCGTGCACCGCCGGCCTCGCGCTGTACGGCGTGGGCAAGACGCCCGCGAGCGCGTTCGGGTGGTTCTACTTCTTCAGCCAGTGGCTGCCCATCACCGCGGTGGGGCTGTTCTTCCTCAACCGCGAGGGGCTGTCGCTCTCGACGCTCGAGCACGTACGGGAGGAGAGCGCGTGACCCGGCCCGCCGTCCGTCCCGCGCCCGCGTCAGCGCCGGAAGGCGTGCGCGATCTTGCGCACGGCCTCGATCACGTCGTCGGCGTCCCGGTCGCTCATGCGCGGGAAGAGCGGCAGCGTGATCGCCCGCCGGTACGCGTCCTCGGCCACGGGGAAGCGGCCCTCGCGCAGGCCGAGGCTGTCGCGGAAATGCGGGTGGAAATGGATCGGGATGAAATGCACCGAGGTGCCGATGTTCTCCGCCCGCAGCTCGCGCACGAACCGCGCCCGGTCGATCGCGAGACGGTCGAGCTCGAGCGCGATCGGGAACAGGTGCCAGGCGTGATCCACCTCCGGGCGCGCGCGCGGCGTGCGCACCCCGGGCACGTCCGCGAGCCCGGCGCGCATGCGCTCGACCAGCTCGCGCCGGCGCTGCTGGAACGCCTCGAAGCGGTCGAGCTGGCCCACGCCGATGGCCGCCAGCACGTCGCTCAGGTTGTACTTCCAGCCGGGAGCGATCACTTCGTAGTACCACGAGCCCGTGTCACCGTAGCGCTTCCACGCGTCGCGGCTCATGCCGTGCAGGCTGAGCAGGCGGATCCGCTCGGCCAGGGCCTCGTCGTCGGTCACGGCCGCGCCGCCCTCGCCGGTCGTGAGGTTCTTCGTCGCGTAGAACGAGAACGCGGTCACGCGCGCGAGCGTGCCGACGGGGCGGCCGCGGTAGCGCGCGCCCAGCGCGTGCGCCGCGTCGTCCACGAGCAGGAGCCCGTGGCGGTCGGCGATCGCCTGCAGCGCGTCGTACTCGCAGGGATGCCCGCCGTAGTCGACGGTCAGGATCGCGCGCGTGCGCGGTGTGATCGCGGCCTCGACGGCTGCCGGGTCCAGGTTCAACGTGTCCGGCTCGACGTCCACGAGGACGGTCGTCGCGCGGACGTGCTCGATGACGTTCACGGTCGCGGCGAACGTGTAGGTCGAGGTGATCACCTCGTCGCCGGGTCCCAGTCCCAGTGCCTCGAGCGCCAGGTGGAGGGCCCCGGTCGCGCTGTTCACGGCGACGGCGTGCTTCGCCCCCGCCAGGGCGGCGACGCGCGCGGCGAGCTCCTGCGTTCTCGGGCCGGTCGTGATCCAGCCGGACTCGAGCGATTCGAGCACGAGCTGCTTCTCGCGCTCGCCGATCCACGGCACGGCGATCGGAAGGAAGGTGTCGCGCACCGGCGAGCCGCCCTGCGACGCGAGCGAGCCGGGCGCCGGAGCGCGCAGGTCGGGATCGTTCACGGCGGAAGTCTAATGCGGGCGCGCACGGCGGCGCCACCCCGAAGCCGCGCCGGGATCGGCCGCTGACGGGCACCGAGGAACACCCTCCCCCCATGGCTCCTCGCAAGTTCATCCGGGACTCGTTCGGAATCGCCTTCGCGCAGTACGTGGTGCGCGCCACGCTCATGCTGCGGACGCTGCTCGCGGCGCGGCTGCTCGGCCCCCTGCCGCTCGGCGCCTGGAACGCCATCCAGCTCGTGCTCGACAACGGCGGCCTGCTGCTGTTCGGCACCCAGCAGGGCCTGGACCAGCTCGTGCCGCCCCGGCTGGTCTCGGGCGACGCCGAGGGCGTGCGGCGCGTCAAGCGCGCGGCGCTGTTCAACATCGTCGCGCTGACGTCGCTCTACGCGCTCTGCTGCCTCGTCTGGATCTCCGTGGGCCAGAGCCGGATCCGGGACGCCTGGGGCTACGCGGGGATGGGCGTGGCGCTCGCGTGCGTCTTCGCGACGAACCTCGCGAACTACCAGACCTCGATCCAGCGCTCGCACGGCGACCTCACGACGGTCGGACAGTGGATGCTGCTCCAGGGGGCGATCGGCGGCGTGCTCGGCCTCGCGTTGATTCCCGTCATCGGGATCTGGGGCCTGCTCGGCGGCTGGGCGGTCGGGTGCCTGGCGGCTCTCGGCTTCACCACTTCGAGATCCCGCCAGAACGCGCCGCTCGCCCCGGCGCCCTCGGCGGACGGCCTGGATCTCGTGCAGACCGGGTTCCCGCTGTTCGTCTACCTGGCCTCGACGCTGGTCATGCGCCAGCTGGACCGCCTGATCATCCTGAGGTTCCTCGGCATGGAGATGCTGGGCTACTACAGCCTGGCGGTGATGGCGCTGGCCTTCATGCTCTACGCGCCGGACGCCGTGACCTACGTGCTCTATCCCCGGCTGCAGCGGGACTTCACCGCGTCGGGCCGCGACCCGGCCTCGATCCGCGACCAGGTCGTGCGGGTCCTGCGCGCCTCCTCGCTGCTCGTGCCCGCGCTCGGGGCGGCGGCGTTCCTCGTGGCGGGGCCGGTCGTGCAGGTCGTATTGCCGAAGTTCGGGCCAGGCGTCTCGGCCCTGCGCGCGCTCTGCTTCGGCGCCGTGGGGCTCGCCTTCGCGAACCTCGCGTCGATCGTGCTCATGACGACGGGCCGGCAGACGCTGCTCATGCCCGGGGCGGTGCTTTCGGCGGTCGCCGGAGCGGGATTCGACCTGCTCGCGGTCCGGCTCGGCTTCGGGATCACCGGCGTGGCCTGGGCGACGGTCGCGACCTACTCGGTGAGCGGCGCGCTGCTGCTCACGATGGCGCTGACCGGCCTCGGCCTGTCGGCGGGGCGCGTGCTCTCGCTGATCGGGAGGCTGTACCTCCCGCTCGTCACCGCGCTGGTCCTGCTGGTCACGCTCCACCAGTTCGTGCCCTGGGCCGGGCACCCCGAAATCGCCTGGCGGGCGCTGCGACTGATCCTCTCGGGCACGGCGTTCGCCGCCGTCTACTTCGCGGTCGCGAAGCCGCTGTCGGCGGGGCTCGGACTTCGCGAGGTCCTGGGGGAGCTGGACCTCCCGATCGTGGGTCCGCTCCTGCGCCGCCCGGGCGGGGACTCTTCCCCGACGGAGCCGCGATGAGGATGCCTTCGACGAACGTCCGGGGACGCGCGATCCCGGCCGGGGGGCCCGGATGACCCGGAGGACGGCCATCGCGCTCGCCGCGCTGCAGGTCGCGCTGCAGCTGCTCGGGCTCTCGCACGCCCTCGCCGGGCTCCCGGACGGCCTGCGGCTCGCCGCGGCCTTCCTCGCCGTCGTGCTGCTTCCGGGCGTCGCGTGGCTCGCGGTGATCGGGGTCGTCCCGCCCGGCGGACCCTGGCTTGCGCCGGGCTGGGCGCTGGGCCTCGGCGTCGCGTGGCAGTCGGTCCTCGTGCTCGTGGCCACCGCGGTGCAGGCCCCGTTCACGGCCGTGGCGGGCGCGAGTGCGGGACTGTCGCTGGTCCCGTGGGCGATCGCGGGCGCCCGCGCGCCGCACGCGCGAACGCCGGGCGGGGCCGGACCGGGCCTGCGGGGCGTCGCGCTCGTGGCGGTCCTCGTCGCGGCGGCGCTGGCCGCCGTGCACGTCGCGAGGCTCGGGACGCCCGTCACGTTCTACTCCGACTCGCCGGACCACATCGGGACGATCCGCCGCATGATGGCCTCCGGCTCGGCGTTCCCCACCGACGCGTTCTTCCGCGACGCGGGCCCGATGGGTGCCGATCCGCGCAAGGGCCTCTGGCACCCGATCGTCGCGTTGCTCTGCGTCGTCAGCGGGGTGGATCCCTGGCCGGCATGGCGCCTGCTGGGTGCGTTCACTGCGCCGCTCTTCGTCCTGAACGCGGCGTCGTTCGCCTGGCTGCTCGGAGGACCGCGCACCGCCGCGCTCGGAGCCTGGGCGCTGCTGCTCACCTACGGCGGCTCGCTCTCGACCGTCGCCCTGCGCGAAGCGGGGCTCGCGACCAAGCTCGCGGACCAGCTCGCGATCGCGACCGCGACCGCGGTGCTCGCCGACCTCGACGCGCGCACAGCGCGCAGCCGCGTCGCGGCGATCGCGCTCGCGCTCGGGGCGGTGTTCACCCACGTCTTCGCGGCGCTCGAGTTCGCGACCGTCTTCGCGGGGCTCGGCGTGGGAATGCTCGTGCGCGACCGGGGCCCGGGCCCCGCGTTCCGCCGGCTGGCCGCCACCGCGGTGCTGCTCGGGGCGGCGTGCCTGCCCTACCTGCTCTGGCGCGCGCACGGAGCCTACGCGCCGGTCAACCCGATCCACACCGAGCCGCAGGGCCTCGTCTACCTCGGGGAGCGGTGGTTCGTCGTCAACCCGGGCACGTTCTGGGAGTGGCTCGGCTGGGGCTCCCTGCTCTTCCCGCTCTCGGCGTGGGCCTGGGCGCGCGCGTCGGCCCGAACGGCGGTGCTCTACCTGCTCACGACGACCGTCGCGGTGTTCGCGATCATGCTGTTCCCGCCGCTCACGATGGCCCTGCAACCGAAGCTCGGCTACCTGCTCATGAGGTTCGTCTGGCTCCTGCCGCTCTTCGCGGCGGTGGCCTTCGCCGTGGACGCCCTCCTCACCCGGTTCGCCCGGAGCTCCGCGTCCGGCCGGATCGCGGCCGCCGCGACGCTCGCGGGGGTCGTCCTGCTGCTGCGCCATCCGCTCGCGGACGCGGTGACCATCTTCGCGGAGCCCGCCGCGCACGTGCACGCGCGCGAGAGCGTGATCGGCATGGATGCCTGGCGCGACGCGCTCTCCTGGATGGACGCGAACCTGCCGGAGGGGACCGTCGTGCTGAGCGACCCGGCCACCTCGTACGCGGTACCGATGGCGACGCGACACTGGGTCGCGACGCTCGTGGACCAGCACAGTTCGCCCAACGACTCGCTCGCGGTCGTGCGCCTCCTGCAGGCCCGCGACGCGCTCGACCCTTCCGCGACGTGGGAGCGCACGCGCGAGGTGATCGAGGCCCGCGGCATCACCGCGATCGCGCTCAACGACCGCTTCCAGAAGGTGCCGGCGTTCGACTACTGGGCGCCCACGCATGAGTGGTACCGGGCGGCGCGCGCGCGGTTCGACGCCGAGCCGGGTGCGTTCCCCCGCGTGTACGACCGGAACGGTTTCGTCGTCTACCGCGTGGACCGCGACTCGCTCGCCCGGCTCTCCGGGGGCGGCCGGCCCCGGCCCGCGGTGCACGCTGCCGGGCCGGGAGCGGGACCGCCCGTCCCGATGGGCAAGGGACTCCCCGAGCTCCAGCGCTTCTTGCTTTCGGCGTCGCGCGCCCGCCCGGGCGACACGCTGCTCGCGGTGTGCACGTGGACCGTGTCCCGGCCGCTGCCCGCGGGCTCGTACAAGATCGCGCTGCGCTTCGACCGGCCGATGCCGCCGGGTTTCCACGCCCCCGCGTGGATCGAGAAGCCGGCGCGCAAGCTGTACGAGTCCTGGACCGGCCGCCGGTTCCGCTTCCGCGCCGACCACCTGCCGGCCGGCGGCGCGTACGGCGTGGACCTGTGGAAGCCCGGCGAGTGGGTCGAGGACTCGGCCCGCGTCGTCGTGCCCGTGAACGCGGCCGCGGGACGGTACGAGGTGCAGGTGCGCGTGCTGCACGAGGCGCACTATCCCAACTACCACCTGCGCGACTTCCTCATGGACCGGGACTACTACTCGGGCGTGCCGGTGGACACCCTGGCCGTGATGCCGCGGGGGGAGGGCCGATGAGCGCGCCGGCGGGACCGCCCGTGCGGGTCGCCTTCCTCCAGGCGAGCCTCGGCTTCGGGGGCGCCGAGCGGCTCGTCCAGGCCCTGGTCTCCCGGATCGACCCGGCAAAGGTCGTGCCGCTCGTCGTGAACCTCTACGGGCCCGGTCCCGTCGGCGAGGAGCTGGAGCGCGACGGTCACCGGACGTTCGATCGAATCGCGCGATCGTGGTGGTCGCCGTGGACCGGAGGCCGGCTGCGCGGACTGCTCGCCCGGGAGCGCGTGGACGTCACCTGCGTCGTGGACAGCCCGCTGCCGCTCTTCTGGGCGGGGCTCGAGCGGCGTCGCGCCGCGCGACCCGGGCTCGTCGTGGGCCTGCACTCGACCGGCCGGCTGGGGGGAGGACTGCAGTACGAGATCGCGAGCCGCGTGGCCCTGCCGGCGGCGGATCGCCTCGTCGCGCTCGCGGACTCGCACCGTGACCACCTCGCCGCGAGCCGGCGGCTCCCCCCGTCGCGATTCGAGGTGATTCCCTCGGGCGTGGACCTCGCCGCGTTCGCTCCGCCGGCCGACCGGCGGGCGCGCCGACGTGAACTCGGCCTGCCCGAGGACGCCCCGCTCGCGGGCATCGTCGCGGCGCTGCGCCCGGAGAAGAACCACGCGCTGTTCGTCGAGGCGGCCGCGCGGGTGCTGGCGCGCCTGCCCGGGGCGCGCTTCGTGATCGTCGGCGACGGTCCCGAACGCGCCACCGTCGAGTCGCTCGTGGCCCGCGCGGGCGTCGGCGACGCCGTGCGCCTGCTCGGTGCCCGCCGGGACGTCGCGCGCCTGTGGGGCGCGCTCGACGTCGCGGTGCTCAGCTCGCACCCGGTCGTCGAGACGCTGCCGGTGACGCTGCTCGAGGCCCATGCCTGCGGCGTCCCCGCCGTGTCCACCGACGTGGGCTCGGTGCGCGACGTGGTCGTCGAGGGCGGGACGGGCTTCCTCGTCCCGCCGGGAGACGGCGCCGCGCTGGCCGACCGGATCGCGCGCCTGCTCGGCGACGCCGGCCTGCGGGAGCGCCTCGGCGCGGCGGCCCGCCGGCGCGCGGAGGCGCGGTTCGACGTCCGGGCGATGGTGCGCGCCTACGAGGACCTGTTCGCGCGCATCGCGCGGGGCTCGCGCGACGCGGGGTCGCCGGGGCATCCTGCGGGCGCGTCCGCCGGCGGCGGAGCCGGCGGACGCGGGGGAGCCGCGTAGCCATGTGCGGGATCAACGGAGTCTTCCACTACGCAGGGGGCGAGCCCGACCCCGCGATCGTGCGCCGCCAGATGCAGGCGCAGCGCCATCGCGGCCCGGATGACCTCGGCACGTGGAGCGACGGGCCCGTCGCGCTCGCGCAGCGGCGGCTCGCGATCGTGGACCTGTCCCCGGGCGGCCACCAGCCGATGTCGAACGAGGACGGCACCGTCTGGGTCACGTACAACGGCGAGATCTACAACTGGCCCGAGGTGCGGCCCGGCCTGCTCGCCCGCGGCCACCGGCTGCACGGCTCCAGCGACACGGAGATGCTGCTGCACCTGTGGGAGGAGAAGGGCCCCGCGCTGGTGGACGACCTGCGCGGCATGTTCGCCTTCGCGCTGTTCGACACGCGCCGCCGCCAGCTGCTGCTCGCGCGCGACCGGGTCGGCAAGAAGCCGCTCTTCTACCACGACGACGGCCGCCGGATCGTGTTCGCGAGCGAGCTGAAGAGCCTGCTCGCGGACCCGTCGGTACCGCGCGACGTGGACCCGCGGTCCGTCCTCGACTACCTCACCTTCCAGTACGTCCCGAACCCGCAGAGCATCTTCCGGGGCGTCCGCAAGGTGCCGCCCGGGCACCGGCTCGTGTGCGACGCCCGCGGCCCGCGGGTCGAGCGTTACTGGACGCTGCCGCTCGAGACCGCGCCGGTGGCCGACGAGCGCGAGGCGGTCGGGCGGCTGACGGAGCTTCTCGAGCAGGCGGTGCGCCTCCGCCTGATGTCGGACGTCCCGCTCGGGGCGTTCCTCTCGGGCGGGATCGACTCGAGCCTCGTCGTGGCGCTGATGTGCCGCGTCGCGGGCGAGCGCGTGCGGACGTTCAGCATCGGCTTCGAGAGCGACCGGGCGAGCGAACTCGAGCACGCCCGCACCGTGGCGCGCCACCTCGGGACGGACCACCACGAGTACGTCGTCCGCCCGCGTGCGCTGGAGCTGATGCCGCGGCTCGTCTGGGGGCTCGACGAGCCGTTCGGGGACGCCTCGATGATCCCGACCTTCCACGTGGCGGAGATGGCGCGCCGGGAGGTCACCGTGGCGCTCTCGGGCGACGGCGGCGACGAAGCCTTCGGGGGCTACGCGACGTACGCCTGGGCGCGGCGCTTCGCGCGCGCCGACGTCGTTCCCGAGCCGCTGCGACGCGCGCTCGCCTGGCCGTTCCGCGGCCTGCCGGAAAACGACCCGCTCGGGCGCAAGTTCCGCCGGCTCGGGCTCGACGTCGTCGGCCGGCATCTCGAGACCATGGCGCACTTCCCGCCGCGGACGCTCCGCGACATTGCGGGCGCCGGGCTGGTCGGCACGCTCCGGTCGCACGACCCGTTCCGGGCCGCGCGCGAGACCTACGCGCGCGGGCGGCGCCCGCTCGGGGACGTGCCCGCCCTGCTCCGCCTCGACGCGCTCACCTACATGACCGACGACGTGCTCGTGAAGGTGGACCGCACCTCGATGCTCAACTCGCTCGAGGTCCGCGCGCCGCTCCTCGACCACGTCGTGCTCGAGTACGTGGCCCGGCTGCCGTTCCACTTCAAGCTGCGCGGCGGGACGAGCAAGTGGATCCTGCGCGAGGTCGCGAAGCCCCTGCTGCCGGCGGGCATCCTCGCGCGGGGCAAGCAGGGCTTCGGCGTGCCGCTCCCGGACTGGTTCGGCTCGGACTTCGGCCGCCTGGCGCGCGAGGTGCTGCTCGACCGGCGCTGCCGCGAGCGTGGCTGGCTGGACCCCTCGGGCGTCGAGCGCGTGCTCGCCGGCCGCGGGCTCGAGCCCGACGCGCACGCGCGGCGGGTCTTCACGCTCACGTGCCTCGAGCTGTGGGCCCAGGCCTGGCTCGACCGGCCCCGCGAGGCGATCGTCGAGCCCCCGGACGGGCCGCTGCCGCTCCACGCGGCGGTCGCGGCGACGGCGAGGGACTGACCCGTGACGACCGCGCCGCCGCCCGCCCCGGAGCGTCCGCTCCGGGTCTGCTTCTTCTCCCCGCTGCTCTGGCCGGTGTGGAGCGGGGGCGAGGTGCAGTTCGCCGGCGGCGCCGAGCTGCAGCAGGCCCGGCTGGCCCGCGGGCTCGCCGCGCGCGGCTTCGACGTGACCGTGGTGACCTGCGACTTCGGGCAGCCCTCGCCGACGACCGTGCACGGCGTGCGCGTGCTGAAGACCTACCGCCCCGAGGACGGCTGGCCCGTGCTGCGGTTCTTCCATCCCCGGATCACCCGCAGCGTCGCCGCGCTGCGGACGGCCGACGCGGACGTCTACTACGTCCGGTGCGCCTCGCTCGAGGCGGGCCTGGCGTACGACGTGGCGCGCTCCCGGGGCGCCGCCTTCGTCTTCGCGGCGGCGCACGACCACGACGCCCTGCGCTCGCTGCCCCTGCTGCCCAATCCCCGCGACCGCTGGTGGCAGCGGCGGGCGCTGCGCGGGGCCGCGGTGGTGATCGCGCAGTCCGAGGTCCAGCGCGGACTGTTTCGCAGCGAGTGGGGGCGGGAGGCGACCGTGGTGCGCAACCTGGTCGAGTTGCCCCCGAGTCCCGCGGACGGGGCGGGAGACGCCGTCGTGTGGGTGGCGACCTACAAGCCGGCCAAGCGCCCGGAGTGGTTCATCGAGCTGGCCCGCGCACTGCCGCAGCACCGCTTCGTGATGTGCGGCGTCGTTCCGCGGCCGCCCGATTCGACCGCCGCGTGGGAGGCAGCACGGGCCGCGGGCCGCGAGCTGCCGAACCTCGAGGTGCGCGGCTGGCAGGACCCGGCGCAGGTGAGCGAACTCCTGAGCGGCGCGGCGCTGTTCGTTCACACCTCGCCCGTGGAGGGCTTCCCGAACACGCTCCTGGAGGCGTGGGCGCACGGCGTGCCCGGCGTCTCGTGCGTGGATCCCGACGGGGTCGTCGCGCGCCATGGCTTCGGCGAGGTCGTCGCCGACCGCGAGGGCCTCGTCCGCGCGGTCGGCGGGTGGATGGCCTCGCCGGAGCGCCGGCGCGAGGCCGGCCGGCGCGCGCGACGCTACGCCGAGGAGGCGCACGCGCCGGAGGCCGCGGTTTCGGGGCTCGCGCGCGTGCTCGAGCAGGCCGGTCGCGCGGCGCGCGCGCAGCGCGGGACGTCGCCCGCTCGGCGGCCGGTGCTCACACGGTTCTTCCGGCTGGCGTTCGGGCTCGCGGGCGCGACGGCGATGGTCGTCGCACTCGCCTCGACGTGGGATCGCGCACACCAGGCGATCCTCCCGCCGTGGAGCGCGTTCGCGTGGGCGCTGGCGGGCGTCGCCGCCGGCATCGCGGGCGTCGGCCGGGGCTGGGCGGCGCTCTTCGACCGGCGCCACGCACCGCGGCTGCGCGCGGCGTTCTACGCGGCGCAATTCGGCAAGTACCTGCCCGGAGGCGGCCTGTGGCAGGCGGTCGGCCAGGCGGAGATGTCCAGGGGCGACGGGCTCTCGGCGACGCGGGCCGCGGCGGGCTTCCTCGTTCATGCCGTGATCCAGCTGTCCGCCGGCCTCGTGGCCGGCAGCCTGGTCGCGCTCGACCCGTCGAGGCCACCGGGCGTGCGCGCGCTGCTCGGGTCCGCGATCCTCGCGGTCGTCCTGCTCTACCGCGGCTGGCTCGTGCGGGCGGTGCGGCTGGCGGCGCGCCTCGTGCCGAGGTTCGGGCGGGATCTCGCCGTCCCCGCCCAGCCGGAGATCCTGCGGTCCTTCGCCTGGACGCTCACGGCGTTCGTGGGCTCGGGATTCGGGTTCGCGATGCTGCTCCACGGGCTGGATCCCACGTTCGGGCTCCTTCGCTCGGGGGCCGCGTTCTGCCTCGCCTGGGCGGTGGGCTACGCGGCGGTTCCGTTCCCGAGCGGCCTGGGCGTGCGCGAGGCGGCGCTCGCCTTCCTGCTGCCGGGCGCCACTGCCCAGGTGCTCGCGGCCTCGATCGCGCTCCGGCTGGTCCAGATCGTCTCCGAGCTCGCGTTCGGCGCGATCGCCTCCCGGCGGCTGGCCCGATGAGCGGCCGCCCGCGTGTCACGTTCGTCGGCCCGGTGCCGCCGCACTCGGGCGGCATCGCCCAGCACTCGGCCCGGCTGGTCGAGGCCCTGCGCGAGTGCGGTGCCGAGGTGACGGTCCTGTCGTGGGCCTCGCAGTACCCGCGCGCCCTCTACAAGGGCTCCGGCCGGGGGCTGGACGCGCCCGCCTTCCCGGGCGCCCGCTTCCTCCTGCGGTGGTGGGATCCCCTCTCGTGGGTCCGGGCGGGGCGGATCGCCGGACGCGGCGACCGGCTCGTGATGCCGTGGGTGACCCCCGTGCACGCGGTTCCGCAGCGCGTCGTCGCCGGCGTCGCCCGCGTCCCGGTATCGCTGCTGATCCACAACGTCCTGCCTCACGAGCGCATGCCGCTCGACGCGGTCCTCGTCCGCGACGCGATGACCCGCGCTGCCCGGGTCGTCGTGCATGCCACGACCGTTGCCGAGGCCGTCCGCCGGATCGCGCCGCGCGTCGCGGCGACCGTCGTGCCCTGCCCGCCGCTGCTCCCGATCGTGCCCGCGCCGCTGCCGCCGCGGCCGCCGCTGCGGCTCCTGTGCCTCGGGCTGGTGCGTCGCTACAAGGGCTTCGACCTCGCGGTCGAGGCGGTCCGGATCCTGCTCGCGCGGGGCGAGGACGTGCGCCTCACCATCGCGGGCGAGATGTGGGACGACGCGGAGGAATGGCGGCGGCTCGTCGGGTCCCCGGGGCTCGACGGACGGGTGACGCTGCTCGCGCGCTACCAGTCCGACGAGGAGATGGGGGCGCTGCTGGCGTCGCACCATGTCGTCCTCGCGCCGTACCGGAGCGCGTCGCAGTCGGCGGTCCTGCCGAACGCCTTCGCGGCGCACCGGCCGGTCGTTGCGACGGACGTCGGCGGCCTGCGCGAGGCGGTCGAGGACCGCGGCGGCGGCGTGGTCGTGCCGCCCGAGGACCCGGCGCGGCTCGCGGACGCGGTGCTCGAGCTCTCCCTCGACCTCGACGGGGCCTCCGCGCGCGCGGGCGAGACGCGATGGACATGGGAGGCCGTCGCGCGCGCGCTGCTCGGGTGAGCCCGCGCGGCCGCCGCCTCAGCCCTCCTCGCGCGCGGCCCCGGCGGGCCGCCGCCAGGTGGCCAGGTTCACGAGTGACATCGCCACGACGGTGCCGGTGAAGAGCTCGAACGGGATGCGGTAGCGCTCGCGGGCGTGCACGACGACGTGCAGGATCGTGTGAGCGACGAGCATCACGAGGATCGCCTGGAAGACCCGGTGTTCCATCCGGGTCGCGCCGCGCCACGCGAACGGCAGCAGGACGAAGAACGGCAGTAGGACGAGCGCGCTCGTGACGAGATGGCGTTTCGACCAGGGCCAGGCCACGCGGCCGTCGGGGTAGGGACGGTAGGCGATCGAGAAGCGGGCGAACCGCCAGAACTCGAGGAACTGGGACCAGTAGGTGGCCGCCCGCCCGATCTCGGGGCGACCGCCGGCGAGGAAGTAAGCGCGCTCCGCGGGCGCGAGCCCGGCCAGGTGCCGGCGCTTGTCCTCCTCCCACCGGTGGAGCCAGGCCTCGCGTCCCGGCTCGAGGCCCGTGCTGTCCTTCGACGTGCTCCAGCGAGCGTCGATGAGCGGCAGCCACTGGTCGAGCACGCGGTCGCTCACGATCACGGGCCTGCCGAACGCGATGGGCCCGCGCAGCTGGTAGGGGACCATGAGCACGACGAAGACGAGGGCGCTCCAGCCCCACGCACGAAGTGTCGGACGCCAGGCGTGGTTCACCGCGAAGAGCAGCACCGGCAGCACGAAGAGGTAGGGGAGGAAGCGCGTGTCGGTGTGGATGAGGAGCACGAGGCCGAGCGTGGCGAGGAAGAGCCGGGACCAGCGGAACTCGCGCGCCAGGTGGACCGAGGCCAGGAAGAACAGGGCCAGCAGCGGGATGACGAGGTTCTCCCGCAGCGGCAGCGAGGCCCAGGGAACGAAGTGAGGGCTGACCGCCACGAGCCCCGCGGCCAGCAGCGCGACCGGCTCGCGCACGAGCGGGCGCAGCCCGAGGTAGAAGAGCGGCACCGTGAGGGTGCCCAGCAGGACCTGCAAGGCCTTGAGCATTCCCAGGTCCGGCCCGGGCAGGGCGTAGGCGAACGCCATGAGGGCGGGGTAGAGGGGCTCGCGCGCGGCGATCGGCGTCGTGAACCAGTGCCAGCCCGAGAGCATGAGGCGCGCGAAGGCGTCGTACTCCACCGCGTCCATGCCGGGCTCGATGCCGGCGGAACGGCCGGGCCCGAGCGCGTACGCCGCCCGCAGTGCGAGCGCCAGGACCGCGAGGGCGAGCGCCCGCCGCCCCGGTGAAATCGCCCGCGACGCCGGGCCCGTCGGGATCGTCATTCGCGCCGCGCGTCCTCGTCCGAGGTCGCGACGCGCCCGTGACGGAGCAGCCGGAGGCTGGTGAGGACCTCGTCGAGCAGCTTGCGGTTCGTCGCGATCAGGTCCGAGAGCACGCCGAGGACCGCGAGGAGGAACCCGATTACCGCGAGCGCGCCGCCGATGACCACCGACTGCACGTGCCCGGTGGCGCCCTCGCGCGTGAAGAAGAACCAGAGGAAGCGGGCGATGAGCGCCACGCCGGGCACGAGGAAGACGACGCTCAGCCACGTGAAGACCTTCAGCGGCTGGTACATGACGTAGATGCGCGCCATGGTCGCGATGGACTGGCGGACGTAGTCCACCGTGCCGCGGAACAGGCGCGACTCGCGCGTCTTCGGATTCGTGCGGATCGAGACGTGGGTGACGGCCAGGTTCTTCTTCGTCGCCTGGATGATCGTCTCGAGCGTGTACGTGAAGTCCGAGACCACGGTGAGCCGCAGCGCGGCCTCGCGGCTGTAGGCGCGGAAGCCCGAGGTGGCGTCGGGCACCCGGGTCTGCGAGATGCGCCGGACGACCGAGCTGCCGAGTCGCTGCAGGCGCTTCTTGGCCGGCGAGAAGCTGTCGATGCCCTCGATGTCCCGGCAGCCGACCACCATGTCGGCGCGGCCCTCCACGACCGGCTGGACGAGTTTCTCGATGTCGGCGCCGTTGTACTGGTTGTCGGCGTCGGTGTTCACGATGACGTCCGCGCCCATCGCGAGCGACTCCTGGAGGCCCTGCGCGAACACCCGCGCGAGCCCGTGCCGCTGCGTGAAACGGAAGACGCGGGTGACCCCGTTCTCGCGCGCGACCTCCGACGTGCGGTCGGTGCTGCCGTCGTCGATGACCAGCACGGCGATCTCGTCGATCCCGGGGATGCTCTTCGGAAGATCGCGCAGGGTCTGCGGCAGCGCCTGCTCCTCGTTGAGGCACGGGATCTGGATGACCAGCTTCATCGCGAGACGGCTCCCGGGAACGCGCCGCCCGGCCCCGAGGCGGGCCGGGAACCGGGGCTCCCGGGCTCGGGTACGGAGGTGCGCAGCGTCCATCGCGGCCCGCGCCGGATGGAAAGAACGGCAGCGAGGATAGCATGGGTCCCACGGGGCGCGCGGAAGCGGGCACGGTCCACGGGCTCAGCCCCCCGTCCCGACGGGCGCGCCCAGCCAGCCCTCGCTCTCGAGGATCTCCCGCATCGGCGCCCATTCGTACCGTGCGAAGAGGTGCTCGAGCTTCTCGACGACCGTGTGCAGGTTCACGTAGGTGATGAAGCCGTTCACGGGGTCGAGCGGCATGCGGCTGGCCTCGGGCGTGACCTCCCGCGGGTGCAGGTAGAGCACGAACGGCCGCCGCCGGAGGATGTAGTCGAGGCCGGCGCGGAAGACCGGCAGCGGAAGGGCCCGCAGGTAGAAGCCGCCCCCGAGCGGGAACCGCAGGCGGAACGCCTGCGCGGTGGCCACCGGGAACTCGACGAGGTCGGCGTGGGGGTCGTGCCGGGTGAGGTCCACCGGCGACGGCCGGTAGATCCAGCACGGCGCACCGGGCGTCCCGTACATCTTCACCTTCATCGGGAAGATGCTGGAGTCGTACCGGTAGCCCTCGGCGCGCAGCACGTCGAGCGCCCACGGGTTCGACCGGTCGATGCTGAAGGTCGGGGCGCGGAACCCGATCACCGGGAAGGCGCCGAGCGCGCCGGTGACGATCCTGCGGAACTCGCGCAACTCCTCGCGGAAGCTCTCCGGCGTGGCCTTCCAGAGCGGCCGGTGGTCCATGCCGTGGCAGGCGAGCTCGTGCCCCTCGTCCACCATCCGGCGCACGAGGTCGGGATGCTCGCGCACCACCGTCCCGAGCACGAAGAACGTGCAGCGCAGCCGGTGGCGCTTCAGCAGGTCGAGGATCTCCTCCGTTCCGCGACGCACGATGCTCTCGCTCTCCCGGGCCCCGGGAGGAACGGGGTTCAGCTCGCTGTGGTGCCAGTCCTCGATGTCGAACGAGAACGCAGCGCGATGGGGGAAGCGCGACGGCGTCATGGTGACTCCGGCAGCACGAGCGCGTAGACCCGGAAGCCGTCGGCGTCGTAGCGCTTCACGGCGCGGCCGCCGGCCGCGGCCTCGAGCCTTCGCCAGGGCTCGTCGCCGGGCGTTTCGTCGGACTCGCGGTAGAGCAGGTAGACGGTTCCCACCGGGGTCGTCCGGCGCACGCGGGCGACGATTCCCGCGAGCGTGTCCGCGTCCGCGCCGAAGTGGGCGACGGGCCCGAAGAGGTCGGCGGAGACCGCGCGCCGCCGTTCGAGGCCGCTCTCCGGGAACGCCGCCTTCTCCGCGCCCGCGCGGGTCGCGACGAGCATGCGGCGCGGGCCCTGTACGGTCAGCAGGTCGCGGCCGTCGGCCTCGAGGAACACGTCGTCGGCCGACGTGCTGTCGCGCACCCACTCGAGCATCCGGGTCTCTCCCGGCCGGGGGGCGAGCGCGGGCGCCTGCGTGCGCATCGGGTCGCGCAGCGCCCCCTGGAGCAGCGCCACCGGGGGCACGAGGAAGACGAGCGCGAAGGCGAGCGAAACGCGCACCCGGCCCCAGCGCACCCGCCACCGCTCCAGCGTGGGCAGGAACGAGGCTCCGCCCAGGATCGCGAGGACCGCGAACGCGACCCAGACGTACTTGTGCTCGTTGCCCTCGGGCAGGTGGACGATGCACTGCATGAGCACCACCCCGAGCGCCCAGATCGAGAGCCAGGCGGGAAGCGGGCGGCGCTCGCGCCAGGCGGTCCGGATGCCGGGCCACGCGAACAGCATCGTGACGCCGCACGCGGTCGCCAGCGTCCACGGCATGCGCCAGCCCGGCTGGATCCAGTGGTGCACGACCCCGGTGCTCTGCTCCCTCCAGCCGCTCGCGATCGAGACGAGGTAGGGGAGCCCGGCCGCGAAGCCCGCGGTCGTGGCCGCCCAGAAGGGCAGCACCGCGCCGGGCCGGGGAAGCCAGGGATGGCGGCGGCGCAGCAGCAGGCCGAGCGCCACGGCGCCGGTCGTCACCGGGATCATGCCGATCCCGAGCACGCTGTGCGGCAGCACGCTGCCGAGCCCCGCCGCGAACGCGACCGCGAGCCACCGCCCGCCGCCGCCCCGCAGGAGCCGCCCGAGCGCCACGAAGTGCAGGAGCAGGAACAGGAACGCGTACCCGAGCGGGTTTCCGAGCGTGATCTTGTCCCAGAACTGCACCATCCAGGCGAACGGCGCCGCGAGCAGGTAGATCACGTCCCACGAGCCCGGGTGCATGAGCGCCAGCTGGCGGCGCACCTCGGCCATGCCCGTGACCTCGCCCGTGAACGCGTAGACGAACTGGAGCGGCAGCAGCAGCCACGCCCCCGCGTTCAGCCCGAAGGTGAACAGCGCCAGCGTCCCCCGTGCCGCGCGCTCCCCGCCCCAGACGTCCCAGGCGAGCTGCCAGACGAGCCAGAACATCACGCCCGCCGTCACGACGTTGAGCAGCGCCATGAACACGAACGGGTCCTGGCCGCGAATCGCCGTCAGCTGCGCGATGAAGAGCTGGAAGATCCAGACGTAGTTCAGGTGCAGGCCGAGGAAGCGCGGGTCGGTGGGCGGGACCCCGTGCAGCCGGATCTCGCCGATGATCGCGGCGTGGGTCCAGGCGTCGGAGCGCACGAGCGACCAGGGGTTGAGTCCCATGAGCACCGCGACGAAGGCCGCGGCGCCGAGGCTCCAGGCCCACGCGAAGCGCGTGACCGGGGCCGCGTGCGGATCGTCGGTTCCCGCGCCGATCGAACGCGCCTCGCCGCCCGCGAACAGCAGCCACCCGGCCACGCCCACGAGCTTCGCGCCCGTCGCGAGATCGAAGCCCGCGCGCAGGAGCGCCCAGCCGGCGACGGCGCTCACGATCGGGGAGAGGGCGAGGCCGAGCGTCCAGCGCGTGATCCCGGCGGCCCGGGGCAGCAGGAGCCGCCCGACGGCCATGCCGGGGAACACCCCGAGCCACACGTAGAGGCCCGCCCGGCCCGCGAGCCCGGGGGCCAGCAGGCCCGCGGCGGCGAGGACGGACAGCGCGAGCAGGACCCAGACGCGCGGGTCGAGCCTCAACGCGCGGCCTCCTTGATCACGCGCGCGGGCACGCCCCCGACGACCGTGGCGGGCGGCACGTCGCGGGTGACGACGGCGCCGGCCGCGACCACGGCGTCCTCGCCGACCGTGACCCCGGGCAGCAGCAGGCAGCCCGCGCCGAGGTAGCAGCCCCGCTTCAGGATCACGGGCGCCACGGTGCCGTCGCCGGCGCCGGCCTGGGTCCGGTCGAGACGCTTCGCGTCGTCGTGCACGACCACCGTGACCCGGAACGAGATCGTGACGTCGTCCTCGATCACGATCAGCTCGGGGAACTGGTCGTCGAGCCAGGTGTCGAGCCCGATGAACACGTGCCGCCCGACGCTCACGCCGATCCAGCGGTAGAGCTGGTTGCGCAGCCCCGGGTGGATCGTCGCGCGGGCGATCATGTGCAGCTGTTTCTGCCAGAACGTCCGCAGCAGGCTGCGCGGCGCGATGCGCGTCTGGTACTCCCGCCGCGCGACGCGGTCGGTGATCCTCGGGCCGGCCATGGTCACATCACCTCCGGGAAGAGCCGCTTCGCGGGCTCGCCGAGCGCCGCCGCGACGGGCAGGGGCAGCCGCCGCCAGATCCGCACCGCGAGATCGAGCGAGCCCTTCTGCTCCTCGAGCGTGGGCACGCGCTCCGCGGTGCCGAGCACGTACTGGTACCGCAGGGCCACCGGCTTCGCCCCCCATTGCTGCTTGAACCGGAACGTCGGCGATCCCCACTGGCTCCGGCCGAAGTCGAACCGCTTCAGCCCCGAAGCGATCGCGCGCCGGAGCGCCTCCCAGTACAGCACCTGGTTGGGGCAGAGCGCGAAATGGCGCCGCAGCGACGAGGCCCAGGGGTCCATCAGCGTGTCGCGGTGCGCGACGGTGAACATCGCCCCCGCCGGCGCGCCGCCGAGGTAGAGCACGAGCAGGTCGGCCGCCGCGCCCAGCAGCTCGAGCGCCCGCCGGTAGTAGGCGGCGCCGCGGATCGGGGTGCCGAGGTCACGCATGTTCTCGAGCAGCACGCGGTGGAACGCCCGCGCCTGCCCGCGCCCCCAGCGCCGCTCGAAGCCGGCCTTCTCGCCCTTGCGCACCTGGTTGCGCAGCTTGGCGCCGAACGCCTTCCACTGCGCGGCGGCGTCCGGCGCGA
>Ga0315540_10000068_pt1 | contig 49101 bp, 45 predicted proteins | sample SalMarSW160110MG_FD_203677 | JGI IMG/M metagenome (GOLD analysis project Ga0315540, IMG submission 203677) | Salt marsh sediment microbial communities from the Plum Island Ecosystem LTER, Massachusetts, United States - Salt Marsh Sediment SW1601-10 ...
CAGGGTCAATGCCTTAAGCGCGCGTCCGGACCGTAGTATCCGGACCCCTGAGCTAGGACACACCCGCACCCCGGTTCAGCGCTGTCCGTAACAGCACGAACGGAGAGCCACATCCGCCTCCCCGTGACCGGACGGCTCGCGAGCCACGCCCCGAGAGTAGGAGACCAACGGGAACAAACATAGAACATTATAGTCCGTTTGTCAAGGATTATTTGTTGGGGGCAGTGATTTTGTTCCTCATGCTTCATCCCTACACCTCACACCTCACACCTCATCCTTCAACCCCATCACCATCGTCATGCCGGGACTTGATCCCGGCATCCATGCCGTCGGGGCTGCGGCATGTGGCGGCGGTAGCGGAATGGACCCCGTGGTCAAGCCACGGGGTGACGGTTGTGGGGTGGGTGGCGGCCGCGAAGGCTGCGGCAGGCGGTGAGGCCAGCGGAATGGACCCCGGGGTCAAGCCCCGGGGTGACGGCTGTGAGGGGGCGGCCTTGATTGGGAGGGCATGCGGTGTGGCGGCGGGGTGGTTGTGACTGAGGGGCCGTGCCGTGCGGCCCCTGGGTCGTCGGGTCAGGCCCGACGATGACACTTCAGGAGGCGGGACCGCTCTGTTGAGGCAGCGACAACATGGAGCGCTTTTCGGGGGGCGGTCAAAGATGCAATGATGGGTCACAAGCAAACACACGAAGCGGAGGACGCCATGGTTGCAAAGCCACACAAGATGGTGGTCAGGAACATCGGTCTGATGTTGTCGGGGGCGCTGGAGCAGCCCATCCTCGATGCCGACGCGGTGGCGGCGGTGGGCGGGCGCATCGCCGGCTTCGGCCGCCTCAAGGATCTCGATACCGAAGGTGCCGATGTGGTGGTCGACGCCAACGGCGTTACCCTGGCACCGGGTCTCATCGACAGCCATGTGCATCCCGTCGCCGGCGACTGGACGCCACGCCAGAGCCAGCTCAACTGGATCGAATCCTGCCTGCACGGCGGCGTCACCACCATGGTCTCGGCCGGCGAGGTGCACATGCCCGGCCGGCCGCGCGACATCGTCGGCCTGAAGGCCATGGCAATTGCCGCCCAGCGCATGTTCGACAATTTCCGCCCCTCCGGCGTCAAGGTGCTGGCCGGCGCCCCGGTCATCGAGGAGGGCATGGTGGAAGACGACTTCAAGCACATGGCCGAGGCCGGCGTAAAGCTTCTGGGCGAGGTGGGCCTCGGGTCGGTGAAGGCCGGCGACAAGGCCCGCGACATGGTGGCCTGGGCGCGCAAATACGGCATCCAGTCGACCATCCACACCGGCGGACCCTCCATTCCCGGCTCCGGCCTCATCGACAAGGATGTGGTGTTGGAGGCCGATGCCGACATCATCGGCCACATCAATGGGGGCCACACGGCGCTGCCCGACGACCAGATCCTTTGCCTGTGCGCTGAGTGCCAGCGCGGCATCGAACTGGTGCACAACGGCAACGAGCGGGCAGCGCTCGTGGCGCTCAGGGCCGCCAAGGAACTCAAGCAATTGCCGCGCGTCATCCTCGGAACCGATGCTCCGGCCGGGTCGGGCGTGCAGCCGCTCGGCATCCTGCGCATGATCGCCATGCTGTCGAGCCTCGGTGAGGTCGACGCGGCCACGGCCTTTTGCTTTGCCACCGGCAACACCGCCCGCCTGCGCGACCTCGATTGCGGGCTGATCGAGCAAGGGCGCAGCGCCGACTTCGTGCTCATCGACCAGGCCCAGCATTCACCGGGAAAAAACATTCTGGAGAGCATCGAGCAGGGCAACCTGCCCGGGGTGGGCATGACCATCATCGACGGCATCGTCAGGACCGGTCGCAGCCGCAACACCCCGCCCGCCACCCGCCTGCCGGAAATCGTCGGCGCCACGGCACCCGGCGGCGGCCATTGAGGGGCACACATCCGCCCGGCCAGGCAAAAAATTGACGTGGCGCCGGCCCCGGCGATTGGCCATAATGTGATGAGGGGGGCGCAAGCCTGCCCGTCAAACATGAAGCCCGCCGCACGCGGGCGAGGGAGGATCAAATGGGTAGGTTACTGGTTTCGGCGGCAGCGCTGGCGGCTGTTGCAGGGCTGATGAGCGTCACCGCGACGGCCGACATGATGACCAAGGTGGGCCCCGGCGAGGGCGAGGTCGATATCGTCGCCTGGCCCGGCTACATCGAGCGCGGCGAGAGCGACAAGGCCTATGACTGGGTGACCGGTTTTGAAAAGGCCACCGGGTGCAAGGTCAAGGTGAAGACCGCCGCCACTTCCGACGAGATGGTGACGCTGATGAACCAGGGCGGCTTCGACCTGGTGACGGCCTCCGGCGATGCCTCGCTCAGGCTGGTGGCCGGCAAGAAGGTGCAACCGATCAATGTCGACCTGATCCCCAACTGGAAAAACGTCGACCCGCGCCTCCAGAACGCCCCGTGGAATACCGTCGACGGCGTCCATTACGGCGCCCCCTATCAGTGGGGTCCCAACGTCCTCGCCTACAACACCAAGGTGTTCAAGACCCCGCCCAAGAGCTGGTCGGTGGTGTTCGAGGAGCAGACGCTGCCTGATGGCAAGTCCAACAAGGGCCGCGTGCAGGCCTATTACGGCGCCATCTATGTGGCCGATGCGGCGCTTTATCTGATGCACAAGCAGCCCGAACTCGGCATCAAGAACCCCTATGAGCTGAACAAGACCCAGTATGCCGCCGTGGTCGACCTGCTGAAGGGCCAGCGCAAGCTGGTCGGGCGCTACTGGGGCGATGCCATGGTGCAGGTCGACGACTTCAAGAACGAGGGCGTCGTTGCCTCCTCCTCGTGGCCCTATCAGGTGAATCTGCTGGAAGGCGACAAGCAGCCGATTGCCTCAACGGTGCCAGAGGAAGGCGCAACCGGGTGGGCCGACACCACCATGATGCATTCAGAAGCCACCCATCCCAACTGCGCCTACATGTGGATGAACCATTCGCTCGATAAAAAGGTGCAGGGCGATGTGGCCGCCTGGTTCGGCTCGGTGCCCGCCGTCCCCGCCGCCTGCAAGGGCAACGCGCTTCTGGGCGAGACGGGCTGCGAAGCCAACGGCTATGGGCTGTTCGACAAGATCTGGTTCTGGCGCACCCCGACGGCGCAATGCGAGCAGGCGGGCAATTGCGTGCCTTATTCGCAATGGGCCAAGGATTATATCGCCATCCTCGGCCAGTAGCCTTAACCATACTCAACGCCCCGGCCCCTAGCGGCCGGGGCCGCGCTTTGCCTGGCCCATCATGACCGCAGCCGTCAGCTTCCAGCACGTCTCTCGCCATTTCGGCAGCGTGCGCGCGGTCGACGATGTCTCCATCGACATCGAGGCCGGCGAATTCTTCGCCATGCTGGGGCCGTCGGGCTCGGGCAAGACCACCTGCCTGAGGCTGATCGCCGGCTTCGAACAGCCGACCGCCGGACACATCGAGATCTTCGGCGAAACGGCGGAGGGCCTGCCGCCCTACAAGCGCAACGTCAACACGGTCTTTCAGGACTATGCGCTCTTCCCCCACATGACGGTCGGCGAGAACGTCGCCTACGGTCTGATGATCAAGGGGATGGGGCGCGCCGAGCGCCGCCACAAGGCCGATGAGGCGCTGGCCATGGTGAAGCTCGAGGGCTTCGGGGAAAGAAAGCCCGGCCAGCTTTCCGGCGGCCAGCGCCAGCGCGTGGCGCTCGCCCGCGCCCTTATCAACCAGCCGCAGGTGCTGTTGCTGGACGAACCGCTCGGCGCTCTCGATCTGAAACTCAGGGAACAGATGCAGGAGGAACTGAAGGCCCTGCAGAAGGCCTTGCGCATCACCTTCGTGTTCGTCACCCACGACCAGGGCGAGGCGCTTTCCATGGCCGACCGGGTGGCGATCTTCAATAACGGGCGCATCGTGCAGGTAGGCACCCCGTCTGAGGTCTACGAGCACCCCCGCTCGCGCTTCGTGGCCGACTTCGTGGGCTCGTCCAACGTGCTTTCGCCGGCGTTCTCAAGGGCGCATGGCGGACCGGCGGCGTGGATCAGCCTCAGGCCGGAAAAGATCGACGTGCTGTGGCCCGACGCCAAGATAAAGGACGACCATGCGAGCGCCGAAGCCGAGGTGACCGCGGTGCATTACCAGGGCGCCATGACCCGCATCGTCGCCGTGGCCGGCGAGACCCGCCTCACCGCCACGGTGACCGCCCAGATGGCCTCGGGGATCGGCGCCGGCGAGCGGGTGCGCCTGCAATGGCCGCTGAAGGCGCTGGTGACCATGGAGGCGGACGAATGACGGCGGCGGCGACCATGCAACAACGCGGCAGCCGCCTCACGGGGCTCTCGGATTTCTTCTTCCGCCGGCCGGGTGCGCTGACCCTTGTGTTGCTGCTGGCGCCGCTCATGTGGATCGGCATCGTCTATGTCGGCTCGCTGCTGGCGCTGCTGTTGCAGAGCTTTTATTCGCTCGATGATTTCTCCGGCCTCGTCGTGCACAAGTTCACCCTGTCGACCTATGCGCAACTGGGCGAGCCCGCCAACGTCGACATCATCATCCGCACCGCCACCATGGCGGCGTGCGTCACCGTCACCGGCGCCATCATCGCCTTTCCCATCGCCTATTACGCCGCCCGCCACGCAAGGGGGCCGATGAAGGCGGCATTCTACCTGGCGGTGATGATGCCGCTGTGGTCGAGCTATCTGGTCAAGGTGTATGCCTGGAAGCTGATCCTCGCCAAGGAAGGCATCATCACCTGGCTGGCGGGCGAGACCCACACCACCTGGCTGCTCAATGCCATCCTCGGTCTTCCCACCATCGGCGGGCCGTCGCTGTCGTTCAGCTTCACCGGCACCTTCATCGTCTTCGTCTACATCTGGCTGCCCTACATGATCCTGCCCACCCAGGCGGCGCTGGAAAGGGTGCCCAAGAGCTATATCGAAGCCTCCGCCGATCTCGGCGCCCATCCGCGCCAGACGTTCTGGACGGTAATCCTGCCGCTGGCGCTGCCCGGCATCGTGGCGGGTTCGATCTTCACCTTCTCGCTGACGCTGGGCGACTACATCATCCCGCAGATCATCGGCAACTCGCGCTTCTTCATCGGCCAGGCCGTCTATACCCTGCAGGGCACCGCCGGCAACATTCCGCTGGCCGCCGCCTTCACCGTGGTACCCATGGTGATCATGGGCCTTTATCTCATGGGCGCCAAGCGACTGGGGGCCTTCGATGCGCTCTAACGAAAAAGGCGCCGGGCTGGGTCTGCGGCTGGCGGCGACGGCGGGCTTGCTGTTCCTGCATCTGCCCATCGTGCTGATCTTCGTTTATGCCTTCACCTCGGAGGAAAAGAGTTTTCAGTTCCCGCCCCCCGGCTACACCCTCAAATGGTTCGCAACCGCCTGGTTCGACCGCCCCGATATCTGGCCGCCGTTCTATCTGTCGCTCGAAGTGGCCGCCGTCTCGACGCTGCTGGCCCTCATCTTCGGCACCCTGGCGGCCGCCGCGCTGTCGCGCAGCCGGTTTTTCGGACGCGAGACGGTATCCTTGCTGTTCGTCCTGCCGATTGCGCTTCCCGGCATCATCACCGGCATTTCGCTGCGCTCGGCCTTCGACATCATGGGGCTCAATTTTTCCTTCTGGACCATCGTGCTGGGCCACGCCACCTTCTGCATCGTGGTGGTCTACAACAATGCCCTGGCGCGTTTCCGGCGCACCTCGAAAAGCATGGTGGAAGCCTCCATGGACCTCGGCGCCGACGGCTTCCAGACGTTTCGCCACGTGGTGCTGCCGCAGATCGCCTCGGCACTGCTGGCCGGCGGCATGCTGGCGTTTGCCCTGTCGTTCGATGAAGTGATCGTCACCACCTTCACCGCCGGGCAACAGTCAACGCTGCCCATCTGGATGCTGAATGAACTGATCCGCCCGCGCCAGCGCCCCGTCACCAACGTGGTGGCGGTATTCGTGGTGGCGGTGACCTTCCTGCCGATCCTCGCCGCCTACTACCTCACCCGCGAGGGCTCGGAGACGGCGGGTGCGGGAAAGTGATGCCGCCACGGCTGCCGGTGGCTTTTGAAACGCCAGAATTTGTGGCATAATGCCCACTTGGTCAGTCCGCTGTCGCCACGCTTCAGGGCAGAGAGCACGGACACCTCGAAAAGATCTCTGTCGGCGGGCCTTCCAGATGGCGCTGCGGCACTGACGTGCCGGGCAGCGAGGTGATGCCTTGGCCATCAGGAGAGACTGTCATGCCTACCACCACAACCTTGCGCGAAGCGGTCGGCCTGTTCCATGACGCCACCGCGCTCAGATCGGCTGCCGATCAACTGATGCTGAACGGCTTCGACCGCGCCGATCTCAGCATCCTGGCGAGCGAGCACGCGGTCAGGAACAAGCTGCACGCCGTCTATGGCTCAGCCACGCTGGAGGACGATCCGCAGGTGCCGACCGTTGCCTATTTCAGCGGCGACAGCCTGACCGAACTGAAGGCCGCCCTCATCGGCATCCCGCTGTTCTTCGGCGCCATTTCGGCAAGCGGTGCCCTTATCGCCAACCACGCCAGCACGGCCAGCGCCTTGATGGCGGCCATCGTCGCCGGTGCCCTGTCCGGCTGCGTCGGCGCCGTGGCCGCCTGGTGGCTGACCCGCCACCACGACACCTATCTCGACAGCCAGTTGCGTCAGGGCGGGCTGTTGTTGTGGGTGCGCACCGTCGATGCCGCCCACGAGCAACGTGCCTGCAATATCCTCGTCGAAGCCGCGGCCGAGCATGTCCACGTGCACGACATACCGCGCATCGTCGCCGGCGAGCGCAGCGGCCCCGGCAAGGTCGTCTACGGCGTACTGGAATTCCTCGCCGGGACCCACCGCCCGGCCTGAAGGCCTCACTGCCAGCCCAACAGGTCGGCCACCATCATAAGCGCGCCGACGGCCATCAACGCCAGGGCGATCACTACCAGGCGCTTGGCGAGCTCGCCGTGGGCGAAGCGCGCCAGGACATGGCTCTGCACCCGGTCATCGAGCCAGAACAGCCCCAGCACCAATCCGAGCAAAACCGCGCCGATGATGAAGACTCTCATGGGTGCAACAGATAACCCAATTCAGCGTGATCGGCGACGGAAATTACGTAGCGGCAACACCTGCGGCGAATTGTGCAGCGCAAAATTGTCCGCCCGCCTCGCTCGCCCCCTTGATAACATAAGCATGCTTATAATATATAGTGCTCATGAAAATCGACGAGCCCCAACGGCTAGGATTTCTCCTCAACGACGCCACCCGCCTGCTGCGCAAGCGCTTCAAGGCGCGCGCCACCCGCTTCGGCCTGTCGATGGCCCAGTGGCGGCTGTTGTTCCGGCTGATGCGCGAGGAAGGCGTCCCCCAGGCGCGGCTGGCGGAATTGCTGGAAATCGAGCCGATCTCGGTATCGCGCCTGCTCGACCGCATGGAAGAAGCCGGGTGGATCGTGCGCCGGCCTTGTGAGGCCGACCGGCGGGTTCGCATGGTCTATCCGACCGACAAGACGCGCCGCACCTATGCCGAGATCCGCGGTATCGGCGATGAACTCTACGGCGAGGCGATGGCCGGCATGAGCGATACCGAACGCCAGGCCCTGCTGGATGCCTTGCGCATCGTGGTGGAGAACCTGTCGGGTGAGGAAGCAGCGTATGGCGACCCGTTGGTGGCCGCAGGTGGTGAGTGACGATGAATGCTCCGTTGAAGGTTTCCAAGGTTGCCGACAAGGTGGCGAGCGAAGATGCCGTCCCGCCTGACGCCAAGCCCGCGACACCGGCTGCGCCCGCGACCCGCCGCCGTGCCAGCGGCCGCACCCTCCTGCAACGCTTCCGCGTCCTGCTGATGCTCTGCCTGCCGCTGGCCATGCTGGCGGGCGGCGCCTGGTGGTACGCGACCGGCGGACGCTACCAGACCACCGAGGATGCCTATCTGCAGCAGCCCAAGATCACCATGTCCGCCGACATTTCCGGCCGCGTGATCTCCGTGCCGGTTCGCGACAACCAGGAGGTGAAGGCCGGCGCCGTGTTGTTCCAGGTCGATCCGGCTCCCTATGCCATGGCGTTGAGACAGGCCGATGCCGTCCTGGCGAGCGCCCGCATCCAGGTCGAGCAGCTCAAGAGCGCCTATCGCCAGGCCGTCGCCAACGAACAGGCCGCCAAGGACATGGTCAACTACATGACCATCGACTTCAACCGCCAGTCGAAGCTGGTCGCATCGGGTAACGCCACCCAGGCCGCCCTCGATGCAGCCCGCCATAACCTCGAAGATGCCCAGCAAAAGCAGATCGTCGCCAAGCAGGGCATCGACAGCGCCCTGGCCGCGCTGGGCGGCAATCCCGATATCCCCGTCGATGCCCATCCGCTGGTGCTCACTGCTCTCGCGGCGCGCGACAAGGATGCCTACGACCTTGCCCGCACCACGGTGAAGGCGCCCGCCGACGGCATCGTCTATCAGGCCGCCTCGTTCAAGCCGGGCATGTATGTGACAGCGGGCACGCCGCTGTTCACCCTGGTGGAGACCGGCGACACCTGGATCGATGCCAACTTCAAGGAAACCCAGCTCGACCACATGCGCCCCGGCCAGCCGGTCAAGGTGGTGCTGGATACCTATCCTGACCACCCCTTCAAGGCCACCGTCGCCGCCATTGGCGCCGGCACCGGCGAGGAATTCTCCCTCCTCCCCGCCCAGAACGCCACCGGCAACTGGGTCAAGGTGACGCCGCGCATTCCGGTCAGACTGAAGCTTGACAGCGATCACACAAAGCTCGCCCTCAGGGTCGGCATGAGCGCCACGGTCAGCGTCGATACCGGCGTCGAGCGTGGGTTCGGCTCGCTCATCCCTTTCGCCTTCGCCCATCCGGCCCAACCGGCCCAACCGGCCAAGTGAGGCGGGCGGCAACGCCCATCAGGCCATGAACGCCCAGACCGCCAGTCATGTCGATGTCGCCCATCGTGGCCTTGCCACCGTTGCGATCATGGCCGCCACCGTGATGCAGGTGCTCGACACCACCATCGCCAACGTCGCCCTGCCCGACATGACCGGCGACCTCGGGGCATCGCGCGACACCATCACCTGGGTGCTTACCTCCTACATCGTCGCCGCCGCCATCATGACGCCGGTGACCGGGTGGATCGCCGACCGGCTCGGCCGCCGGGAAGCCTTCATGGTGTCCATCGTCGGCTTCACCGCCACCTCCATGGCCTGCGGCCTCGCCTGGAACCTCGATGTCATGGTGCTGTTCCGCCTGCTGCAAGGCGTGTTCGGCGCCGCCATCGTCCCGCTGTCGCAGACCTTCCTTCTCGACATCAACCCCAAGGAGCACCATGGCTCGGCCATGGCCATCTGGGGCGCCGGCATCATGGTCGGCCCCATCGTCGGGCCTACCCTGGGCGGCTGGCTCACCCAGACCGCCAACTGGCGCTGGGTGTTCTTCATCAACCTGCCGGTGGGCATCATCGCCTTCTTCGGCTGCCTGCTCTACCTGCCGGTCATTGCCCGGCGGCTGCGTGGTTTCGATTTCTTCGGCTTCGCCATGCTGTCGCTGGGCGTGGGGGCCTTGCAGCTTCTGCTCGACCGCGGCAACGAGGTGGACTGGTTCTCGGCCGCGGAAATCTGGATCGAGGTCGCCTTGTCGGCCACCGGCTTCTGGGTGTTCGCGGTGCATCTGCTGACGGGGAAAGCCCCCTTCATCGAGCCGCACATCTTCACCGACCGCAATTTTGTCACCGGCCTCATCTTCATCTTCATCATCGGCGTCATCCTGCTGGCGAGCATGGCGCTGTTGCCGCCCATGCTGTCGTCGATCTTCGGTTATCCCACCGCCACCGTCGGCCTGGTGCTGGCGCCACGCGGTATCGGCACGATGATCTCGATGATCCTGGTGGGCAAGGCGATCAGGCACGTCGACGCGCGCGCCATGGTGACTGTCGGCCTGCTTCTGGTGGCCTTTTCGCTCTACCAGATGACCGGCTTTACACCGCAGATGGATGACCGGCTGATCATCTGGAGCGGCGTCGTGCAGGGACTGGGGCTGGGGCTGGTCTTCGTACCGTTGTCGACGGTGGCCTTTTCCACCCTCGATGCGCGCCTGCGCACCGACGCCACGAGTCTCTTTTCGCTGGTGCGCAATATCGGCTCTTCCATCGGCATCTCGGTGATGTTCACCTTCCTGGCCCGCAACATCCAGATCAACCATGCCGAACTGGCGACCAACATCTCGCCGTTCAACCCGGTGCTCAAGGCCGTGATGCCCGCCGCCGCGGCCGGCAACCCCAAAAGCCTGGAGCTGCTCGACGGGCTGGTCAACCAGCAAGCGGCGATGATCGCCTATGTGGACGACTTCAAGCTGATGATGCTGGTCACCCTCATCACCATCCCGCTGGTGCTGATCCTCAAGAAACCCCAGCGCCATGCCCCTGCGGCAGCGGCAACAGCCGCCGCCGACTGAATTTCCAGGAGGCCTTGTGCCGGCCCGCCGGGCGCGTTAGAGCAGGCGCCGGTATTTTGTTCCACATCCGGTGACCCCCATGTCCGTCAGCAACGGTCGTGCCTTTCTCGCCATTCCCGGCCCCACCACGGTGCCTGATCAGGTCCTGCAGGCCATGAACCGGCCAGCCATCGACCTTTATTCCGGCGACCACCTCGACCTGACCGCCAGCCTGCTGGCCGATCTGCCGAAGCTGTTTCGCACCCGTGGCCATGCCTATATCTACGCCGCCAACGGCCATGGCGCCTGGGAGGCGGCCCTCACCAACGTACTGTCGCGCGGCGACCACATCCTCGTTCTTGATTCGGGGCGCTTTGCCACCGGCTGGGGCGAGATGGCCGAAGCCATGGGCGTCAGCGTCGAAGTGCTGCACGGTGACTGGCATTCAGCCGTTGATCCCAACAAGGTCGAAGAGCGCCTGCGCGCCGATGCCAAGGGCGACATCAAGGCGGTGCTGGTGGTGCAGGTCGATACCGCCTCCAGTGTCGCCAACGATATCGAGGCGATCCGCGCCGCCATGGACGCCGCCGGCCATGACGCCTTGTTGATGGTCGATGCCGTCGCCTCGCTCGCCACCATGCCCTACCAGATGGACGCCTGGGAGGTGGACGTGACGGTGACGGGATCGCAGAAGGGGCTGATGACGCCGCCCGGCCTCGGCTTCATCGCCGCCAGCGACAAGGCGCGCGAGCGCCGCCGCCTCAACGCCAACCTCGTCACCCGCTACTGGGACTGGTCGTTTCGTGACGGCAACGAGCACTACATGAAATATTGCGGCACGCCGCCCGAGCACCTGCTGTTCGGCTTGCGCAAGGCGCTGGACATGCTCCTTGCCGAAGGCCTCGACAACGTCGTCGCCCGCCATCAGATCCTTGCCGATGCGGTACGCGCAGCCGTCGCACGCTGGGCCGAAGCCGGCGCCTTGTCGTTCAACATCACCGATCCCGCCCATCGCGCCAATTCGGTGACCACGGTGCGCACCAAGGGATTTCAGCCCAAGGCGCTGCTCGACTACGCGCGGGAAAAATGTGGTGTCACCATCGGCATCGGCATCGGCGGACTGGAAGCGACAGCCTTCCGCATCGCCCACATGGGCCATGTCAACGCGCCGATGGTCCTCGGCACCCTCGGAGTGATCGAGACCGGTCTCAAGGCCCTTGAAATCCCCCACGGCAAGGGCGGCGTCGAGGCGGCGATCGAGACGATCGCCGGGGTGGTAAAAGCGTAACTTTCAGGCGGCGAGCCAGTCCTTGATCTCGGGTGAAAAGCCCACCTTGACGGTGCCGTCGCGGTCGAACACCGGGCGCTTGATGAGGGCGGGATAGCGCGCCATCAAGGCGATGCTGCCGGCCTCGTCCAGATCGCTGCGTTCATCCACCGGGATGTGTCGCCACATGAGGCCGCGGCGGTTGAGCAAGGTGGCCAGGCCCACCGCATCGGCCATGCGGGCGACCGTTTGGGTATCGATGCCCTCGGCGCGCACGTCGATGAAGCGGTGTTCGATGCCTTTTTCCTTGAGGAATGAGGTCGCCTCGCGGCAGGTGCTGCATTTCTTCAGGCCATAGACGGTGAGCATCACTTTCCTTTCCTGAGCGACAGCGTGTCGTCGGCAAAGGCTTCCGCCCCGCCGGTCAAGGGATCGGTGAAGGCGGAAAACAATTTGTCGATTTCCTGCTTGTCGATGTCGCGGGTGATGAATACCAGCCGCGAGCGGTGGTCATCGTCGGGCCATGCCTCAAGCCGCACCGGCGGATGGAAGACATGCTGCACGCCATGCACCACCACCGGCCGCAAGGGATCATCGGCAAGTTTCACGATGGCCTTCATGCGCAACAGGTTGGGGCCGTGGTAGCTGCGCACCAGATCGAGGAACAGCTCGAACCCGTAAGGCTTGATGGCCTGATCGCTGGTGACGCAAAAGGCGGAAATGCGGTCGTCGTGACGGTTCACGTCGTGGTCATGATCATGGTCGTGCCCATGGTCGTGCCCATGGTCGTGATCGTGATGATGGCCGCGACGGCGGTTGCGGGGGCGCCGGGCATCGGGCTCGTAGGCTTCCGCCGCCAGCCAGCGCCGCACCTCGGCCGTCCTGGTCTGCGGATCATAAAGGCCGGTGTTGAACAACCGCTCCGGCGTCACGTCGCGCACCACCTCGAGCAGGCGGGCGGCGGGATTGAGCTTGCGCAGCCGGCCGATGATGGCGAACAGCCTGTCTTCGCCCTCGCGCCCCGAAAGCAGATCGGCCTTGGTGATGACGATGCGGTCGGCCACCGCCACCTGCTTGACCGCCTCGGCATGGGTATCGAGCGTCTGATCGCCCACCACCGTGTCGACCACGCAGATCACCCCTTCGAGACGATAGCGCTCGACGAGGTAGGGATGGTTCATCACCGTGTGCAGGACAGGGGCGGGATCGGCAAGCCCGGTCGTCTCGATGACCAGGCGTTCAAAGGCCAGGACTTCGCCCCGGTCGCGCTTTTCGATGAGGCTGACGAGGGTATCGACCAGTTCGCCGCGAATGGTGCAGCACAAACACCCCGAAGACATCTCGAAGATGTTGTCGTCGGTCTTTTCCACCAAGAGGTGATCGAGCCCCACCTCGCCGAATTCGTTGATCACCACGGCGGTGTTCTTCATCGCCGGATCGGTGAGGATGCGGTTGAGGAGGCTGGTCTTGCCGGCGCCGAGAAAGCCGGTCACCACGCTGACCGGGATGGGCGGACTGTCGCTCATGGCACCGCCCCTTCAAGCGCTGAGCGGCGGGCCAGCCACATGCGCTTTGCCTTGCCCTCGATGCCGGCTGCGATGAGCGCCACCAGCACCAGCCCGCCGCCGCCGTACTGGTTGGCGCTGAGCCTCTCGCCCAGCATCAAGGCGGCCACCAGCGTGGTCATCACCGGCTCGAGGTTGAAGAACGGCGCCACCACCGAGGCGGGCGCAAAGGAAAGGCTCTGCATGTGCACAAAATAGTTCACCACATAGAGCGTGCCTAGCCCGAACAGCGCGGCATAACCCAGACCCGTGACGCCGCCGCCAGGAAAGAAGTGAATGGTCCCGCCCGACCACCACAGCGCGACCGCCAGCGTCACCGGCCAGATCATCAGGTGCCCCAGGAAGCTGAAGACAACCGGCGACAGGCGGGCCGACAGGGCGCGGCCGGAATAGAACTGTACCACCCCGCCGATGGCGGCCGATGCGGCCAGCGCGATGCCGCGCCAATCGAGGGCCTCGAAGCCCGGGCCGATGGCCAGGATCAGCCCGCAGAACGCCAGCACTGCAATGGCGATCCGCCCCCACCCCGGCACCGTGCCCTCGACCAGCGGGGCGGTGATGAGGATGATCACCGGAAAGGTGAAGAAGATGATCACCGCAAGACCGACGGGGATGAACTCAACCGAGGCAAGATAGGCAATCGAGATGACCGCGGTCGAGGCCGCCTGCGCCACGAGGCCCGGCATGGCAGCCTTCGGCACGTCCACCCTGAGCCCCAGCGCCGCGGTGACGATGGCGAACACCAGCGCCAGCATCGAGGTGCGGAAGAACGTCGATTCCGGTGCCGGAATGCCGTTCTGGTAGGCCAGGCGCACCAGCGGCGGAATGATGCCGTAGCCGCCGGCCGCCAGCAGCGCAAAGCCGATGCCGACGAGCGGCCGCGTGGTGGTGGTCATCGAGGGCCTACTGCCTGCCCCTCACCTTGCGGGTATGCCGGGTGCTCAGGGCCTCTGTGCTCATGCTGTCGGCGCGCTTGGTGAATTCCGAAAAGGCGGCCGGCGAAATCACCTCGCAATGGTCGCTTCCCTGGTGCAGATAGGCGCAGACCGACATGGTCTCGCGCTGGTTGAGCGACCACATCAGCGCCACGTATTCCTTGGTGCCGGGTACCCTCACGACGCCGCTGTCGCCGCCCGAGAACAGATCGTGGGTCGAGGCGAGGCGCCCGGCAAGCAGGGCATCGGCCTTGTTGGCGTTGGAAAAGCGGCCGAACGAGACGCCCCATCCGGTCAGTTGATCCGCCTTTGCCCAGGAAACGCGGTCTCGGCCCTTGCACACAATGTCGCGCATGTCGCCGGGCTTGCCGCCGGTCTGGTCGACGATCTGCAGGACATGCGGAGCACCGGCATAACGACCCTTGCGCTGGGCGGCGGATTCCAAAAGCACCTGGGCGATGTCGGCTCGGGCATGGGCGGTCTTGGCGCCGAACACCACGGCGATGTAGCGGGTCTTTTCGATGACCGCGCTGCCCACCAGGTTGAAGCCGGATTCGCAGATATAGCCGGTCTTCATGCCGTCCGCCGTCGACATCTGCCTCAGCAGGAGGTCGCGGTTCTTGAGCCGCTTCCTGCCCACCCTCACATAGGGCTCGGAGAAATAGTGCCAGTATTGCGGAAACTTGTGCTCGATGGCGAGGGCGAGCAGCGCGATGTCGCGCGCCGTGGTGTACTGCTCGGGATCGTAGAGCCCGTGCGGATTGACGAAGTGGGTGCCGTTCATGCCCAGTTTTTGCGCCGTGGCGTTCATGTGGGTCACGAATTCTCGCACGTCGCCGCCCACCGCCTCGGCCAGCACCAGGGCCATGTCGTTGGCCGAATAGACCAAAAGGGCCCTGAGGGCGAAATCAACGCTTATCTCGCTGCCGGCCCTGAGGCCGATCTTGCTCGGCTGCACGCGACTGGCAAGGCGCGAGACCTTGATCTTTTGATGCAGCTTCAGACGCCCGCTGCTGAGAGCATCGAAGGTGAGATAGGCGGTCATCAGCTTGGTGAGCGAAGCCGGATACCACGGTTTTCCCGCATCCTGGGCCAGGATGACTTGGCCGGTCGAGGCGTTGATGACCAGCGATGGCCCTGCAATGGCCGCATTGGCGCCGAACAAGACGGCGATGATGAGGATAAGGGCAATCTGCGCGCGGCCGCCGCACAGTCTGCCGAATAAGCCAAATACTGACATTCCAGGTCCGGTGTTGATTTGAAATTCCCGTTTGCCCGCGCCGCCGTGCCACAGACCTAGCGCATTTGGTCGGCAAAGGGAATTGCCTGATGGGCGTTGCCTTGGCGGTTTCGCAGTTTGCAAAGGCCCGTCGTCGCAGTTTGCAAAGGCTGCGTGGTGGCGTCGTCAAGATGTTGGGGCGGCTGTCGTTGCTGATGCGACATCTGGTGGCGCGCCCATGGCACGGCGATTGCTTGAAGAGGTTTAACGCCGGGATCAGGGTATTGCGTACCCGGCGGGTTTCAGCGGGGAAGCGATCTGGGCGGGTCGCTTCCCCGGTTTTTTAAAAACCCCGCTTTCATGGCCGGCGTCAACCAGCCGCAGTGACCGCTTCAATGTCGTTCACGATCGACTGGATGAGGGCCTGCGAGGCCGCCAGGGTTGGGGCCAGGTACACATCGCCGCGCCCGCTCGCCGCCACCGCTGCGCCGAGGTCCTCGGCCCCGTGCAGGCCTTCGCCGATGAACAACCCCGAAACGATCAGCGGGCCGGGCAGATCGGCAAGGGCCTCTGTGAGCAACGGCGGCTCTTCCAGAAAGGCGGTATCGACCGCGGCAAAGACCTGCAGGGCCCTGACAGCATCGGCGGCGGCCTCGGCTGCCTGCCGCGAAGCCGGATCGTTGCCGGAGCCGTGGGCGATGATCGCCAGGCGGGCAGCGGCGGGCGCCAGGCCGGCCGAGCGGGCAGTCCTTGCGGCTTCCGCGGCGACGATCCCCGGCAAATCGGCGCTCAGGCCGGTCGGTGGCAGGATGTGGAAGCGGCGGCCACGGGCATCGCTGCCGCCGGTGATGCCCAGACGCTGTGGGATAGCCTGGCGCACATAATAACCACCGCTCATGAACAGGGGGCAGACCCACACCCGATCGCCGCGGAGCCCTTCGGCCGCGGCAGCGAGATCGGGGTCTTCGCGCATGTAGCCGACGGCGACATCGCCAAAGCGCCCGCCTGAGCGCAGGCGTTCGGCAATGATGTTGGGCAGCCGGTTGCAGCGCTTGCCGCCGCGTTCGCCGTGGGCCACGATCAGCAGGGCGGCAAGCGACGGCTCGGCCGAAGTGGCCTTGTCGGGTCTAAGGCTTGTTGCGTGCATGAAACCACATCCGAGACGACAGCGATCAGGGCCACCTGACTATCACGAACGCCACGGCGACGAAAAGCCATCGCGCCGTCAAACAACTTCGATGCGCTATGAAAAAGGGGCGCCCGTACCCGCTCGTGACGAATGCCGACGCCCCCAGTCAAGGCAGGAACAAATGCCTTCCAAATCACCGGATCGCGCGGGGGTGTGCGGGTATGCGTGCGCGGCCGGCAGCTTGAGCAGTTCATTCGCCCGACTTTGGCATTGCCATCGCCGAGCGTGATTTCACCGTGAAATCGCCTGTTACACTGGCCTTTGGCGGCAGCTGTCAGCGCGCCATTGACAAGATCGTGCAAGGGCTGATTAGATCGTTAGTACACAAACGGAAATTGCAAGGCGGGATCGGTGGGCTACCATCTGCCAGGCAGTGTTGACGAGGCGCTCGGCGTGATGGCCGCAAGGCCGGTGCGCATCATTGCCGGCGGCACCGACGTCTACCCCGGCTTGAGCGATCAGCCGCTGGCAGGCGACATCGTCGATGTGACCAGCATCAAGGCGCTCAATGGCATAACCCGCCACGACGGCACCTTCAGGTTCGGGGCGCTCGCTACCTGGAGCGATGTCGTCAGGGCCGACTTGCCGGGCCAGTTCGACGGCCTCAAGGCCGCCGCGCGCGAGGTCGGCTCCATCCAGATCCAGAATGTCGCGACGCTCGTCGGCAACCTGTGCAACGCCTCACCCGCCGCCGACGGGGTGCCGGCGCTCATGGCGCTGGACGCCACCGTGGAGATTGCCTCTGGCGCCGGCTATCATCATGTAAAACTTGAAGATTTCATCACCGGCAACCGCCAGACAGTGCTCAGGCCGGGCGAACTGGTGACCGCGGTCGAGGTGCCGGTCCTGCCCGATGCCTCCCGCTCGGCGTTCGTGAAACTCGGGAGCCGGCGCTATCTGGTCATATCCATCGCCATGGTCGCTGCAGTGCTGGTGCCCGGTGCCGATGCTCGTATCGCCGCAGCGCGGGTGGCGGTGGGGGCCTGCTCGCCGGTTGCGGTGCGCCTGAAAGGTCTGGAAGAGGCCCTCACCGGGCGAGCGTGGGCCGAAGCCGCCAAAATTCCCCAAAAGCAACATCTGGCCGCCCTCAGTGCCATCGACGATATCCGCGCAACCGCCGCCTATCGCCTCGAGGCGGCCCTTGAACTGGTGCGCCGGGCGCTCGATGCCTGCGTGACGGAGGACGCGCCATGACCGCTCCGCGCACCCTTTTCACCCTCAACGGCGAAACCGTCGCCCATGACGGCCCGCCGGGGCGGCGCCTGAGCGCCGCGTTGCGGGAGAATTTCGGCTGCCTCGATGTCAAGGAGGGCTGCAATGCCGGCGACTGCGGCGCCTGCACGGTGCTCATCGACGGCGCCGCGGTCTGCGCCTGCATGGTGCCGGCCGGTCGCCTCGGCGGCCACAGCGTCGATACCCTGTCGGGGCTCAACAATAGCGATTCGCTACTATCTGACCTGCAAAGAGCTTTCCTGCATTACGGGGCGGCCCAATGCGGCATCTGCACGCCGGGCATGCTGGTTTGTGCCCTCGCCTTGTTGCGCACCACCCCGCATCCCGGCGAAGCACAGGTGAGGGATGCCCTCGGCGGGGTGCTGTGCCGCTGCACCGGGTACCGCAAGATCGTGCGCGCCGTCATGGAGGCGACGGGGTTTTCAGCCGTTGCGCCTCAAGCCGCCGCCGGCGCGGCGGTGGGCGCTGGCGTGGTGCGGATCGACGGCGGCCCCAAGGTCGACGGCTCGGAGCGCTTTGGCGACGATGTGGCACCGCCCGGTTGCCTGGCGCTGAAGATCATCCGCTCGCCGCATCATCATGCAGGCTTTGAGTTCGGCGATGTCGCCGGGTTCATCGCCAGCCGCCCGGAGCTGGAAAGGGTGCTGACGGCGGCCGACATTCCCGGACGCAACTGTTTCGGGGTGATCGCCCCGTTTGCCGACCAGCCGGTGTTCGCGGAAAGGCTGGCGCGGTATCGCGGCGAGGCGGTGGCCGCAGTGGTGGGCGAACACGCGGCCATCGAGGCCCTCGGCGATGACGATTTCCCCGTCAACTGGACACCGCTCACCGCCCACCTGACACCGCCGGAGGCTGAAGGCCCGGGTGCTCACCTGCTGCACGAAGGACGCCCCGGCAACCTCCTGACCAGCGGACTTGTGGAGCGCGGCGACGTGGATGACGCCCTGGCGGTCGCCGATCAGGTCATCGAGCGCGGTGTGGAGACGAGCTTTGTCGAGCACGCCTATATCGAGCCCGAGGCGGGCTTCGCGCGCCGGGTGGGCGAGCGCCTCGAGATCCATGCCTGCACCCAGGCTCCCCACATGGACCGCGACAGCGTGGCCGAGATCATGGGGCTCGAGGCCGGACAGGTGCGCATCGTGCCGACCGCCGCCGGCGGCGGCTTCGGCTCCAAGCTCGACATTTCGCTGCAACCCTTCATCGCGCTGGCGGCATGGGTGACGGGCAAGCCGGTGCGCCTTGCCTATTCGCGCCGGGACTCGATGGCCTCGACCACCAAGCGCCATCCCGCCGCCATGACGCTACGCATCGGGGCAAACCGCGATGGCCGGCTGACGGGTCTCGATTTTGCCGGCACCTTCAATACCGGCGCCTATGCCTCATGGGGCCCGACGGTGGCCAACCGGGTGCCGGTGCATGCCTCGGGCCCCTATTTCGTGCCCCACTACCGGGCCCGCTCACGCGCCATCCATACCCATTGCACGCCTTCAGGCGCGTTTCGCGGCTTCGGTGTGCCGCAGGCCGCCATCGCCCAGGAAACCGCCTTTGATGAACTGGCCGACCGGCTCGGCATCGACCGCCTGGAGTTCCGCCTCATCAATGCCCTTACCGATGATACCCCCACCGTAACCGGCCAGGTGTTCGGCTCCGGCGTTGGCATCAAGGCGTGCCTGGAAGCGCTCCGGCCCCATTGGCAGAAAGCCCGGAAATCTGCCGCAAACGCCAATCTCAACGGCAACGGCAGCCGCCACGGGGTAGGGCTGGCGGCGGGCTGGTATGGCTGCGGCAACACCTCGCTACCCAACCCATCGACGATTCGCTGCGGCATCCGCGCCGACGGCACCGTGGTGCTGCACCAGGGTGCGGTCGATATCGGCCAGGGCGCCAACACCGTGGTCGCCCAGATCTTCGCCGATGCCCTCGGGGTGCCGCTGTCGATCCTGCGGCTCGTTGGTCCCGACACCGACTTGACACCCGATGCCGGCAAGACCTCGGCGTCGCGCCAGACCTATGTCTCGGGCAATGCCGCGCGGCTTGCCGGCGAGGCGCTCAGGGCAAAGATCCTGCGCCTCGGCAATGCCAGCCCTGCGGCCGTCATCACCTGCGGCAATGGCGAACTGGTGCTCACCGAGGCGGGCGGGGAGCGTCGCCATATCGACCTTTCCGGCCTCGCCGTCGAGCCCGGCGACTATGTGCTCAGCGCCGAGGCGACCTACGATCCGCCGACCCAACCGCTCGATGCCAAGGGCCAGGGCATCCCCTACGCGGTCTTCGGCTTCGCGGCGCAGATGGTCGAGCTGGCGGTTGATGTGGCGCTCGGCACGGTAAAGCTGAAAAGGTTCACCGCCGCCCACGATGTCGGCCGCGCCATCAATCCGGTGCTGGTGGAAGGCCAGGTGGAAGGCGGCATCGCGCAAGGGCTGGGCATGGCGCTGATGGAGGAATTCATCCCCGGCCGCAGCGAGAACCTCCACGATTATCTCATCCCCACCATCGGCGATGTGCCGGAGATCCAGACCCTCATAATCGAGGTGCGCGACAAGCACGGTCCGTATGGCGCCAAGGGGCTGGGCGAGCACGTGCTGGTGCCCACCGCGCCCGCCATCCTCAACGCCATCCGCGACGCCACCGGCGCCGTCATCACCCGCGTGCCGGCCACCCCCGACCGGGTGCGCGCCGCCATCGTCGCTGCGCAGGTAAAGGCCGCCCCATGAACCAAGCTCACTCACTGCCCGCGGATAAGATCCGCTGCGATGCCTGTCCGGTCATGTGCTACATCGCCGAGGGCAAGGTCGGGGCCTGTGACCGCTATGCCAACCAGCACGGTGAACTGGTTCGTATCGATTCGCTACTGATATTGCAGGCAGGTGGCAGCGAGGCCCAGGTGGTGCCGTTCTTCAATGGCAACGCGGCGACATGGCAGGGCGACATCATCTCCGCCGGGAATACCTTCGTCACCGCCATCGGCGCCGGCACCACCTATCCCGACTACAAGCCCGCCCCCTTCATCGTCTCGCAGGAAGTCGACGGCGTCGACATGGTGACGGTGGTCACCGAGGGCATCTTCAGTTATTGCGGCGTCAAGGTGAAGGTCGACACCGACCGCCATCTGGGGCCTGAATGCGCCGCCGTCCGGGCCGAGGGCGAACAGGTGGGGCACGTGACGACCGCCGAATACGGCTCGCAGATGCTCTCCATCGGCGGGGTCCGCCACCTGACCGGCGGCTCCAAGAAAGAAGGCCGCGTCACCTGCGACATCCTCATGCGCCTGTGCAACGGCGAGGCGGTGGACCTTTGCGTCGACGGCGGCGCCGGCATGGTCCTGGCGGCCAACCAGGCCCCGGTCATCAACGCGGTGGCCGAAGAACGCATGCGGGTCGGCTGCGGGTCGGCCACCATCGGCATGTTCGCCAAGCAGTGGCACGGCCTGGTCGATGAAGTGGTGGTGGTCGACGATCACATCACCGGCGTCTTGTCCGAGCACCAGGCCGGCAAGGTGCTGGGCGTCGCCGCGACCGGCATCAAGGTGAAAGGCCGGCGCTCCACCCCGGGGCGCTATTTCCAGGTGGCCGAGCCCGGTACCGGCTGGGGCGGCACCGACATCGCCGATCCCCTCACCATCCTCGGCCCCTTCGATGCCAAGCTGGCAAGGCCGGGCCTGCGGTTGCTGATGGTTTCAACCACCGGCGAACAATTCGCCTATTACGTGCTCGACGATGACCTGAAGCCTATCGAGCACGACCTGCCGGATGCCTTGCGGCCATCGGTCGAACGCATTGCCGAGAACTGCGAGCCGGCGCTGGCGACGGTGCTGTTCATGGCCGGCGCCGGCGGCAGCCTGAGGGCCGGCGCCACCGAGAACCCGGTCAAGCTGACCCGCTCGGTCAAGGACATGCTCACTTATGTGTCGTGCGGCGGGGCGCCGGCCTATGTGTGGCCGGGCGGCGGCATCACCTTCATGGCCGATGTCAGCGCCATGCCCAGGAACGCCTTCGGCTACGTGCCGACGCCGGCCATCGTGGCGCCCATCGAATTCACCATGCGGCGCGAGGACTATGCAGCGCTTGGCGGCCACATGGGGGCCATCGTCGAGGCCGGCGAAGCGGTGAAAAAGGCCGGGCGGCGCGAGAGCGGGCTCAGCGACAGCGCCTGGCCCACTGCCCGGCAGCATTATCGCTGGGGCCGAGAGGGGGATGAGGGACAATGACGGAACCGCAGGTCGCATGGCTGCCCGGCGGGCGCCGACAGCATCTCCAGCACGGTCCCATCGACCTCATCATCGAGACCTGGGGCGATCGGCACCAGCGCGACATCGCCCACCGGGCAGCCGTCGCGCGGTTTGCCTCCATCCTCGATGAACTGGTGGCGGAACTGGCGCTGTTGCGAAAACCCTGTCCGCCCGAAGGCCTTGGCGTCCAGGGTCGCGTCGCCCGGCGCATGCTGGCGGCGGTGATGCCGTTCGCGGCCGAAGGCGTCTTCGTCACGCCCATGGCGGCGGTGGCCGGCGCGGTGGCCGAAGAGGTGCTCGATGCCATGCTCGTGGCAGCAGCCCTCGACAAGGCCTATGTCAACAACGGCGGCGATATCGCCCTGCACCTGGGCGCCCATCAGCGCTTCGATGTCGCCATGATCACGCTGGGGGCGCTGCCCGCCGATGCCGGGCGGGTGGCGATCGAGGCCGCCGATGAGGTGCGCGGCATCGCCACCTCCGGGCGTCACGGCCGCAGCCTTTCCCTCGGCATCGCCGATTCGGTGACGGTGCTGGCAACCGGCGCGGCCATGGCCGATGCCGCCGCCACCCTCATCGCCAACGCCGTCGACCTGCCCGGCCACCCGGCGGTCGAGCGCCGTCCGGCGTCATCTCTCAGGGACGACAGCGATCTCGGCGAGCGCCTGGTGGTGACCGGCGTCGGCCACCTCGATCCTGAAGAAGTCGACCTGGCGCTTGAGACCGGGCTGGCGTCGGCCGAGGCCATGCGGACGGCCGGGCGCATTGCCGCTGCCGCCTGCTTCCTGAAAGGTCGATCGAAGGTTGCGGGGCCCGCCGTGCGCGGTGCAACATGCCATCTGCCCGGCGCCATCCAGCCCGAACGGATGGAGCGGGTCCATGCCTGAGGTCGAGACGGCCCGAACAGCAACAGGAGACCCTGAGATGAAGGCGAAGATCAGGAAACTCATGGTGGTGGTGGACGAGACCCGGCTGGAAATGGGGCGCGAAATCTCGCCGCCCACCCGCCGGGCGGCCGCCGTGGCGGTGATCGAGAACCCGTTCGCCGGGCGCTATGTGGAAGACCTCACCGAACTGATGGACATCGGTGCCGAACTGGGCGGCTTTCTCGGCGAGCGCTGCGTCAAGGCGCTGGGCATCGAGCCGGGCGAGGCGGAAAGCTACGGCAAGGCGGCGATGGTCGGCGAGGCGGGCGAGCTGGAACACGCCGCCGCCATCCTCCACCCCAAGCTCGGCGCGCCGTTGCGCAAGGCGGTGGAAAAGGGCGCCGCACTCGTTCCCTCCTCCAAGAAGATGGGCTCGCCCGGCCAGACCCTCGACATCCCGCTCGGCCACAAGGATGCAGCCTACGTGCGCTCGCACTTCGATGGCATGGAGGTGCGCATGAACGATGCCCCCAAGGCGGGCGAAATCATGGTAGCGGTGGCGGTGACCGATTCAGGCCGCCCCCTGCCACGGGTCGGCGGCCTCAAGGCAAGCGAGGCCAAGGGCGAGGACGGTTTGCGCTGAACGCATCGGAAACGAACAACAAGGGAGACCAAAGCCATGAAACTTTTGAAGATGTTGGGCGTGGTGGCCGTGGGCGCCGCGACGCTGGGCTGTTCGGTGGCAGCGTTTGCCGCCGATACCATCAAGATCGGCGACATCAACAGCTATAAGCGCGCCGCCGCCTTTTCGGTGCCCTACAAGCAGGGCCTCGAACTGGCACTGGCCCAGATCAATGCCGCAGGCGGGGTGCTGGGCAAGAAGATCCAGGTGATCTCGCGCGACGACCAGGCGCAGCCGGGCGAGGCGGTGAAGATCGCCGATGAACTTTTTTCGCGCGATGGCGTGGTGATGATCACCGGTTCGTTCCTGTCCAATATCGGCCTGGCGCTCTCATCCTACGCGGGCGAGAAAAAGCACCTGTATCTCGCCGCCGAGCCGCTCGCCGACAGCATCGTGTGGGAAAAGGGCAACCGCTATACCTTCCGCCTCAGGCCCTCGACCACCATGCAGGCCGCGATGCTGGCCGAGGCGGCCGCCGCCATGCCGGCCAAGAAGTGGGCGACGATCGCCCCCAACTACTCCTACGGCAAGGAAGCCGTCGCGGCGTTCGAAAAGGCCCTCAAGGCCAAAAAGCCCGATGTCCAGTTCGTCACCGAGCAATGGCCGGCGCTGTTCAAGATCGATGCCGGCGCCGAGGTGGCCGCGATTGATGCCGCCAAGCCCGACGCCATATTCAATGTCACCTTCGGCTCCGATCTCGCCAAGTTCGTGCGCGAGGGCGAGACCCGCGGGCTGTTCAAGGGCAAGCTGGTGGTCGGGCTCCTGACCGGCGAGCCGGAATATCTCGATCCCCTGAAGGGCGAAGCGCCCACTGGCTGGATCGTTACCGGCTATCCCTGGTATGACATCAAGGATCCGGCGCACGTGGCCTTCGTCGATGCCTACAAGAAGATGTGGAACGATTATCCGCGCACCGGTTCTCTGGTCGGGTACGACACCATGAAGTCGATCGCCGCGGCCATCGAAAAGGCCGGCTCCACCGACACCGAGGCGCTGGTCAACGCCTTCGAGGGGCTCAACGTCGCCACGCCCGCCGGCAAGATCAGCTTCCGCAAGATCGACCACCAGTCCACCATGGGCGCCTGGGTCGGCACCACCGCCCTGAAGGACGGCAAGGGTGTCATGGTCGACTGGAAGTACGACGACGGCGCCAACTATCTGCCGAGCGATGCCGAAGTGAGGGCCATGCGGCCGCAGTGACGGCTTAGCGCGCGGCGTTCGCTGATTGCACTTGATAGAGGCGGCTCGCCCTCGCGGCGGGCCGCTCACATGAGGCGACCATGGGAGTGTTCATCGCCCAGCTTCTGACCGGCATGGCCAATGCCTCGGCGTTGTTCCTGGTCGCCTCGGGGCTGTCGATCATCTTCGGCGTGACGCGGGTGGTGAACTTCGCCCACGGCTCGTTCTACATGCTGGGCGCCTACGTGGCGGTCTCCGCCATCGCCATGATGCCCGGCCCCTTCGGCTTCTGGGCCGGCATCCTCTTAGCCGGCCTTGCCGTCGGGCTCATCGGCCTCATCGTCGAGATCGTGGTGCTGAAGCCCATCTACAAATCGCCCGAGCTTTACCAGCTCGTTGCCACCTTCGGCGTCATCCTGGTGGTTCAGGACCTCTCCCTCATCGCGTGGGGGCCGGAAGACCAGATGGGCCCACGCGCTCCCGGCTTCAAAGGCGTCGTGCATATCCTCGGGCAGGCGGTGCCGTCCTATGATCTGGTGCTCATTGTCCTGGCGCTGGCGGTGCTGGGGGGGTTGTGGGTGCTGTTCAACCGCACCCGCGCCGGGGTGCTGGTGAGGGCTGCCACCGAGGACCGCGAGATGGTGGGCGCGCTGGGGGTCAACCAGTCGGTGCTGTTTTCCGCCGTGTTCTTTCTCGGCTCGTTCCTCGCCGGCATCGGCGGGGCGGCACAGGTACCCAAGGGCGGGGCCAACCTTTTGATGGACTTTTCGATCCTCGCCAGCGTCTTCGTGGTGGTGGTGATCGGCGGCATGGGCTCGATCCTCGGGGCCTATATCGCCGCCATGCTGGTCTCGGTGCTGCAAGGCTTCGGGGTGCTGCTGCTGCCGCAGAGCACCCTCGTCTTGATGTACGTGGTGATGGCGGTGGTGCTGACGGCGAGGCCCTGGGGCCTGCTCGGCAAGCCGGAAGCCGCCGGCCAGGCCGGTCCGGGCGTGGTGCCGGAAGCGCCCATGCGACCCATGCGGTTGCCCGGGCGCCTTTTCGTCCTCGCCCTCATCGCCGGACTGGCGCTGCTGCCGCTCATGGGCGATCCGTTCTGGCGCATCCTCGCCACCGACATCCTCATTGTCTGCCTGTTCGCCAAGAGCCTGCATTTCATCCTCGGCACCGGCGGGCTGGTCTCCTTCGGGCATGCCGCCTATTACGGCGGCGGCGCTTATGTCGCGGCCCTTGCCGTCAGCCATTTTGCCGCCCCCATGGAACTGGCGCTGTTTCTGGCACCGCTCGGCGCCGGCCTCGCCGCCATGATCATCGGTTGGTTCTGCGTGCGCCTGTCGGGCGTCTACTTCGCCATGCTGACGCTGGCCTTTGCACAGGTCTTGTGGTCGATCGTCTTCCAGTGGTCGGACCTGACCGGCGGCGATGACGGCATCCTCGGGGTGTGGCCGGCCTCGTGGGCCGCGGGCAGCGTCTATTATTACCTGGTGCTGGTGCTGGCGGTGGGCGGCATCATCACCCTCAACGCCATGGCCCACACCCCCTTCGGCTATGCCCTGAGGGCGGGCCGCGATTCATCTCTCAGGAGCGAGGCCATCGGCATCAACGTCAAGCTGGTGCAGTGGGCAGCCTTCGTCTTCGCCGGCGCCATGGCGGGCCTTGCCGGGGGGTTCTATGCCTTCGCCAAGGGCAGCGTCTTTCCCAACGAGATGGAGATCGCCCGCTCCTTCGATGCCCTCATCATGGTGTTCCTCGGCGGCGTCCAGTCGCTCGCCGGCCCGATCACCGGGGCGGCCGCCTTCACGCTTTTGAAGGACCAGATCTCGCGCTTCGAATACTGGCGCCTGATCCTCGGCCTCACCATCATCTTGATCGTCATCGTGCTGCCCGGCGGCCTCGCCAGCGCCGGTGAGCGCCTTGCGCGCCTCATCGGCCGCACTCCCCGCAACGCGGAGCCGGCGCCATGAGCCTGTTGCAGGTCGAGGGCTTGCAAAAGAGCTTTGGCGGGGTGCGCGCTGTGGCCGGGGTGTCGTTCGAAGTGGCGCGCGGCGAACTTCTGGCCCTCATCGGGCCCAACGGGGCGGGCAAGTCCACCTGCTTCAACATGCTGTTCGGCCTCATCCGCCCCGATGCCGGCGCCGTGCGCCTCGATGGCCTGGAGATCACGGCCTTGAAGCCGCGCGCCATCTGGCGCCTCGGGGTGGGGCGCACCTTCCAGATCACCGCCACCTTTTCCTCCATGACGGTGATCGAGAACGTCCAGATGGCCCTCATCTCGCACGCCGGCAAAAGCTTCTCGATGCTTTCCCGGGCGCGGCAAATGGCGCGGCAACGGGCACTGGAACTGCTCGACCTGGTGGGCATGGCCGATCAGGCGGAACGGGCATCGAGCATCCTCGCCTATGGCGACCTGAAGCGCCTCGAACTGGCGATCGCGCTGGCCAACGAGCCGGGATTGCTGCTCATGGACGAACCCACCGCTGGCATGGCGCCGGGCGAGCGCGGGGCGCTCATGGACCTGGTCGCCACCATCGTGCGGCAGCGCCACATGGCGAGCCTGTTCACCGAGCACGACATGGACATCGTCTTCGGCCACGCCGACCGGGTGTTGGTCTTGAACCGCGGCGAACTGATCGCCGAAGGACCGCCCGCCGCCATCCGCAACGATCCGCGGGTGCGCGAGGTTTATCTCGGAGGCGGTCATGCTTGAGGTTTCGGGACTCAATGCCTTTTACGGCGGCGCCCACATCCTGCACGATGTCGGGCTCGCCATGGCGCGCGGCGAGGCGGTGGCGCTCCTGGGGCGCAACGGTGCCGGCAAGTCGACCACCATGAAGGCGATCATGGGCCTGGTCAGGCCAAGCAGCGGGCGCATCCTTTATGAGGGCCACGACATCGCCGGCGAAAAGCCCTACCGCATCTGCCGCGCCGGCATCGGCCACGTGCCGGAGGAGCGGCGCATCTTCAAGCACCTGACAGTCATGGAAAACCTCAGCGTCGGCGCCCGCAAGCCCCGCCCCGGGGTGCCGCATTGGAGCATCGAGCGGCTTGTCGACCTGTTCCCCAATCTCGGCGAGCGGGCCGGCAACCTCGGCGGGCAGCTTTCGGGCGGCGAGCAGCAGATGCTGACCATCGCCCGCACCCTGATGGGCAACCCCGCGTTGATCCTGCTGGACGAACCGTCCGAAGGCATCGCGCCGGTGATCGTCGAAGGCCTGGCGCGCACCATCCAGGTGCTGAAGAGCGAGGGGCTGACGGTGCTGATCTCGGAGCAGAACCTTCATTTCGCCAGCGCCGTTGCCGATCGCGCCATGATCATCGAGCGCGGAGCCATCCGCTACGACGGTGCCATGGCCGGCCTCATGGCCGATGCATCGATCCGCGCCAAGTACCTGGCGATCTAGGAAATGAGCAAGCCACCCTACATGCTCGACGATCAGGTGGGCTTTATCCTGCGCCTCGCCAGCCAGCGCCATACGGCGATCTTCGCCGCCCGCATGGTTGCAGGCCTGACCCCCACGCAGTTCGCGGCGCTGGCCCGCCTCGCCGAGGTCGGCGCCACCTCGCAGAACCACCTCGGGCGCCTCATCGCCATCGATGTTGCGACCATCAAGGGGGTGGTGGACCGCTTGCGCCAGCGCGGCTTCATTGCCGCCCTGCCCGACCCGCGGGATCGCCGGCGGGTGATGCTCGATCTCACCGACGAAGGCCGCCGGGTGATCGCCGAAGCCGTCGCGGCCGGCACCGAGATCACTGAGGCGACACTGGCTCCGCTCGAGCCCGAAGAGCGCGACCGACTGGTCACGCTGTTGCGCAAGCTGGCGTGAGGGGAACCGGCAAGCCCGCGGCAAGCTCTATGCCGCGCGATCACTTGCCATGAGTTTTCCTGATGACAAAGATCAGCTCGTCACCGGCCTTTTCCTGGCTGACGAGTTCGTTGCCCGTCTCGTTGCAGTAATGCGGGAAGTCGATCACCGCCGCCGGATCGCTGGCCCTTACCGTTAACAGATCGCCGGCGGCCAAGGATTTCAGGCGCTTGGCCGCCTTGAGCACCGGCAGCGGGCACAGCAAACCCCTGACGTCGAGTTCCGCCTTGTCGCCGGTCATTGCACCTTCGCCTCCTTGACGTCGACACATTTACTCCTTAAACGCAGATTTGTCAGCAAAATGCCGCATTTGAACGAGGCGGCAGCAATCAGTTCCGATACGGTCCCTCAGGCGACGGCAAGTCGTCTACCGGTTTGCGGATCGCAGCATATGGCGGCAGCACCATGACAGCACATTCTTCTGAGCCAGCAGCAAAGCCCGTCCGGCCCGGCGGCCGCGGCAGGGGCCGGGCGCGGGCCTTTGCCAAGGGCCGCCAGGTCAACGATCAGGCCCTCGCCGAGGTCAGGAAGCTGCTCGGCGACCAGCCGCGCCGGCGTGATCTACTCATCGAATTTTTGCATCTCTTGCAGGACCGCTACGGCCATCTCTCGGCCGCCCACATGGCAGCACTTGCCGCCGAAATGCGGCTGGCGCAGACCGAAGTGTTCGAGGTCGCCACCTTCTATCATCATTTCGACGTGGTGAAGGAAGGCGAGGCCGCCCCGCCTGCTATCACCATAAGGGTGTGCGATTCCCTGTCGTGCGAAATGGCGGGTGCTGGCGAAATTCTTAAAAAGCTCGGCGACAAGGCCCCGAAGTCGGTGCGGGTGGTGCATGCGCCCTGCATGGGCCTGTGCGACCAGGCCCCGGCGGCGGCGGTGGGCCACAATTACATGGGTAACGTCACCGCCTCATCGCTGCTCAAGGCCGCCAAGGCAGGCGACACCAAGCCGGCGATGCCGCGCTACCAGTCGTTCAAGGCTTATGTGAAGGAGGGCGGCTACGACGTCCTCAAGGCCTTGCGCGGCAAGGGCGGCCGCAGCCCTGAAGAGGTGATGGAAATACTGATGCAGGCGGGCCTCAGGGGCCTCGGCGGGGCGGGCTTTCCGGCCGGCCAGAAGTGGAAGTTCGTGCGCGCCGCCTCCGCCCCGCGCTATCTCTGCGTCAACGCCGACGAGGGCGAGCCCGGCACCTTCAAGGACCGCTATTACCTCAGGACCCGCCCGCACCAGTTCCTCGAAGGCGCGCTGATCGCCGCCTGGGGTGTCGATGCCAAGGCGGCTTACATCTACGTGCGCGACGAATACCCCGCCGCCTTGCGCATCCTCAAAAAGGAGATTGCGGTCCTTGAAAAGGAAGGCATCGCGCCAGCCGGCTATATCCATGTGAGACGCGGTGCCGGTGCCTATATCTGCGGCGAGGAATCGGCAATGATCGAATCGATCGAAGGCAAGCGCGGCCTGCCGCGTCATCGCCCGCCCTATGTGGCGACCGTCGGCCTGTTCAACCGCCCGAGCCTCGAGCACAACGTCGAAACGCTCTACTGGATGCCGGCGATCCTAGCGAAGGGTGCGGAATGGTTCGCCGCGCAAGGAAAAGACGGCCACAAAGGCCCGCGTTCCTATTCGGTATCGGGCCGGGTGAAAAACCCCGGCGTCGTCCTCGCCCCGGCCGGCACCACCGCCAACGAACTGATCAAGATGTGCGGCGGCATGGCCAAGGGCCAAAAATTCAAGGGCTACCTGCCGGGCGGCGCCTCGGGCGGCGTGCTGCCGGCATCGCTTGCCGACATCGGGCTCGATTTCGGCGGCAAACTTGCCGAACTGGGGGCCTTCGTCGGCAGCCACGCGGTGGTGATCCTTTCCGACAAGGACGACATGAAGGACGTGGCGGTCAACCTGCTCAAATTCTTCGAGGATGAAAGCTGCGGCCAGTGCACCCCCTGCCGGGTGGGCTGCGAGAAGGCCGTCAAGCTGATGAAGAAGCGGAAATGGGATCAAGGGCTGCTGGCCGAACTCTCCAACGCCATGGCCGATGCCTCGATCTGCGGCCTCGGCCAGGCCGCGCCCAACCCCATCCGCACGGTGATGACGCATTTCAAGCGGGACATTTCCTGACGCGCTGAAAAGCGCAAACGGGCAAGTCTCCAGGAGGAAGCACGATGTCTGACGGAAAAGTCACTTTCAATCTCGATGGGCACGACGTCGTCGCCGAGCCGGATGAATCGATCTGGCAGGTGGCCAAGCGCCACGGCACCACCATCCCGCATCTGTGCTGGAAGGACGCCCCCGGCTACCGCGCCGACGGCAACTGCCGTGCCTGCATGGTTGAGGTCGAGGGCGAGCGGGTGCTGGCGGCATCGTGCCTGAGAAAGCCCGCCGAGGGCATGAAGGTGAAGACCCAGACCGAGCGCGCCAAGGCGGCCCGCCACATGGTGTTCGAACTGTTGATGGCCGACCAGCCCAGGCCCGACAACGCCCACGACACCCAGTCCTCGTTCCTCAAGTGGGCAAAGGCGATGGAGGTCAAGCTGTCGCGCTTCCCGAAGGACGAAAGTCCGAAAGCCGACGTCAGCCATCCGGCCATGGCCGTCAACCTCGATGCCTGCATCCATTGCAACCTGTGCGTCCGCGCCTGTCGCGAGGTACAGGTCAACGACGTGATCGGCATGGCGTGGCGCGGTTCTGAAGAAAAGATCGTGTTCGACTTCGACGATCCCATGGGCCAGTCCACCTGCGTTGCCTGCGGGGAATGCGTGCAGGCCTGCCCGACCGGTGCCCTGATGCCGGCGAACCTCGTCGATGCCAGGGGTCGCGGCGGCCGCGTCGCCGAGCGCCAGGTGCAATCGGTATGCCCGTATTGCGGCGTCGGCTGCCAGATCACCTACAACCTGAAGAAGGACGCCAAGACCGGCAAGGAGACCATCGCCTGGGTGGATGGCGCCGGCGGTCCCGCCAACCAGAACCGGCTGTGCGTCAAGGGCCGCTTCGGCTTCGATTACGTCACCTCGCCGGAACGCCTGACCAGGCCGCTGATCCGCAAAGCCGGCAAGCCCAAGGGTCTCAACATGGACCCCAAAAAGCCACTCACGCATTTCCGCGAGGCGACGTGGGAAGAAGCCCTCGATTTCGCTGCCTCTGGCCTCAGGGCGGCGCGCGATACCCATGGCAAGAAAGCGCTGGCCGGCTTCGGCTCGGCAAAATGCTCCAACGAGGAGGCCTATCTGTTCCAGAAGCTGGTGCGCACCGGGTTTGGTTCCAACAATGTCGATCATTGCACCCGGCTGTGCCATGCCTCCTCGGTCGCCGCGCTGATGGAGACCATCGGCTCGGGCGCCGTGACGGCGCCGTTCACCGCGGTGAAGGATTCCGACCTCATCATCGTCATCGGCTCCAACCCCACTGGCAACCATCCCGTCGCCGCCACCTTCTTCAAGCAGGCCGCCAAGCGCGGTGCCGAACTCATCGTCATGGACCCGCGCGCCACCGCCCTGAAGCGCCACGCCACCCACATGCTGCAGTTCAAGAACGGCGCCGATGTCTCGCTTCTCAACGCCATGATGCATGTGATCGTCGAGGAGGGCCTCTACGACCGGCAATATATCCAGGCCCATACCGACGGCTTCGAGCGGCTGAAGACCCACTTGAAGAAATTCACGCCCGAGGACATGGAAAAGATCTGCGGCATCAGGGCAGATGAAATCCGCACCGTCGCCCGCAAATACGCCAGGGCCAACGCCGCCATCATCTTCTGGGGCATGGGCGTCTCGCAGCATACCCACGGCACCGACAATGCCCGCTGCCTCATCTCGCTGGCGCTCATGTGCGGCCAGACCGGGCGCGCCGGCACCGGCCTGCACCCCTTGCGCGGCCAGAACAACGTGCAAGGGGCATCGGATGCCGGCCTCATCCCCATGGTGTTCCCCGACTACATGAAGGTCGGCGATGAAAAGCTGAAGGCGCGCTTCGAGACGCTGTGGGGCGCCGAACTCGATCCCGAGCCCGGCCTCACCGTGGTCGAGACCATCGATGCCATCCATGCCGGCAAGGTGCGCTCCATGTACATCATGGGCGAGAACCCGGCCATGTCGGACCCCGATGTGGCGCATGCCCGCGAGGCACTGGCCAAGCTCGATCATCTGGTGGTTCAGGACATCTTCCTCACCGAGACGGCGATGTATGCCGATGTCATTCTCCCCGCCACCGCCTGGCCGGAAAAGACCGGCACCGTCTCCAACACCAACCGCCAGGTGCAGATGGGCCGGCAGGCGCTGGATGCCCCCGGCGAGGCGAAGCCCGACTGGTGGATCACCCAGGAAATCGCCCGCCGCATCGGCCTCAAGTGGAGCTATGCGGGCCCGGCCGATGTGTTCGCGGAAATGAAGCAGGCGATGCCGTCGCTCGACAATATCACCTGGGCGCGGCTGGAAACTGAAAACGTCGTCGCCTACCCGTGCCCGGCGCCCGATCATCCCGGCACCGCCATCGTGTTCGGCGATCGCTTCCCCACCGCCGACGGGCTCGGCAAGTTCGTGCCGGCCGAAGTGCTGCCGCCCGACGAGCAGCCGGATGCGAAATTCCCCTTCATCCTGTCGACCGGCCGCCAGCTCGAACATTGGCACACCGGCGCCATGACCAGGCGCACCACGGTGCTCGATGCCGTCGAGCCCGAGCCGACGGTGCAGATGAGTTCGCGCGACATCGCCAGGTTCGGCATGTTGCCCGGCGACATGGTGAAGGTGACGACAAGGCGCGGCTCTATCACCTTGAAGGCGCGCCAGGAAGGCTCCATCGCGCCGGGGACGCTGTTCATCCCGTTTGCCTATGTGGAGGCGGCCGCCAACATCCTGACCAACCCCAAGCTCGACCCGTTCGGCAAGATCCCCGAGTTCAAGTTCGCTGCCGCGAAAGTGGAGCCGGTGAAGAAAGTGCAGGCGCAGGCGGCCGAGTGACAACACACAGGGTCGCGCAAGCCGAAGGCTTGGTGTATAGACCGGCACGCCATGCCGCATGAACCCGATATCGTCACCTTTGGGTGCCGGCTCAACACCTATGAGTCGGAAGTGATCCGCGAGCGCGCCAGCGCCGCGGGGCTGAATGATGTCGTGATCTTCAACACCTGCGCGGTGACCGCCGAGGCAACCCGCCAGGCCCGCCAGGCCATCCGTCGGGCACGGCGCGAAAAGCCCGGCCACCGCATCATCGTCACCGGCTGCGCGGCCCAGGTCGACCCCAAGATGTTCGCTGCCATGCCCGAGGTCGACCAGGTGCTGGGCAACGCCGAAAAGCTGGCAAGCCGCTCCTACGGTACGACCGGTGAAAAGGTGCGCGCTGGTGACATCATGGCGGTGCGCCACACCGCAGACGACCAGATATCGGGGATCGCCGGGCGCACCCGCGCCTTCGTTGCAGTGCAGAACGGCTGCGATCATCGCTGCACCTTCTGCATCATCCCCTTCGGGCGCGGCAATTCGCGCTCGGTGCCGGTTGCACAGGTCATCGCACAGGTGCGCGGGCTGGTGGAGGCAGGAACACCCGAGATCGCGCTCACCGGCGTCGACATCACCGCCTGGGGCGGCGACCTGCCGGGGGCGCCGAAGCTCGGCCATCTGGTGAAGTCCGTCCTCGATGCGGTGCCGGAGTTGAAGCGCCTGCGCCTCACCTCCCTCGACATGGTCGAAGTCGACGATGAGCTGATGGCAGCGATTGGCGGCGATCCCCGCTTGATGCCGCATTTCCATCTGTCGCTGCAGGCCGGCGATGACATGATCCTAAAGCGCATGAAGCGCCGCCACAGCCGCGCCGACGCCCTGGCTTTCTGCGCCGCCGTGCGCCGGGTGCGCCCCGATGCGGTGTTCGGCGCCGACCTGATTGCCGGCTTTCCGACCGAGACCGAAGAAATGTTCGCCAATACCCTGTCGCTGGTGGGCGAGGTGGGCCTCACCTATCTGCACGTCTTTCCGTTTTCGCCGCGTCCGGGAACGCCAGCTGCCCGCATGCCGCAGGTCGAGGGATCGCTGGTGCGCGAGCGCGCCCGGCGTCTGAGAGCCGAGGGCGAGGCGCAGCTTTCGCGCTTCCTGAAAGGCGAAGTGGGACGCCGCCGCGAGGTGCTGGTGGAGACCGGCGACCTCGGCCGTACCCCCCACTACGCCGCGGTGCGCCTGGCGGCCCCGGCGGAGACCGGCCGCATCGTCGACGTCGAGATCACCGGTGCCGATACCACCAGGCTCAACGGCAGGCTGGCGGCATGAGCGGCTTCTTCAAGAAACTCTTCAATCGCGTCATCGGCCGCAAGGAATCAGAGGCGCCGGCGCCCGAAGCAGAAGCCACACCCGAGGCCCTGCCCGAACCCGCAACGCAAGTGCCGGAGCCGGAACCCGCACCTGAGCCTGAGCCGGAACTGAAGGCTGAGCCTGAACAGGTGCCAGAGCCCGAACCTGAGCCCGAGCCCGAGGTGAAAGCGGCGCCGAAGCCTGCCGTCAAGAAAAAGGCTGCACCCCAGGCAAAAGAAAAGGCCCAACCGGAAACGCCGCCGGTCGCACCGCCGCGCGCCGAAAAGCCCTCACCGCCGCCAGCCAAAGCGGAAGCCAAGGCGAAAGCACCGCCTGCCGCCAGGCCGAAGCCGGCCGCGAAGGAAAGGCCCGCTCCACAGCCGAAACCGGCGCCGGCCACCGCCCCCGAACCGGTAAAGCCGAAAGCCCCGCCGCCCGAACCGGTGAAGGCCAAGGCTTCACCGCCCGAACCGGTGAAAGAAGGTGCCCCGCCGCCCGAGCCGCAACCGGTGAAGGCCGAAGCCCCGCCGCCACCCGCGCCGGCCAAGGCCGAGGCCCCGCTGCCGGAGCCGGTGAAAGAAGAAGCCCCGCCGCAGGGCATCGAGGAGCCATCGACGCCCATCGAGACGGGCACGGGAAGCGCCCTGCCGTTCGGCATCCAGGCCGAGCCGCTGCCGCTGGCGCACATCAAGACCGCCGAGGAGACGGCACCCCCGCCGCCGCCCGTGACGGACGAGGAGCCGACGCCCAAAGGCGGCTGGTTCGCGCGCTTGCGCCAGGGACTGGCCAAATCCTCGCGCACCCTTACTGGCGGCATCACCGACATCTTCACCAAGCGCAAGCTTGACGCAGCGACGCTGGAGGATCTGGAGGACCTGCTCATCCAGGGCGACCTCGGCATCGACATGGCGGGCCGCATCACCAATGCCGTGGCGAAGGGGCGCTACGACAAGATGATCGACCCCGGCGAGGTGCGCCGCATCCTCGCCGCCGAAGTGGAAAAGGTCCTGAAGCCCGTCGAGGTGCCGTTCACCTTCGACGAGACCCAAAAGCCCTTCGTCATCCTGGTGGTGGGGGTCAACGGTTCCGGCAAGACCACCACCATCGGCAAGCTCGGCGCCATTGCCGTCGATGAGGGCTATTCCGTGCTGCTGGCCGCCTGCGATACCTTCCGCGCCGCCGCCATCGAACAGCTCACCGTCTGGGGCGAGCGGATCGGCGCACAGGTGGTCAGCCGGCCGACCGGGGCGGATGCCTCGGGTCTGGCGTTTGATGCCCTGGCCGAAGCCCGTCGCGCCGGCACCGACATCGTGTTCATCGACACCGCCGGTCGCCTGCACAACAAGACCGAACTGATGGCCGAACTGGAAAAGATCGTACGGGTCATCAAGAAGCAGGACCCGACCGCGCCGCACGCCGTGCTGCTGGTGCTCGACGCCACGACCGGCCAGAACGCCATCGCCCAGGCCGACGTCTTCACCCGCATCGCCGGGGTGACCGGCCTCGTCATGACCAAGCTCGACGGCACCGCCCGCGGCGGCATCCTCGTCGCCATCGCCGAACGCTTCAAGTTGCCGGTCCACGCCATCGGGGTCGGCGAGACGGTCGATGATCTGCAACCCTTCGATGCCACGGCCTTTGCCCGCGCCATCGCCGGGCTCGACGAGGAGGTCGATGCATGAACGAGGCGCATGACAAGCCGCTGCGCGCCATGCCGCCGCTGGTCAAGATCTCCGTGGAGGCGGGCCCACTGGTCGCCTTCTTCATCGCCAACGCCAAGGCCGGCATCTTCTGGGGCACCGGCGTCTATATGGTCGCCGCCGCCATCGCGCTGGCCGTGGCGTGGATCATGACCCGCAAGATCGCCATCGTGCCGGTGGTGACGCTGGTTTTCGTGCTCGGTTTCGGGGCGCTCACCTTGATGCTGCACGATGCAACCTTCATCAAGATGAAGGTGACGGTCATCAATGCCGTGTTCGGTGCCATCCTGGCCGGCGGCCTCGTCTTCGACCGCTCGCTGCTGAAGCCGGTGTTCGACGAGGCCATGGCGCTGGACGAAGAAGGCTGGAAGAAGCTGACGTTCAGGTGGGCGCTGTTCTTCTTTGCCGTCGCCATCCTCAACGAGGTGGTGTGGCGGCATGTGTCGACCGATCTGTGGGTGAAATTCAAGGTCTTCGGCATCCTGCCGCTCACCTTCATCTTCGCGCTGGCGCAGATGCCGCTGATGCAGCGTCACAGCCCCCCGGAGGAAAAAGGCACGGAATAGAGTATGATGCCGAAAAGTGGACGCCACTTTTTGGATAACTTCATGCTCCATGGCAGGCGGGATACGCCCGGCATCGCTGTCGGGCGCACACTGATTGCCTTGACCGCCGCCGCCGTCAGGGGGTGAGGTCGAGGGCCTCGACGATGCGGTTATAGGGCAGGCCGGCTTCGTCGTTGAGACGCTTGACGTCGGCTTGCGACGAGGCCTCGAACAGGCACATGCAGCGCCCGTCCTCGGGCGTGAAGGTGGAGCGGATATAGCGCACGCCGGTGCCGGCGGCCGACAGGTCGCCGGCCTTGGCGATGGCGGCCTTCTGGGCGCCGCCGAGATCGTCCATGCTGATACCCTTGAGGTTACGTTCGACCATGAAAACGGACATTTGAGTTCCTCCTTTAACAAGCGTTGAGGCCCCAAGTGAAGGCCAGACAAGCGCTAAATGAAACGAGCGATTTTCTATCGAACAATAGCCGCAAGTTATGATTGTTTGGGGTATCCTTATGGAAGCCAGGCCGGATCCGGGAGGTCATGCCCCATGGAAATGTCCCAGATCAGATATGTCCTCGCGGCGGCGCGGGCGCTCAACTTCACCAAGGCCGCCCAGGACTGCAATGTCTCGCAGCCAGCGCTGACCAAGGCGGTCAAGACGCTGGAAGGCGAAATGGGTGCACCGCTGTTCCATCGCGAAGGCAAGCGCGTGCTGCTGAGCGACTTCGGCCAGCGCATGCTGCCGCACCTTCAGCACATCATGGACGAGGCCGAGGCGACCCGCGACCTGGCCCAGAATTTCAGGCTCCTGAACAAGGTTCCGGTGCGGCTCGGGGTGATGTCGACCATCGGCCATGTGCGCTTCGCGCGGTTTCTGGCGCAGTTCGAGCAGGCCCATGAAGGCGTCGAGATATCGGTGAGCGAAGACAGCGTCGAGCGGCTCAAGTCGAGGCTCTACGACGGCGAAATCGATCTGGCGGTGCTCAACCCCATGGACGGCCTGGGCGACGACTTCCACGCCCGCGAACTCTACAAGGAACGCTACATCGTCATCTTTCCGCCCGAGCATCGCCTCGGCGAGCGCAACGCCATCAAGCTGTGCGACCTTTCAGGCGAGCCCTACGTCGACCGTCTGGCCTGCGAGATGCGCGAGATGGTCGCGGCCGTATGCGAGGAACGCGACATCAACCTGTATGCCCGCTTTCGTTCCGAGCGTGAGGACTGGGTGCAGGCCATGGTGCTGGCGCGCATAGGCTTTGCCTTCATGCCGGAATATTCGGTGAGCCTGCCGGGCCTCCTGCAACGCCCGCTGATCGAGCCGGAGGTGGAACGCCGCATCTGCCTGGCGAGCATGCCGGGGCGGCCGTTCTCGCCGGCGGTGCAGGCCTTCGTCAGGTCAGCCCAGACCTTCGCCTGGCCCGGATAACGGCCTACACCACGACCAGTTCGCGCGCCACGTCGCACAAGCGCTCGCCGCCCGTGTCGGTGACGATGAAGGGCTCGGAAATGCCGGCGCCAAAATCGTCCAGCCACACGCCTGACTGGAAGTGGAAGCACATGCCGGCTTCCAGCACCGTCTTGTCGCCGGCCCTCAGGCTGGCGGTGCGCTCGCCCCAGTCGGGCGGGTAGTTGAGGCCGATGGAATAGCCCACGCGGCTCTTCTTCTCGAAGCCGTGGCGATTGAGGAGCGATTGCCACAAGGCCTCCACCTCCTCGCACGTGACTCCCGGGCGGGCGGCTTCGATGGCCCGGTCGCCGCCCTCGACGATGGCTTCGGCCAGCCGCAACATCTGATCCGGCGGCCGGCCGATATGGGCGGTGCGGGTGAGCGGGGCGTGGTAATGGCGTCGCGCCGCCGCCAGTTCCATGACGATGAGCCCGCTCGAGGGCAGCGGTTCATCCGTCCATGTCAGGTGCGGCGTGCTGGTGCCCTTGCCCACCTGGATCAGCGGGCACAAGCTGGTGTAATCGCCGTAAAGGCCGTCAACACCCGTCACCTGGTCATGATAGACATCGGCGATCACCTCGTACTGGCGCACCCCCGGCGCCAGTTTGGCAAGTGCGTTGTTCATGGTCATGGTGATGATGCGCCCGGCCTCGCGCATGTATTGAAGCTCGGCCGGCGACTTGACGAGGCGCGTCCAGTTGACCAATTCCCGGTTGTCGAGAATCTTCGCATTCGGCAGCCCGTCGACCAGATGCCGGTGGGCGCGGGCGGTATAGTAGTGGGCATCGAAGTCGACGCCGATGCGCCCCGAGCCCCAGCCACGCGTCGTTATCAGGTCGCACAATTCATCGAAGGGGTGCTTTGATGCATGGTGCACCAGCGGTTCGGAAAAGGCGATGATATTGGCCGCCGGCAGATCGGTGGTGATGTGGGCGGATGGCGCGTCCTGGGCACGCCCGAACCATAGGGGGTGGGTTTCGGAAAGCTGCACGACCACCGCCTGAGGGGTGTAGAAGGACCAGCCGTCGAAGCCGGTAAGCCAGCCCATGTTGGCGGGGTCCTGTGAGATCAGCAGGTCGAAGCCCGCCTTCACCATGCGCGCCTTGACGCTGTTGACGCGGCGCTCGAACTCTTGCCGTGGAAAGGCTTTCACAAAACCCACGTCGATATCCCCCGATGTGATGGTGGTCCCGATCTAGCGCGCGAGGCGAAGGGCGGCCTTTTCGAGAAAGTCCAGGCCTTCGGCCAGTTCGGCGATCTCGATGTATTCGTCCGGCTTGTGGGCCCGGGTGATGCTGCCGGGACCGAACACCACCGTCGAGAACCCGGCATCGCTGAAATAGCCGCCATCGGTGCCGAACGACACCACGTCGCAACTGTTGAGCCCGGTCACCTTGCTGACGAATTCGGTGGCCTCGGCGGCGTTGCGATCATCCAGCGGCGGCACCCACACCTCAGCAATGTTGCGGATGTCGGCGTTGGCGTTGACGGCCCGCATGGCTGGCAGCAGCGTCTCGGCGGCGTAGGCATCGATCTCGGCGAGGATGGCCGCCCCGTCATCGCCCGGCAGCGGGCGGAATTCCCAATCGAAATTGCACCAGCCCGCCGTCGCGTTGCGCACCACCCCGCCGGAGATGGTGCCGATGTTGAAGGTGGTATAGGGGGGAACGTACGGCGAGCCGGGCGCCGGCCTGGCGGCGAGGCGGGCGCCGATCTCCTCGATCCTGGCGATCAGCCGCATGGCGCAGGAAATGGCGTTGACGCCCTTGCCGGGATTGCTTGAGTGCACCTCGAAGCCGGTCACCTCGGTGCGCATCTCATAGCCGCCCTTGTGGCCGGTGATGATGTTCATGTCGGTCGGCTCGCCAATAACGACCACCGACGGGTGAAACGGCTTGCCGGCCATGTGCTGTAAAAGGTACGGCATACCGAGGCCGCCGGTCTCCTCGTCGAAGGAAAACGCGATATGCACCGGCTTCTTCAGATCAGCCGCCTTGAAGGCCGGCACCGCGCCCAGCACGCAGGCCAGAAACCCCTTCATGTCGACCGACCCACGACCATAAAGCCGGTCGCCCTTACGGGTCAGGATGAACGGATCGCTGCTCCATTGCTGGCCGGTGACCGGCACCACGTCGGTATGACCGTTGAACACCACCCCGCCATCGACTTCGGGGCCGATGGTGGCAAACACGTTGGCGCGCTCGCCAGCGGGGTCATAACTCAGGGTGGCTTCGATGCCATGGCCGCTGAGGTAATCGGTGATGTAGCCGACGATGCCGTGGGTCGGGCGGCCGGAGATGCTGTCGAAGCTGACCAGGCGCTCGAGGATGGTCACGGTGTTGTCCAGCGCTGCGCTCACGGCCGTTGCTCCATCACGTGGGCAATTTTGACCATGAAGTGTATATCGCGTGGCGGCCATCTGAGTCCAAGAAAATCTCCCGCCCCCGGCTCCAGCGGTGATCCGGCAAAATATAGCAGTATTTTGCGAAAAACCACTGGCTCGTTGGGCGTTCATCCGCCGCGGTTCAAGGAAAAGCCCTCAAGAAATTGGGAGTTGTTTATTTCTTGGGCTAGCGCATACTTCGTGAAAGGCAACGCGACAACCGCGTGGGATACGTTTGATGGCTTCGCAAGTGGTCTCTCGGCCATCCAAGGCGCAGTGGGCCGATGAAGCCTGGCAAGGCCGTTTCGGCCTCGACGGGGTTGCCGATGCCAGTCCCTGGCGCCGGCGCTTTACCGCCATATACGTTGCCCTGCGCGAGAAGATCACCCTGCTGCAATACCCGCCCGGCACCCGCCTCGACCTCGATGCCCTGGCGAGGGAGCACGGGGTGAGCCGCACCCCCATCAGGTCAGTCCTGCAACGGCTGGAAGCCGAAGGCCTGGCGGTCACCCGGCACGGCGTCGGCACCACCGTTACGGAGATCGATTTCGACAGGGTCCGCGACGCCATGCTGTTGCGCATGCATCTGGCCGAATTGATCGGCACCTTGAGCCCCCGGTCCGCAGCCCTTGAGACCCTCGACGTGCTGGAGGCCCTGCACCGCGACTGCAGCGCCATCAACGATGATCCCTCGCCGCAGAAATTCGCCCGCATCGACATGCGGCTCAACGATTGCAAGTGCGGCCTCATTGGCAACGACCTGCTCAACCGCACCTACAACGAACTCTATTACCGCACGGTGCGCACCTGGTTCCATTTCCTGCCGCGCATGGACTGGGCGACCGAATACGCCGCCCTGGCGCAGGATATCGACCAGACCTTGCGGGCCTTGCGACGCGGCGACATCAAGGCCGTCGGCTATGCGACCCGCAACGCCATCTCCGGCGGGCTCTACCGCCTGGATGACCTGATCGCCGAGGCCGCAACACGCTCAACCTGAAAGCCGTCTCAGTCAGTCGACGGCGGATCGGCGGCCGGCATGCTGGTCTCGCCCATCCACAGCCGGTTGCTCAAGCGGGTGACAGGACCGGGATGATCGCAGCCTGCAAGGCGCCCCATGGCCTCGCGATAGGGGCCGACATGGCGCAGCCATGCGGGCAGATACGGGTAGGCGCGCCGCACCCGCCTCACCAGCCTGCGCGCTGCGCGGCCTTCCTGGGCACCGAAGGGCAGCGCATAGGCCTTCCTGAGCCACCGCGGCAGAAGGCTGGTGGTCAGGGCCTTGTAGGCCATGGGGACGGCAAGAGCGTGGTCGGCGATATCCAGGAGGCGGCCGGCCATGATCCGCGCCGTCGGCGAGACGCGCAAGGCCCCGGATTCCGCCATGTCATCGCAGTAGTCGCAAAATCCCTCCCAGTCGTCCGCCATGTCGGTAGGCTTGATACCGAACAGCGACGCCAAAAGCCGGCTGTCGGCGTAGTAGGCCTCGCGCTCTTGCGGGCCAAGCGGCGGCAGCACCAGCCCATAGGCCACCAGCGCCGAATCGACGAGGGTGGCATGCACCCACTGCAAGGCCGGAACGGCGTTGGCCATGTAAGGGGACCCGGCGGGATAACACCCCACCGATGATTTCATGCTGCCGGTAATGGTGGCATGCCGGCGGTGCAGCCGGCGGGCCGCGGCGAGGCTCTGGTCGAGGCTGCCGAACACCATGGTGAACATAACGCGGAAGGTGCGGTGGAAGCGCCCGACGGGGTTGGCAAAAGTATCGGAATGCTGCTCAATGGCTTCGGCGACCCACGGATGGGCGAGTTGCATGAGCAGCGCCCGGCCGGCCCCCAGGAAGATTGCCGCCTCGCGGTTGACCTGCCAGGTGACCGAGTCGGGTCCGAACAGGCCGGCGCGCCTGTCCGCGACTGCTGATGAGACCCGTTGCAGCTGGCAATCGAGGCGCGCGGCATCGACGACCTCGAAGCTGTCGTTGGCGGCATTCGGTTCCATCAATATGCCATCTCGATGTTCAAGGCTCGCCATCAAGGAGAATGACCGGATGCACCCATGGTGGCGACGGCTGGTTCACAAAGGCACCGGCGGCGTGTTTGCACCCCTTTATGGACTTTATGAGCAACGTCTGTTGCGACAGATGCGCAGCGTTGCCGCACCCCGCCATATCGGGTTGATCCTCGACGGCAACCGCCGCTACGGCCGCCAGTTCCATCTCGACGATCCGGCCGATGTCTACATGGCGGGCGCCGACAAGCTGGACGAGCTGATCGACTGGTGCATCGAGGTGGGGGTTCCGGCGATCACCGTGTGGGTGTTCTCCACCGAAAACCACAAGCGCGCGCCAGAAGAGATCACCGGCATTCTCGGCGCCATCGAGGCCAAGATGAAGGCGCTGGCCTCGGACCGCCAAATCCACGCCCGGCAGATCCGGGTGCGTGCCGTCGGCCGCATCGAACGGTTGCCGCCCTCGACCATCGCCTGCCTGCGCGCCGCCGAAGCTGCCACCGCCGGCTACAACGGCCTGCAGTTGACGATTGCCGCGGCCTACGGCGGGCGCGAGGAGATCGTCGATGCGGTCAAGGGCTTCCTCAAAGGCCAGATGAAGGAGGGGCGAAGCCTCAAGGAGGCCATAGACCTGATCACGCCGGAGGCCATCGGTCATTCGCTCTATGCCCCCGACCTGCCCGATCCCGATCTCATCATTCGCACCAGCGGCGAAGTGCGGCTTTCCGGCTTCATGTTGTGGCAAAGCGTGTTCAGCGAGTTCTATTTCACCGACGTCTACTGGCCGGCCTTCCGGCGGGTCGACTTCCTGCGCGCGCTGCGCGCCTTCCAGCAGCGCCAGCGGCGCTTTGGAAAGTAGCGCCGCCAGCGTTACCTGGCGAGAGGGCATTCAGTCGCTGCACAGGCGGGTGACCATCAAGGCCAGATCGACCTGGCGCCGGCAATGGGTCTTGGCAAGGATGTTGTTCATCGCCTGGCGGACGCTGGCGGGGGCCAGCGCGTCGGACGCGGCGATTTCCTCCAACGTCGCACCGTTCGCGAACCGATGCAGGATCATGCCCTCCGACGGCGTCAGGCTGAAGGAGGCCGCAAGGCTCTCAACTGCGCTTGCCGAGGGCTTGTCGCCGGTCGTGACCAGTTCGATGACCACAAGGGAGTCCAATGCGCCCGCCTCGTCCAGGCGGGAGCGGACGATTTCGGCCAGCAGGCCATCCAGACTCCAGATGGTGATCGCCAACGCGACGGCATCGAATGCCGCGGTCAACGTTTCGCGGCCGATGCCGGTGGTGCGGATTCGCTCAAGGGCCAGTTGAAACCGGCGGTTCAACTGGGCCGAGCAGCATTCCACCCGCCCCCCGAGTGCCCGCACGAACGTCTCGTCGTTGAACTGTTCGAGGCAGCGCCAGTTGGCGAATTCAATCGACCGGGCGCGCGCATCGACGATCATCGTCGCGCGCCGCCAATCGGGGCAAAGCAAGGCCAGGATGTCACGACCCATGCCAGTCATCTCACGGTGGTTGTCGTCCGGCATCTCGGGGCACGCGTTTGCTCGACATGCATCAGGGCGGTTGGCACCGTGCATCGCGATATTCATCCGCACCGACGCGGTCAGCATGCCATTTCACCGTGATACCGGCGTGAATCAGGCGCTGCGGGCCCACCATTCGATAGTATTCCCGAGTGTCACTCCCGTCACATTGCAATCAGCTATTTGTTGGCGCAGGATATGTGCTTGAAGATCCGGGACGACATCAACCGCCTTCATCCAGCACGTGGCCGATGGACTTTCGCCCTACAGGAGCTTCAAGGCGCTCGCCCCGCACAGCTCGTTTCAGGTCGATCACGATTCCGGCCTGCCGCTGGACAACGACCGGCTCAAGGCGGACCATACTGTCAGCGGGCATGTCCGCACGGTGAAGGTATCGCACGTCCTCACCTTGCGCATGGTGAATTGCGCCAGCCAGGAGATCGTCTGGGCAGGCGAGTTTCCATTCGACACCGCCGCGCTGCGCCATTCATTCCAGCTGTTGAGCGAGCGGGTGAGCGCCAGCCTGGCGACGGGCCTGGAGCGCGACCTGGTCGAGAAGGCCCACATCCAGCAGACGCAACGGGCCTACATCCACCTGCTGAGCGGCCAGAAGGAACTGGCGATCTGCCACCAGCCCAACATCCGCCGGGCGCGCAAGTCCTTCGAGATGGCGACTGCCGAGGGCCGCAATGCCCAGGCCGCCATCGACACCGATCCCAACAATGCCCTCGGCCATTGGATCGACGGCGCCACCGCCTTTTATCAACGCTCCTTTGAAGATGCCAGGGCCCGCTTCGACACTGCCGAGGTGCTGGCGCCCAACTCGGCCGACATGCTGGTCGAATACGCCAACGTGCTGGGCCATGTGGGCTCACCGGTCGAGGGCGCGGCGCGTTTCGACGAGGCCATCAACCTCAACCCCATGCCGCCGGACCACTACTGGTGGGCGGGAGCAACCATCGCCTTCAACAACGGCGACATCGCAACGACGATCGAAGGCTGCCAGCGCCTGAACAACGATGAAACGGTCTTAAGATTGCTCACCGCGAGTTATGCACTGGCCGGCGAGAACGGTCGGGCGCGCGATTATGGCAGGCGCCTGATCGCGACCTATCCGAGCCATACGGCGGGGGACATGGTGGGCATCTCTCCCGACGTCGATCCGGCGATCAGCGAGAGATTCATCGAAGGCTTGAAACTGGCCGGAATCAGATAGGCGGAACCGCCAGCGCCGGTGAATAAAGCGATATCGGGCGCGGCGATGTCTGACGCAGGCAAGGCTGCAGCGGCAAGGGCCATCACACGCGCGTAACAAGCAAGGAAGACGTCGAAGCCGTCATCCTGCAGTACCCCAGATGATCGCCTCTCGTGCGAACGGGCGCACCACGTTCACGGCCCCGCAGCACGTTCAATGCCCGCCGGCTTTACCCGGGCCGCGGCGACCCCGCACGGGCATTTCGAAATCGCCCTCTCGCCTGCAGAATCCACCATGAAATATTCCGCCCAAACGGCTTGCGGCACGGCGCCAGCCGGCTGGTCGATGAGACAAGGACCGGCCAGGCATCGCCTTGATGCGAACAAACCTTGCCTTGCCCGGCGGTTCGTATTAGAGAGGCGGCCTTGCCACGGCGGACATGGGCAGATTGCCGCGCCATCGTGCCACGGGCACCGGTAGCTCAGCTGGATAGAGCACCAGACTACGAATCTGGGGGTCGGGGGTTCGAATCCTCCCCGGTGCGCCAACTAAATCATTGATAATTATGTTATATTTTGAATGAGACTGCATGAACTCGCTCGGCGAATGCCGTTGGGTCGCCGCGGGGTCGCCACCACCCTCAATCTTGCAAACTGATTAAGTGACCGCATCGATGGTTTCGGATGCCGATTCGTATGACCAGTTAGCGCCGTAGTGCTGCGATTTTGATTTCACCTTCGGTCGAATGCATTGCTGAAAACGGCGGCGCTGGCTGTTGTCCGCGCTATTTGCAAGAAGCCGCCCGTCGCGCAGAGCATTTGAAATCCCGGCTGACCGCAGGTTTCGCTTGCCCCGGTCATGGGCCGTGCGACACTGCCGGTGATCCGAGGGAGGGCCACGCCATGCGCCGCAACGAGTTGACAGAACGTTTCCGTGCCCTGCATGTCCCGGGCCAGCCGGTGGTGATGCCGTACCCCTGGGATCTAGGGTCGGCGAAGGTGATGGCGCGGTTGGGTGCGTAGTTGTCTTCCAGATGGCTGAGGTAGCCGTGCCGAGGATGCTGTTTGCCGAGATCCTGCGGCTGATCGCCGAATTCTGGCCGCCATCTGATTCTGCGCTGGCATGAGGCGTCCGTTTGTCATGCGTTGTAGCCAAAGCCACGGGAGAGGTGTGTCTTGATCATTACCAAATCGAAGCTTTCTGCCACGTTGCGGCGCATCTTGGCTCAAAAGCGCGCCTTTCGCACCACCGCCGTCGCTCAGCCTTGTCAGGAAGGCCGAAATGCTCGAAACTGCGTTCTTGTCGCACTTCATCTGGGGAATGTCCGCTAAACATTGGATGGTGCGAGCGACGTTGCCATCTTGATGTCGAGGCCGCCGGAGACCGTCATTCCATCCCGGTCGGAATGGCTTGAGATTTAAAGAGCCGCGCCGATGAATATGCCAGGTAGACTGGTGGATTATCCGGGGAGAATGTGGGCAAGGCAAGGCCGGATGCTAGAGTGAAGTGAAAGCAGTTGGAAGTGTGAAAGTCGGTACCTACTGCCCGTTCGGCTTCCACTCCGCCGCCAGCCGTTGCGCCTCGGCTATCTGGTCGGGGGTCATGGACTTGGCGACAATGTCACGATTTGCCGGCGCCGTTCGTAGTCGACAGGGGACAGGCCAGCCAGGCGCTCAATCGTCAGGTCCTCGACCTCGCCGCCGCTCGGCTTATACCAACGGCATTGATGGCTGACTCTCTGGGGGATTCTCACATCGGCTGATCCGTGATTCTTTGGTGCGAGGAGGATTCGCGCCATGGGCACAGCGGTGAAGATGCGGACGGACTATACGGTGGCGGAGCTTCGGCGGCTTGCCAAGGTATCCAGGGACGCCAACCAGAGCCGACGGCTGTTGTCGTTGGCGGCGGTGGCCGACGGGATGCGCCGCGAGGTTGCGGCCAGGGTCGGGGGCATGGAGCGACAGACCTTGCGGGACTGGGTGCATCGCTTCAATGCGGCAGGCCCCGACGGGCTCAAGGACGCCTGGTGGAGTGGTCCCGAACCGCGGCTGTCGCCAGCCCAGAAGGCCGAACTGGCCCAGATCGTCGAGACCGGCCCCGATCGTGCCGTCGATGGCGTGGTGCGCTGGCGCCGCGTCGATCTCCAGAAGGTCATCAATCAGCGCTTTGGCGTCGACTACCACGAGCGCTACGTCGGAACGCTATTGAAGGAACTCGGCTTCTCCCACATGAGCGTGCGGCCGCGCCATCCGGCGCAGGATGGCGCCATCGTCGAGGCGTATAAAAAAACTTCCCACACACACTGAGCACCCACCTCGCTGGTCTGCCGAAAGGAAAGCCGGTCGAGATATGGTTCCAGATGAAGCCCGCATTGGCCAGAAGAACGGCCTCGTGCGGCAGTGGGCGCGCCGCGGCACGCGGCCCCGCCAGCCTGCCGACCAGCGCTACGAGAGTGCCTATCTCTTCGGTGCCATCTGCCCAGCACGCGGAACCGGCGCAGCACTCGCGCTGCCCTTCGCCGATACCGAGGCCATGCAGCTTCACCTCGACGAAATCAGCCGCCATGTCGCCAGAGGCGCGCACGCCGTGCTTCTGCTCGACCGTGCCGGATGGCACACCACCGCAAGGCTCAAGGTACCCAGGAACATCACACCCATCTTCCTGCCGTCGCGGGCCCCGGAGCTCAACCCGGTCGAGAACATCTGGCAGTTCCTGCGCGCCAACTGGCTTTCCAACCGGGTCTTCGATGGCTACGACGCCATCATCGAGGCCGCCTGCGAGGCGTGGCGAAACCTCCTCGCACAACCCGATACAATCACATCAATCGGCATGCGAGACTGGGCCCACGTCGGTCAATCTTCATGACCGTTGGTATTACTACTGGGCGACTGCACCTTGGTCTCGGTCTGGGGGCCGCGCATTTCGTTGAAGGACTTGAGCATCAGGCGGCCTCCTCATGCACGTCCACTTGGATCCGCTCGGGAGGTACCCCACCAAGAGCTGCCAGCCCCTCACCCAGTTCTGTGTTGTCGATGACGTAGGTGACACCCGACGGCGAAAGGCGAACTACCTCATACCCATGGAGTTTGCAAAGCCGGTCCAGATCGGGCCACGACCACAACAGACCCACATTGTGAATGCAGGTAAATCGGGAGCAATGTGACCCTCGGGGTACCCGGCTTCATGTCTTCTCCGACACGCGATCCATGCATGCGACCCCGCAACGCAGTCCCGAAAGAAGATCGGCAAGTCCGCTGCCGGCGCCCATTTTCGCAACGACCTGCTCGATGGCAAGCGCGTTGGGCTGTCCGATGGAGGGCTCCGCGAGGGCATGGAACTTCTCGTGGACCACGGCATCATCGACCGGATGCTCGGGGTCGAAGCGTG